>OLRF01002666.1_pt1 | contig 15254 bp, 14 predicted proteins | sample 1672061 | NCBI WGS metagenome assembly OLRF01 (sample SAMEA3136641, study PRJEB25190) | human gut metagenome | reverse complement strand
TATGTTGCCTACTGAATTATGCAATATAAAGTACAGTCTGCCACTAATTAACAGCTATGTTATTGAAGTCAGTAATAAAAATATTTCAAAGTTAAAAAAAATAAAATCTATTAATGCCCTTTACCCTAACAAAACCATAGATACCCAAATGAATATTGTTAGAGATAAAGTAAAGTGCATAAACACAAAATACACAGGCAAAGGAATATCTATCGCTTTTATAGATACAGGTATATGTAAAAACAATGATTTTGATTCAAGAATAAAATGTTTCTATGATGTTGTTAATCATAAAAATTATGTATATGATGATTGTGGCCATGGTACTCATGTTGCTGGTATCTGTTCTGGAAGTGGTGCAAATAGTAATGGCAAATATAGAGGAATAGCTCCTGAAAGCAATATTGTAATGATAAAAGCATTAGATTTTGAAGGCAAAGGAACAGCCTCCGATGTATTAACTGGCATACAATGGGTAGCTGACAACTACAAAAAATATAATATTCGAATTTTAAATATGTCTATTGGTGCCGGAATTACAAATACAAAAGACCCTCTTGTTAGAGCTGCTGAAATATTATGGGATATGGGCATAGTTGTAGTTGCTGCTGCTGGAAACAATGGTCCTCAAAAAGGTACAATATCTTCTCCCGGCATTAGTAAAAAAATAATTACTGTAGGTTCAGTAGATGATATTAATGTACCTGAAAACGATATAGGAAAAAGTTATTCTGGTAGAGGTCCTACTAAAGAATGTGTAATAAAGCCAGATGTAGTTGCCCCTGGAACAAATATAATATCCTGTCTTTGTGAGGATAACAAAAACAACAACTACTATAAAAGCCTTAGTGGTACATCTATGTCAACACCTATTGTAAGTGGTGCTATTGCCCTTTTATTAGAAAAAGCACCCAACTTAAAACCTGATGATATTAAGTTTATGCTTAAACAAAGTTGCCACAACTTGGAATGTTCCCCAAATAGACAAGGTTGGGGTCTTTTAGATATTGAAAATTTATTAAATCGGGAGGTTATTTATGTCAGAAAATAGCAATATCTATAATATTTTTAGTAGACTTTCTAATTCCAATAATATAAAAGAGGATTTGAATGAAGCCCTCTGTTTAATAGAAAAACACTTCAAACACAAATATCTTACACCAATAGAACAAGATATTCGTTGTTGCTCACAAAATTGTGCATCAGAACCTACAAAGGAAATAACACTACTTAAAGCCTGTAAACCATTTACTAATGACAAAGGCAATATTGATAATATGATAAATATAATAAACACAGTAAGAACTTTCAATCGTATTTGCGATGGATATAATCAAAATATTGTGCCACAATCTTGTGATAGAGATGTTTCAACACAGACAATAAAGGATTCAGCTATACACAATGACGGCATATATGAAATTGACAAAGACTGTGGTGTTAGTATAAACAGCAAAGAAACACCGGACAATAATATACTTTTAATATTATTGGTTCTTTTACTGTTTAATAAATAGAAAAAGTGGGTGCTATTGTTGCACCCACAAAATTACTTTTCTTCTTTTTCTATTTCACAAATACCTTCAATAATTTTCCATAATTCATCTCTACCAGATTTTGTTTCGCTACTAAATGGAAGTATAATATCCTCTTTTTGAAGATTAAAACCTTTTTTAAGCATAGCTACATGTTTCTGTAACTGACTACGCTTTAATTTATCAGACTTAGTAGCAACAATAATAATCTTGTGATTATAATGCTTGAGCCAATCATACATCATTAAATCATTAGCTCCTGGCTCATGTCTTATGTCTACAAGCATAATAATAGCCTTTAAAGATTCTCTCTTTGTAAGATAATCTTCTATTATTTTACCCCATTTTTCAATTTCTGAATGAGAAGCCTTTGCGTATCCATAACCCGGAAGGTCAACAAAGTAAAGTAAATCCTCTACATTATAGAAATTAATAGTACGGGTTTTACCTGGGTTTTGACTTGTTCTAGCAAGAGCCTTTCTATAAATCATTGAATTTATAAGAGAACTCTTACCTACATTTGACTTTCCTGCAAATGCTACCTCTGGTTTATTATCTGTAGGATACTGACTAAATTTAACACCTACTGCTGCAAGGTTTACATTATTTACAATCATTTTTTTCCTCCATAGATTATTACACATTTCATAGTTAGAACAATTATAACCTAAAAAATAATTATTTGCAAGTTTACAATGTTTAGGCTATATTTTTTCAAAAATTATGTAAAAAACATTCTATTTTTTATAATCGTAATATTTTTTTAAGCTTTTTCTACATTTCATTTTAAGAATTATACCATATAATAATAACTGTAATAAATAATAAAACAATTTACCCTTAAATTAATTGATTATGTGCCCCCAATCACATTAATCGTAAAAAATAGGAAGTTTTTTTATATTCCTTCATTTTATTCCTATTTTTATATTTATTACACTCTTGGATTGTTTGCCCGCAATCCATCGCTAACACCCTTTTGTTAGCAAAAGCCCGTAGTTGCCCCTACGGGTTTTTTGTTTGTTAAAAAATAATGTTAACCATCTGAAAATATTTAGGTTGACAATTTATAAAATTTGTACTATACTCTCCTTAAATCAATTTAATTTTAGGAGTTGTTAACTTATGAAAAACTTTTCTACAAAAGATATGGTATTTACAGCTTTATTTGCTGCAATATTCTGTATACTTGCTCCATTTTCAATACCGATAGGAGAAGTTCCTGTTTCTGTAACTAATTTTCTGATTTACATTACAATTTACGCTATAGGTTGGAAAAAAGCAACTGTAAGTTACATCATATATTTACTTTTAGGCTTTGTAGGTCTTCCTGTATTTGCAGGATTTACTGGTGGTATTTCAAAATTAGTGAGCCCTACAGGTGGATATTTGGTAGGCTTTATTTTTACATCAGTTATTAGTGGCTTAATAATCGAAAAATTCAATTACAAGAGAATACCTAACATTATTGGTATGATTGTCGGTTTAGCTATTACATATATATTTGGTACAGCTTGGCTTGCCTTTGGTATGGGTAGAACATTTATGGAAGCCTTAGCCATCGGTGTTTTACCTTTCCTTATTTTCGACTTTGGAAAAATAATTATAGTAGCTATTATTGGTCCAGAACTTCAGAAACTTATAAAAAAAGTTGCTTAATTTGGTATTAATTTAATTAGTTAATATATTCTCACTAACATCAAAAAAATTAGCTGTTTACTGAAAAATGTAAACAGCTAATTTTTTATTCTTGATTTTCTATTTTTTCAGCTAATTCATTAAGATACATCCATCTATCCATCTTTTCAGAAAGCTGATTTTCTAAATCTTCTTTTTGCTGAGAAAGTTCTTGTAACTTAGAATACTGACTAGCCGATTTCTCCATTTGCTCCTCTGTATCAACAATAGCCTGTTCCAGTTTAGCAATATCGTCATCTATAGTTTCAAATTCTCTCTTTTCATTGAAAGACATTTTTAACTTTCTTTCGCCCTTATTCCAAGTTTTGCTTTCCTTAGCCTTACTTTCAGATGCTACAGCTTTTTTACTTTCTTCTAAAGTAGCCTTATAATCACTATAGCCACCCTCGTACTGCTTTATATTTCCACTTCCGTCAAAGGCAAATATTCTATCAACACATCTGTCAAGGAAATATCTATCATGAGAAACAATAACAACAGCACCAGCAAAACCGTCAAGATAATCCTCTAATATAGCAAGGGTTTCAATATCCAAATCATTTGTAGGTTCATCTAGGAACAATATATTCGGTGCTGACATAAGGACTCTCAACAAGTAAAGTCTTCTCTTTTCGCCACCGGAAAGTTTACCTATAGGAGAATATTGCATATCTCCATTAAATAAAAATCTTTCCAAAAGTTTTGTGGCAGACAACTTGCCGTCAGTAGTTGATATGTATTCTCCTACCTCTTTTACATAATCTATAACTCGCATATTATCGTCCATATGCTCTGTACCTTGAGAAAATACACCGATTTTAACAGTATCGCCTACCTCAATAGTACCACTATCAGGTTGTAGCTTTCCTGTTATCATTTTAAGGAGAGTAGTTTTTCCTGTACCATTTTGTCCAACTATACCAATTCTATCATTTTTAAGTATAATATAGCTAAAGTCATTAATAAGTTTCTTATCGCCAAAGGACTTAGAAATATTATTAATCTCAATAGTTTTTCTACCAAGACGAGAAGAAAGGCCAGCAATTTCAACATTTTGTTTCTGGTCCGGAGCTTTAATTTGAGATATAGTTTCAAATCTCTGTAATCTAGCCTTTTGTTTTGTAGTTCTAGCCTTTGCTCCACGCTTTACCCATTCAAGTTCTGTACGGAGAAAATTCTGACGCTTTCTCTCTCCTGCCTGTGCAAGTTCTTCTCTCTGAGCCTTTTGCTCCAAAAATTCTCCATAGTTTCCCTGATAAACATATATTTTGCCTTTATCAAGTTCAAAGGTTTTATTTACAACTCTGTCAAGGAAGTATCTATCGTGAGTTACCATTAAAAGAGCCTTTGTTGTAGACTTTAAATTATTTTCCATCCACGCAATAGTTTCACTATCAATGTGGTTTGTAGGTTCATCTAATATAAGCAAGTCTACAGGAGAAATCATAGCTGCACCAATAGCAACTCTCTTTTTCTGTCCACCTGAAAGAGTATCCACATCAGCATAAAAATCGTTAATGCCTATTTTAGTACAGTCTTTGCCTTACTTTCTTCATCAGCATTTGTAATTTTACAAATACGAATCATATAGTCCATTACGACTTCGCCTTTTTTGAACACAGGAGATTGAGGCAAATAGCCTACTCTAAGACCATTCATAGTAATTACATTACCACTATCTGCCTCCTCCTCTCCTGCTATAATCTTCAAAAGAGTGGATTTACCAGTACCATTTACACCAATGACACCAATTTTATCTGTATCGTCAATACCAAAAGTCAAATTATCGAATATTATTTTTTCGCCATATGCTTTTGATAAATTTTCTACTGAAATCAAATTCATTTTAGTAAGTTCCTACTTCTATAGATTCAATCTTAACATCTGTCTTTGGCTTATCGCTCTGGTCTGTATCAACTGCTGCAATCTTATCTACAACATCCATACCCTCATATACCTGACCAAAAACAGTATAGTTCATATCAAGTGATGGATAACCACCATTTTCTTCGTATTCCTTAACTACCTTACTTGGGAAAGCCTTACTAAATGAAATCTTTGTACCATTACTTTCGCTAAATGCCTCATCACTCTTGCTTAATTCTTCAAGCTGTGACTTCATTTCATCGCCAATGTCAGGATTTTGAACAATGTAGAACTGGCTACCATTTGTGTCAGGGCCTGCATTTGCCATACATAAAGCACCTCTAAAACTTCTTAAATTGAGGTTAACTTCATTTTCAAACTCTTTACCCCAAATACTTTCGCCACCTGCACCTGTACCTGTTGGGTCGCCACCTTGAATCATAAAGTTATTTATTACTCTATGGAAAATAAGTCCGTTGTAATAACCCTCTTTAGCATGAGTAGTAAAGTTTTCTACTGCCTTTGGTGCGTATTTAGGGAAGAACCATACTTTAATATCGCCATAATTAGTATGAATTGTAGCTATTGTATCCCCTTTCTTTACACCTTCAAGCTGAGGAAGTTCTGTAACTTCATCATTAGTCTGTTTTTCTGTTGCCTGTTTAGTTTCACTTGTTTCATCTGATGTTTCTTCAACAGAAGTGTCAGCCGAATCCTTATTTGAAACCTTTGCCTGACCACAAGCTGTCGTCATAACCATTGCACCTAAAGCAAGTCCAAGTAATAATTTCTTTTTCATAAAAACTCTCCCTATCTATTAAATATACCTATTCACAGTATTATTTACTGTATATTATCCTTATATTAATTAAAATTGTCAAGGCAAAAGCCTATATTTAAAAAATACTTAATAAATTACTGTTCTACATATAGCTTTTCCTATTACTTCTGCCATATTTATAACCAAAGAGAGCCTTGTATTCTGTAATTGAAACATAGGGTTAATTGTCATTTTATTTACTACACCTGTTATAGATATATCCCCTACACTACCTAAAACCTTTGCCACCCCACTTCCAGGGTGCAAAGGTCCTTTCCATATGTTTATGCCTCCTATTTGCTCACTTTTTCCCAGACTTGCATCAACTGCAATTATAAAACTGTTCTCATATTTCTTATTTATAAATTCTATATAATATCTTAAATTTTCTGCGTGTACCGGTTCGTCTACTGTACCATAAACATTCTCTAAACCATTTTTAAGCAAATAAGACCCAACCAAAGGACCTAAGGCATCTCCTGTTGCCATGTCAGTTCCTATACATAGAAACACTACTGTTTTCTCTCCATCAAAAGTTTCCAAAATCATATTTGACAGTTTTTCCAAAAATCTTTTTTCAGGTTCGTTACTATTTACATACAAATATTCTCTTTTACATAATAAGGGCATAAAATACCTCCTTTACAATAATTATGGCTTACTACTGTAAAAATATGACTTGTAAAAATTAGTAAAAGTTCTATATAAATTTTTTGGGATTATTTGCTATTTATTTTTTAATTAGCCCTCCATTGTTTGACATTTTATTTTTGTCGACTGTGGTATGCTTTCAACTACAAAAATATAAATATATTAAGAGAGGGTGTCAGTTATGACCAATGAGGAAAATAATTTCCAACTGCCTACAAATGTGAAACAAGTAGGTAGCATTTCCGACGGCAGCAGAATTTACATGGAAGATTATGCTTGCACTTACATAGAACAATATGCTGCCTCTGAGCCTTCAAAAGAAAAAATTGCTGTTTTAATAGGCAAAACAATGACTGTAGATAACGAAACTGTTATTTTTGTAAGTGGTGTTTTACAAGGTAAATACACAATAATGAGAAATGGTATGCCGGAATTGACAGAAAAAAGCTGGCAATATGTAGAAAAACAAATAGAGTTATATTTTAAGGACTTAGGAGTAGTTGGCTGGGCATATATTCAGCCTGGCTTTGAGGACTACATAAGTGACAAGCTTTGTCAATTTCAGAGGAACAATCTTACAAGAGGTTTGCAACTACTTTATGTTACAGACCCTACAGAAAACATAAGCAGTTTTTATAAATGGGATGTTGACGGACATGTTTTTAATATATTAAAAGGCTATATTGTATACTATGAAAAAAATGAAGGTATGCACGAATATATGCTTGAAAACAAGTTAAAGCCTGTAGTTAACAAGGATAGCGTACTTCCGGAATTAAAGAAAGATTCAGAAGCATTACTCAGAAAAATCACTTCAGGAAAAAGAACACTTCACGCAAAACACAATATTCTTTCCCAAGAAAAAGGATTACTTAATTTACTAGGTGGCGTTAGTTTTATAATGCTTTTGGTTTGCTTTGTTATGGGAGCAGGACTTATACAAAGTGACGAAAGAATAAGTGCTATGGAACAACAAATAGCACAACTTCAAGAAACCCTTGACGGTACTCAAAGTGTGTTTGCATCTCAAACACAACAAACAACTGTACAAGCTGTTAAATCACAAAAAACAACTGTAGAAAACACAACTGTTCCAACTACAGTTCAGACTACACAAGTCCCAACAAAAGCTCCTGAGCCAGAAACTCAAAGACATTCTGAATATGTAGTAAAAGAGGGAGATACTCTTATTAAAATCAGTAAAAGTGTTTACGGAAACACATCAAAAGTAAATGAAATAAGGGAATTAAACAAAATTGAAGACAATAATATCGTAGTAGGACACAAGTTACTTTTACCATAGAAAGACGGAGGATAATATGAACGGAAAAGAACAAATTGCAGCAGTATTGGCTCACGAAGTTAAAAACCCAGTTAGTCTTATTAAAATGAATGTACAATACATAAAGGATTTTTGCCCAAAAGCTCTTGAAAATAATTTTACAGTCATCGAAAAAGAGCTTGAAAAGCTTAATCATATAATTAACGACTATACTATAATGGCAGAAAATACAAAGAAAGAAAATATTGAAATGATTTTTATAGATGAGTTATTATCAGATATTATTGAAGAATACAACCTTACTCCTTATGACAAAAAAATTGAGTTTGTTTTAGACTCTCCTGATGATGTTAAGCTATATGGAGATTATAACAAAATCAATATTCTTTTCTTCAATATTTATAAAAATGCAATAGAGGCTATTAAAAATAAAGGTATTATAAAAACAACTGTTACACCAGATATAGGCAAAACAACCATAACAATAGAAGACAATGGAGGTGGCATATCTCCCGTTGTTCTAAACAATTTAGGTACACCTTTTGTCACTACTAAAGAAAATGGCAGTGGCTTAGGTATACTGATATGTAAAAATATAGTCCACGAACACAAAGGTAAAATTGACTTTGAAAACACAGATAATGGCTGTGTTGTTACTGTTGAATTGCCTAACTATCTTTTCAGTAATTTCAAAACAAATTAAATCACATAAAAATTGGCTGTTACACAACAAGTGCAACAGCCTTTATTTTTATAACTTAGGAACAATTTCTTTATTAAAAAATTCTTCTATATTTTCTGGAGAAACGCTGTAATATTCATTATCTACCAGTACAGAAACATCATTTCCACAATGACCAGTACAGAAAGTTCCAGCTATTTCAACTTTATCGCTGACATTATTTTTTTCTATAACATGTTGAAATCCATTTATAACATTATAAGAGCCTTTTAAATGACATGAACTTCCTATACAAACTGAAATTTTTATCATACATTTTCCTCCTTTACATAATCAACATGAAGTAATTTGTGTACCTTACCCTTTAACAAGCCATTATAAAGTGACATCATAAGAGGATTTTCTTCACTTCTCTTATTAGTACACATTCTATCTGCTTCATACAAGGCATCGCTTCTATTTTTAATACCATTTCTATCTGTAAACGGCTGACCTGCACCATTTATACAACCATTAGGACAAGCCATAACTTCCACTAAATCAAAATGTTCACCATTTTTAATACTTCTAATAAGTTTATCGGCATTTTTAAGGCCACTAACAACGCCTATTCTCAAAGGCTTGCCACAGTATTCTATTGTAATTTCCTTTGTACCCTCTAATCCTCTTACACCATTAAAGGCAAGAGTTCTCAAAGCTGAAAGAGATTTATCTGATGAAACTCGTCTTATAACAGCCTCTGTTACGCCACCTGTTACACCAAATATAACACCTGCACCAGAAATTGAACCAAAAGGCATATCTATAGACTCTGGCTCTATTTCTGAAAATACAATACCTGCCTCTTTTATCATCTGTATCAACTCTTGTGTAGTTATAACATAATCTATAACCTGTTGATTTTCGTTCCACTTAAATTCTGGTCTAGCTGCCTCAAACTTTTTGGCTGTACAAGGCATAATAGCTACACTAACAATTTTTCTACTACTTGTTTTATACTGTTCCTTTATTACTGAGCCAAACATTTCCATTGGAGAACGACAAGTAGATACATTAGGCAACAGTTCAGGATAATTTTTTTCACAATATTGCACCCAACCTGGGCAACAAGATGTAAACAACGGAAGATTTTCGCCATTGGAAAGTCTTTCTAAAAATTCGTTAGCTTCCTCTAAAACTGTCAAGTCTGCACCTGTTACAGTATCAAAAACTTCTTCAAAACCTATTCTGTGCATAGCTGCAACAATTTTGCCCATTACATCGCCGTCACTAAGACCAAAAGCCTTTGCAACTGCAACTCTTACTGCCGGAGCAATTTGTGCTACAACCTTTACATTATCTTTTCCAAACTGTTTCCAAAGGTTTGAAGTATCATTTTTTACAACCAAAGCACCTGTTGGACATACTGCTGCACATTGACCACAACCTACACAACTACTTTTGCCCAAAGGTTCATCAAAAACAGTAGATACCACCATTTTAGAACCTCTATTTGTAAAATTAATAGCACCAACATTCTGAACTTCATTACACATTCGTACACAGTCACCACAGAGAATACATTTACTTCTATCTCTTACAATACAAAGTGATGAATCATCAATATCTGGTTCTGCTGCTGTATTTTCAAATCTAACTTTTGTTATTCCAAATCTTAAAGCAAGCTCCTGTAATCTACAATTTCCATTTTTAGCACAAATGGTACAATCTCGGCAATGATTAGAAAGCAAAAGTTCAAGTATCATTTTTCTATGTTTTCTAAGTTTAGGTGTATTAGTAAAAATTTCAGCACCAGCCTTTGGAGGTGTAGAACAGGCAGCCTCCATACCACCCCATTTATTTTCTACCATACACATTCTACAAGCACCATAAATAGAAAGCTCTGAATTATAGCAAAATGTAGGTAAATCAATACCAGCTTTTCTTATAAGCTCCAGCATATTTTTTTCGCCCTCAATGGCAACAGGAATATTGTCAATAAGCATATAATTTTCATTTGACATATTCTACACCTCCTTTACAGCACCAAAGTTACAAGATTCTTTACAAGCTCCACATTTAATACACTTGTTTGTATCAATAGTGAACGGCTTTTTAATTTCTCCGGTTATGGCACTAACAGGACAGTTTCTGGCACACTTTGAGCAACCTCTACATAATTTTGGATCAATCTGATATGTAATTAACTTCTTGCAATTTCCAGATGGACATTTTTTGTCATATATATGTGCCTCATACTCACTTCTAAAGTTCTTTATTGTACTTACAACTGGCATAGCAGCTGATTTACCAAGACCACAAAGGGCTGTACTTGATATTGTATCTGCCAATTCTAGCAAAAGTTCAATATCTCCATCTCTGCCATTGCCATTTACTATTCTTTCCAAAATTTCAAGCATACGCTTAGTACCTTCTCGGCAAGGCACACACTTGCCACAAGATTCATTTTGAGTAAAGTGCATAAAGAAACGAGCAACTTCAACCATACAGGTATCCTCGTCCATAACTACAAGACCACCTGAACCAATCATAGCTCCTACTTTTTTAAGAGAGTCAAAGTCAAGTGGTAAATCCAAATTGTCAGTTATAAGGCAACCACCTGACGGTCCGCCTATCTGAACAGCCTTAAACTCTTTGCCATTCTTCATACCTCCACCAATATCAAATATTATTTCTCTCAAAGTAGCACCCATAGGCACTTCAATAAGTCCAGTATTTTCAATATTACCTGTTAAAGCAAAAGCCTTTGTACCAGGACTTTTTTCTGAACCTACACCCTTATACCATTGAGCACCTTTATTTATAATATTAGGTACATTAGCAAAAGTTTCTACATTGTTAAGTACAGTTGGCTTACCAAATAAACCCTGTTCAACCGTTCTTGGAGGTTTAACTCTTGGCATACCTCTCTTACCCTCAATAGAAGCAGTAAGTGCTGAACCCTCTCCACAAACAAAAGCACCAGCACCCTTGTTTATATGGAAATCAAAATTAAATCCACTACCTAATATATTTTCGCCTATAAGACCATATTCCTTCGCCTGTTTTATAGCATTTTCCAATCTATTTACAGCCATAGGATATTCTGCTCTTACATAAATATATCCATGTTCTGAACCTGTAGCTATACCAGCAATTATCATACCCTCAATCATTCTGTGAGGGTCGCCCTCCATAATACTTCTATCCATAAAAGCACCAGGGTCGCCTTCATCGCCGTTACAGACTATGTATTTTTCATCAGCATCGTTATTTTTAACCTGTGCCCACTTTTTGCCTGTTGGGAAACCTCCACCACCTCTGCCTCGAAGTGATGATTCTGTAATAGTATCTATAATATCTTCAGGAGTTATTTCAAAAAGTGCTTTTTCAAGTCCACTATATCCACCTATTCCCAAATATTCCTCTATTGATGTAGCATCAATGTGACCACAATGTTCCAAAACTACTCTTGTTTGCTTGGCATAGAAAGGTATATCCTCCTGTTTTATATAAGGCTTGCCCTCTACTTTGTAAACAAGCCTTTCTACTATTTCATTTTCCATAATAGTTTTTTCAACTATTTCTTCGCAATCAGACAATTTCACTTTTGTATACAAAATTCCCTCTGGTTCAATTCTGACAAGAGGACCCATTTCACAAAAGCCATGACAGCCACTCTTTTTTAAACCTATACTATCTCCATGCGGGTCTTTTTCCAATTCTACAGTACACTTCAATCCCTTTTCTTCTATTAATTCCTTTAATCTGTGGTGAATATCCATTGAGCCACCAGCAAGACAGCCTGTACCACAACAGACAAGTATTTTTCTTTTCTGAGATTTTAAAGCCTTACTATATATTTCTCTAATTTTTCTTAAATCCGTTCTGTTACTTAACATCATTCTCAGCCTCCCTTAACTCTTTAATTAAGGCACTGGCCTTATCTGGTGTCATAGATGGATTAACCTTGTCATTTACTGTCATTGCCGGAGCTAGTCCACAAGCACCTAAACAGCTTACTGTTTCCACAGTAAAAAGCATATCATCTGTTGTTACCTTTTTATCAGTTAAATTAAGTTCACTTCTCAATCTTTCCAATATAGGTACTGACTTTCTAACATGACAGGCTGTACCGTCACAAACCTTTATAACATACTTTCCCTTTGGTTCAAGAGAAAAATTTTCATAAAATGTAGCAACACTATAAATTGTAGATGACTTTGTATCCAATTTCTTTGCTATGTATTCAAATATTTCTCTTGGTAAATAATGATAATACTCTTGTATATCCTGCAAAATAGCAATAATATTAACTGCTGAATTTTCGTGATTAACAATTATTTCATCAATTTTACTAAAATCAAAACCTTTTTCCATTAATACACTTCCCCTCTATATACACAATATTATATTTCCCTCTCGATTATTATAATATATTTGTGTATTTTTATCAATAAGAAATATTTTTTCTCAATACAATTGCATTTTTGCACAATTTACAGCATTTTATCTTATATAACACAAAAAAGCCCTACATACAAATCGTATGCAGGACTTTTTCATATCGCACATTATGAGTTTTTTATAAATTTATATTATTCAGTAAATAAAGGAGTTGAGTAATATCTGTCACCACTATCAGGGAAAATAACTACAATAGTCTTACCCTTGCTTTCTGGACGCTTAGCAATTTCAACAGCAGCTCTTAAAGCAGCACCAGCAGAAATACCTACTAAAATACCTTCTTTTCTTGAAATAAGCTTACCATATTCGAAAGCATCTTCATTCTCAACAGGGATAACTTCATCATAAACATCATGAAGGTTCTTTGGAATGAAACCAGCACCAATACCCTGAATCTTATGTGGTCCTGCCTCTCCCTTTGAAAGAACCGGGCTTGTAGCTGGCTCTACAGCAACAATCTTTACATCCGGGTTCTGTGACTTAAGGTATTCACCAACACCTGTAACAGTTCCGCCTGTACCCACACCTGCAACAAATATATCAACCTTTCCTTCTGTCTGCTCCCAGATTTCAGGACCTGTTGTAGCCTTATGAACTGCTGGGTTAGCTGGATTTACAAACTGGCCTAAGATTACTGAACCAGGATTCTGCTCCTTTAATTCCTCAGCCTTAGCGATAGCACCCTTCATACCCTTAGCGCCTTCTGTAAGAACAATCTCTGCACCATAAGCCTTAAGAAGATTTCTTCTCTCAACTGACATTGTATCTGGAAGAGTAAGAACTGCTCTGTATCCCTTAGCAACTGCAACTGCAGCAAGACCAATACCTGTATTACCTGATGTTGGCTCTATAATCATTGCTCCTGGCTTAAGCTCACCCTTCTTCTCAGCATCCTCAATCATAGCAAGGGCAACCCTGTCCTTAACTGAACCAGCCGGGTTAAGATACTCAAGCTTTGTAAGAAGTGTAACTCCTTCAATTCCTGCATTCTTAGCGTAACGGCTTGCGTTAAGAAGAGGTGTGTTTCCAATAAGTTCCAATGCACTGTTAATTACTTTACTCATACTAATCCTCCTTGTTTTGCGAAGCAAAATCCGAGTCCTTTGACGAGGAGAGGATTTTAGCCTCCTTGTATTGAATGCATTTGCAAATATGCTTTTGCGTTCCCATTAACCTACTAACTTGATGTGTAAATGTGTTGTTGAATATAAAATACCACTATCAGCCTTCAATGTCAACACCATTTTCATGACGAGTTTTAACCATTGCATCATGTGTAATATCTTTAATAACTTCACTGGCAATTATAAGTCCTACAACAGATGGTACAAATGCGGTTGAACCCGGAATATCGCGTCTTTCTGTACATTTGTGGGCTGCTCCCGGAGGACATATACAGTTAGTACGACAGCTGATTCCCATATCCTCAATAGGACGAACGGGCTTTTCCTTAGAGTATACGACCTTAAGGTGCTTAACATTCCTCTTCTTTAATTCTCTTCTCATAACTTTGGCAAGCGGGCATACCGATGTCTTATATATATCAGCAACCTCAAATTCCGCCGGATTAAGCTTATTACCAGCACCCATACTGCTTATAATCGGGGTTCCTGCTTCCTGACACGCCATTACAAGTGCAATCTTAGCCGTTACAGTATCAACTGCGTCAACTACATAATCATATTTTGAAAAATCAAACATATCTGCCGTATCGGGCAAGAAGAATGTTTCAAACGCGTTTATTTTTACATTTGGATTTATATCCAATGCACGATTTTTTATAACTTCGACTTTAGGTTGTCCGACAGTACTGTGAAGTGCGATTATCTGTCGGTTTATGTTTGAAAGCGAAACGGTGTCTTTGTCTATAACGTCTATTTCGCCTACACCGCTCCTAACGAGCGCCTCGACAACAAAACCGCCTACACCGCCTACACCGAAAACCGCAACGTGTGCATTTTTCAGTTTCTGTATGGCATCTTTTCCTAAAAGAAGTTCCGTTCGTTCAAATTGATTTTCCATACCGTAATTTTATACTCCTATTTTCCTATTTGTTCACTATGAATTGATTATAACATTCTTTTTGCTTTTTGTCAATTCAAATCTGTCATTATTGCAAAAAAATAAAGCAGATAAATCGACTTTTGATTTATCTGCTTAGATTAATTTGTCGCCGGACTCTCAATTTTTATTAATTTCCGAAAAATTCGTTTGCGTAAGTTACCGAAGAAAGTGCGTCTTTGCAGTATTTGTCCGCACCTATCATATCGGCATATTCCTGTGTAAGCACCGCAC
>OLRF01002659.1_pt1 | contig 15280 bp, 13 predicted proteins | sample 1672061 | NCBI WGS metagenome assembly OLRF01 (sample SAMEA3136641, study PRJEB25190) | human gut metagenome | reverse complement strand
GGACTTACGAGCTCGGCGGCATAAAAATCAATTTGTTTTCTGAACTGTTATCACGGGCTCACATATCCCAGCGGATCTACAGGCGTACCGTTTTCACGAACCTCAAAATGGATATGCGGTCCTGTGGAGGCTCCCGTTGATCCCACCAGTGCGATGACCTGACCCTGCTTTACCGTTTCTCCTACCGAAGCGATGATAGAACTGCAATGCGCATACAGGGTTGAAATTCCGTCTCCATGGTAAACCACAATATACCAGCCGTAGCCGCCCTCATTATATGTAACGGACGTAACCACCCCGTCTGCGGATGCCAGAATATCCGTTCCATAAGAAGCTCCGATATCAATTCCGTTATGCATTTTGGGATATCCGTAGATCGGATGGATCCTCATTCCAAAATAAGACGAAATCTTGCGCGTATTTCTGGAAGGCCACATCAGTCTTCCGTCATAATCTGTCGTATATTGCTCGTACAGGGACTGCAGCTCGCGGATTGCGGCCTCGATGCGGTCCGATTCCTGACGCATCGCCTCTTCTTGGGATTCCAGCGTTTCAAGGGCGCTGCGGCTTGCCTGCAACTGATCCAGAGCAACGGCCTCTTTATTCTCGATTGCAGCAATGACCGCCTCTTTCTCTGCAACGAGGGCTTCCGCATCAACCTTCATCTGCTCCTGCAGGGCCTTTTTGTTTTCAAGATCCGTCCGCATGATTTCCAGGTCTTCCAATGTTTTGCGGTCGTTCTCCATCATGCGTGCAAACAGCCTGTCGCGGCTTGCAAAGTCGAAAATATCTTTGGATTCCGTAAACAGGCGCAAAGAATCGTACTGCGTATACTGATACATCACGCGCGCTCTGTTGTAGAAAAGCTCAAGGGCTTCATTGTATCTTTCCTCGGTCTCTGCGATGGATTGGTCGAATTCCTCGATTTGCTGATATATGTATTCCAGATCGTCAAGCATCTTCTCCAATTCCGATGCGTAAACCTGCTTTTCTTCTAGAATCGCAGCCATTTCCTGAGAAATCTGCTCATCCTTTTCTTTCTGCGTCAGAATTTGCTCGCGAAGCTCCGCCAGCTCGTCCTCAATCTGCGACTGCTGCGCCTGATTGCTGTCGATCTGATTTTGAATTTCATCTGTGCTCATCGCCAGCACGGCGGCCGCCGTGTTTATGAACATTACTAGTAAAAGAGAGAATATAATTACCAATCGATACGATCGTTTTTTTGTCATTTGTGCCGCCTCCGATAATTCGGACGATATAAACCGTTCAAACCCATATCGTCAAATTCCACTAAAATACTACCACATTATTTCTCAACGCGCAACCTTCCAAGAAAAAATTCATAATTTCATATCTATATTTATGTCATAAATCGGATACCGGCAACGTACTATTTAGTATATCCGCGGACCGGCGGAATAAGTAGAAGGAGGCTGTTAAAATGCTTGATTTAATAAAAGATTATATGCGGCTGAGCTGCATTTCCAAAACGGAAAGTCAGAGCGCCGTATGCGAGTTCGACTGCATTATCCCCGACATTTTACCGGATATGGCAAAAATTCTTGCAATCGACGCCGCTGCGGGAACGGAGGCAATCAATAAAGGGAGCGGAAGCCTGACCGTTAATTTCAGGATTCAATATAAGATCCTTTATATGCCGGATGTCGGCAATATGACTGAAGAACTCCCGGAAGCGCCGGAAATCAAATCGTTTTCGGCCTTTTCCGAGCATACCGTCGTTTTTGACGTCGATGCCATGGGAGAAGGGGCGATCGTACGCGCGGCCTGCTGCGTAGAAAACATTGAATCTGAATACATAAACAGCCGTAAAATTGCGATCAGAACGGCCGTTCGGATTCAGCCTACCATCATCAATACAAATGAAGAAGGCATCTGTACCGGCATTTCCGGCCTTGAGGATGTCCAAACGCAAAAAAGCAGCGTAACGCTGAGTACGGTGTCGGAAAGCACTGACGATACGATAATTGTCGACGAAGATATTGAGCTATCCGGAGGCAAGGCCGCCTATAAAGAATTGCTGCGTACGGATGCGATTCTTTCTGACATGACCTGCTCGGTATCGGGCGATAAGCTGCTTTTGAAGGGAAATCTTGAAACCTGCACGCTTTACGTTTCGGACGACAGGATCCAGAGCGTGCAGATCATTGAAAACGAAATTCCGTTTGCCCATAGCATCGAGGTCGAAACGATCGGCGAGGATATTTTATGGAAAACGGATTTTATCTTAAAAAGCTATAAAGCAGAAATCTGTCAGGACAGCGACGGCGAAAACCGCATTTTGCATGTCGAGGCGGAGATTGCGGTAACGGCCGACGCATATACAATCCAAACCTTTGAGGTGCTCAGCGACGCGTATTCCCTGTCGCAGGCCTTCACCCTCGAAAAAACGGATATTACGGGGATGCTGATTATGGATGACGTCACCGGACAGTTCGTGCTTCGCGATGCGGCTTCCAAGGCGGAAGAGCAGCCGGAAATTTCTCAGATTGTCAATGTTACGGCAATGGTCGGGCAGGTCAGGACACAGGTGGAGGACGGAAGAGTCAATGCGGAGGGAGAAATCATCTGCAACATTTTATACATGTCCGCGAGCGGCGAGCAGCCGATTTCCTCTTTCCTGACGCGTCTTCCCTTCGCGCAGAGTTTTGACAGCCGCCAGGCAAAGACCGGCATGGAAGCCTGCATGAGCTTTGATATTAATCATGTAAGCTTCAATATCATGTCGCCGTCGGAAATCGAGCTGAGAATTTCTGTTTCTGCGAAAGGAACCGTTGTAAAATACTGCAAAATTTCGGTAATCAGCAACGTAACGCAGCCCGATGATCCGTATCTCTGCGGCGACGATAACAGGCCTTCTATTCTTCTATATGTGGTGCAGCCCGGGGATACGCTCTGGAAGATTGCAAAGCGTTATAATGCTCCGGTCGAGCTTTTGAAGGAGGTCAATCAGCTTAAAAACCCGGATCTGATTCTCCCCGGTCAGAAGCTTCTGATTCCCAGGTAAAATGCGGTTCCGAGCACCGGCCGATTTCTTCTCCCATTTTTACAATTGTTTCACAGTCATCTCCGGAATTCATCAGAATATCCGGAGATATTTCTACTTTGTTTTTCTGGAAAAGCAGGATAACGGTAGAGCCGCCGAATTCAAAGCGCCCCTTTTCTTCGCCTCTATGCGTTTGATAAGCGGCTCCATGATAATTGACGATTTTACCGACAAGCAGGGCGCCGACCTCCAGATGAATCATGCGTCCGAAATGGATCGTATCGATCACGGTATATTCACGGCAGTTTTCCTGATAAATCGGAGCATGCTCTGCCGCAGCGGGATTTACCGTATGAAATACGCCTGAAATATAAATGTTTTCCCCTTTTACGCCTTCATCAACATAGCAGTAGCGATGGTAATCATCGACCGTGAGGCGGATTATGACGCAGGTTCCCCCGTGAAACTGAGCAGCAAGCTCTTTGCTTTTCAAAAGCGAGGACACGGTATACACCGTATTTTTCACAGAAAACCTTGTGTCTTCATCGATTTTGAAGGCTGTCGCTTTGCCGTCGCACGGACTGATTAAGACGTTCGGGCTCCGATCTACCGGGCGTTGACCTTCTCTGATCCTGCGTGTAAAGAAATCGTTGTATGAGGTGTATTTCCGTTCTTCGTATTGGCTCATGTCAATCGAATTCTTTTTTACAAAGCCTTTTATAAAAGCAGCGGAAAAGCGGGCGCGGAATGCGCATGCACAAATTCGGGTAACAGGCCTTGTGATCAGCAGCCGGAGCAGCAGTCGCCCTGCCTTTCTGCCGTAAAGAAATCGAAGAAATTTGTCCTGTCCTGTTTCCCTGACGATAAGGGTTCCCGCTCTGTCTTTATACCGCATGACGACTACCTGATAAGAATGCCAACCACAATCAGGAGGCCCAGAATCCCCATTACTACGGTTTCCTTTAGGCCTGGCTTTTTAACCTTGATATCCCATACGAACAGAAAGGCCACAAGAAACATAATGATGGTATATATCAGATTCATACTCGGAATCTGAATGGGAATTTTCGGTTTATAACGGTTGACAAGGCCCTCGACCGCATAGATGAACGGAAAGATCAGCGCAGATGAGGTGATGGGAAGGCCCTGATAATACTTCCTGTTTTCACTCGTCTGATGCTGCCGTTCGTTTTCCACGACATTAAAATATGCGAGCCGGATGACGCCGCCGAGCACGAACAACGCTCCGGCAATCATGCTGATCCAATGCTTGCTGCTGATCGTGGTTACGATAAAGGCGGGATAAACGCCAAAGCAGATCAGGTCGCAGAGCGAATCGATCTGGATTCCGAATTCCTTTGCTTCCGGGGAACGATTGGTACGGCGCGCGATTTTGCCGTCGAACATATCGCAAAGACCTGAAAAGAGAAGGCAGAGGAAGGCGATTTTGATTGCCCAGGGATTGCTGCGGGCGACGCTTAAATTTGCCATACCGAAGAGGGAAGACAAAAGGCCTATGTAGGTCAGTATCACTGAGACATTATAATATCCAATCATTTCCGATCACCTTTTCTTTTGTTTGCCGACGCAATTCGTCTGCTTCCGGTCACATAGGATATAACCGTAACTGCTGCGCCGATGATAACAAGTACATAATAATTGATTCCTCTGCTGAAAAGCAAGCCGGAAACCAAAAAATTTCCTGTAAAAATCTGGTCATACATCGTCAAAAAGCCCTCTTCGTTTGCTCCGATACCGCCCGGCAGCGGCAGGATATCGAGCGACAGCGAAAGAATCGTCTGCAGCGTTATGATTTCAAAAAATGAAGTGCCGCTGAGTCCGAAGGATCTGTATACGACATATGTGATAGAGAAAAAGCACATTCTCTGAAATGCGGTAATGAGGAATACGTTCAGCATCACGCCGAAATGGGATTTAATGAATCCGGAGCCCGATTTATATCTGTCTATGGATTCATATACTTTCCCCATGATTTTCTCTTTGTTTCTGACCAGTCGGATTTTTGAGAGCAGGTTCATACATTTTATCGTAATTTTCTCGGCGATGACCGGCTTATAGATCAGCAGTCCGAGCGCTGCGATGAAGATCACGTTCAGCACTAGGCTGAAAATATATACGTACCCCATATATCCGATATGCGCTTTGACAAACGGAAGATGAAGCAGTACAAGCACGCCGCTGATTACGACAAGTGCGGTTTTGTATACCATCGTAACGATACACAATACCAGTGAGGAAAGCCCCGCATCCACCCCATCTCTTGCCATCCAGATGACTTGAGCCGGCTGTCCGCCTGTTGCTGAGGGCGTCACCGCGCAGAAAAAAAATCCTACGAAAGAATATTTGAAGCATTTATGGAAGCGCAGATCTGTCCCCATATTTTTCATAAGATATTTGATGATAAACGATTCGCAAGCCACATAGAGAATCAGAAGCGCGATTCCGACCAGCAAATATTCCGGCTTGGCCTGGCGCATTGCCTCTATGATTTCCGGCAGTTCCTGCTCGCTCAGGATCAGATAAGCGGCAAGCAGCAGCAGTACGATGATGACTACCGCGTTGATAATGTATTTTACAGATTTTCTCGTAATTCTCCCTCCCGCTCCGAGCTCGTCTTTTCTTCTGTATTATTCTAGCTTCAGCAGCTTTTTATTTATTTTTGTAAATGCTCTTGCAAAAACGCGCTGCAGCTGCTTTTTGCGCACAAAGAAAGCGCCGAGTTCCGCAAGCAGAACCCCGCTGAAAAGATCGGCCATATAGTGCTGTTTTACGAATTGCGTCGATGCAAATACAGCAAGCGCGCAGAAACAGACGGCCGCTTTTCCGAAAAGCGAAATATTTTTCATTCGGCGGACGCCGATAAAACACAGCCAGCTGGCAAGGCAATGCATGGAAGGAAACAGATTCAGCGCCGGCGTATCCGCCTTGTAAATCAGATCCAGCAGCCACAGCGTAAAAGTGTCCGTGCCGATCTCCGGGCGTACAATTGTCGTCGGCAAAAAGACATAGAATAAGAAACAAACAAAAAACGTCACGGTTACTGATGCGACAAGCGCATAAAAATTGTCCCGATCCCCCGAGGCCACCACGAAAAAGGTGACAAGCCAGAAAATATAGCTGCCCACGTATATGTAAATAAACCATGCGACCAACGGCACCTGCCGATCCAGCGCCGTTTCAAAATTAAACGGTCCGTATGGCATATGCAGAAATTTTGCGCAGAAGTAGAAAAGAATATACTGGAGCAAAACAAAGACGAGCGGGATCAGGCAATATAAGCTTTTCCGGAATCTGTTTTCTGGCATTTCCCATTTCCTCTCAATAAGAAAAGTTTCTTTTCGATATTATAATGAATCAGGGGAATTGTCAAACCGGGCGCGGGGATCCGTGTGTTTTATCGGGAACGTTTCTTTTTTTGGGAATGCGCGGAAAGCAATGCCATTATGACAATGCAAAGTACGCAGGCGGCCATGGCGCAGTATATCAGAATCGTACGGATTTCCGGCTTATGCTCTGATTCTGTCCGTTCTGCGGTCTGCTGAGGGGAAGGAACGGCCGTCGGCGCTGTCGTCGGCATTTCCGGCTCCGCCGTCGGTTCTTCCAATGGAGGATCCTGAACCTGATCGCGATACAGCGTAATATGATCCAAAAAATCCGCCTTTGTATCCGGCCCCACGGTAGTCCGATACAAGCCGTATTCGCAGGGGCTGTACCGTGTGATTTCCGACGCCTTTGTAATGGTATCTGCTTCACCATCTCCGGTACCGGTCAGCCATCTTGTAAACCAGGTCCACTGCTGGGAACGATGGCAGGCGTACCCCTCTTTAGAAACTTCAAACGCCGTTTTTCCGCCAAATCGGGAAAGCGGTTCGTCCCAGTTCATTACAATCTTGTTTTCTTCCCAGAGATGAATATAAGTTTTCGGAACAGACCAGGTTCCGTACTGCGCCGAGTCCGGATAGGCCTGCGGATCGGCGGCGGGCTCCAGAGCCTTTTGGAGACTGTACGTATTTGCGATATGCGCGCCATGCTGATATTCCCCATTGATATCGTGCCCGACGATGACCTGTGGTTTAAACCGGCGGATCATTTCTACCTGGAATGCAATGAGCGCATCCTCGCCGAAAATTTCCAGCGTGCGCTGCAGTGTTTCTTCCGGAGTTTCTCCTTCCCTGCTCAGCGTATCGGCATCATCCGGAAAAGGTCCGACAATCGGATAGTTTCGTACTCCGACCGTCCATAGGCCGTTGATTTGCTCATGAGGCCTGTTCTGGACGTCCCAGTGATTCGTTAAATAGACGACTTGTACGGCGGCGCCGATTTCGCCGGCATAATAAGGCAGAATTCCCGCGAAAAAAAGCTGTTCATCATCTGAATGCGTCGAAAACAGCATCAGATCCGCCTGCTGGCAGGGCGGCTGCCATACCTGAACCCAGTGCGGAAGACTACCCTCTGTAAACGCATAGATATCGCAGACGGTAATGTCCTTTGGAATCGACACCGTTGCTTCGTTCACTGCCGTCCCCGTCCGTTCGCGGAGATCCACAAATTCATGAAGATAGCCGTACTGTCCGAGCGTGTGGGAAGTACCGGCGGCAGAAAGCGTCCATTCGCCCGGAATTTTATTCCAAATAATATAGATCGAGGCGAATGCCTTTTCGCTGCTGATTTTCAGCTGGTCTTCTCCCGAGAGACTGACATATGTGGTATAGTCCGCATCTAAGAGCCGGCCCGAATCCAAAGCTTTGTCTTCTCCTCCCTTTCCGGACAGCGAAAGCGTGCAATCTGCGCTGATGTCTTCCGCCGCCGTCGGAAAAGCCTCCGTCCCCGCGCCGATAAAAAGCGACAGCACCGCAAAAAGCAAAAGTACGGCAGGCAGACGGCGATCGTTCCTTCCGGCGTGATCCGTTAGCGTTTTCACACAATCACCCGATTCCTTCGTCAGACCTTCGCAGAATCCTGCGGGATATTGATCTTTTTGATAAATTCTTCATTATTGGCTGTTTTTGTCATTTTGTTCACGATCATTTCCGTAACGTCTCCCGTACCGAGGTTCGACATTGCGCGGCGGATGGCAAATACGCTGTTCAGCTCTTTCTCGGAAAGCAGAAGCTCCTCCTTGCGCGTGCCCGACTTGTTGATGTCAATGGCAGGGAAAATCCGTTTTTCAGAGAGTTTTCTGTCAAGATGAAGCTCCATGTTTCCGGTCCCCTTGAATTCCTCAAAAATAACGTCGTCCATTTTGCTGCCCGTATCGATCAGCGCGGTTGCCACAATTGTCAGGCTCCCCCCGCCGCGGATATTTCTTGCGGCGCCGAAAAACCGTTTTGGATTATACAGGGCGCCCGGATCAAGACCTCCGGAGAGCGAACGGCCCGTTGGAGCGATTGTAATATTATAAGCTCTTGCCAGACGCGTCAGGCTGTCCATAAGGATCACGACGTCGTTACCGTGCTCTACAAGGCGTTTCGCCCGTTCGAATACCATTTCCGATACCTTAATGTGTTTCTCCGGCATTTCATCAAAGGTAGAAGAAATAACGTCTCCCTTGACCGATTCGCGCATATCGGTTACCTCTTCCGGGCGTTCGTCTATTAATAATATAATCAGCTTGATTTCCGGATAATTTTCCGATATGGCATTCGCGATTTTTTTGAGGAGGACCGTCTTTCCGGCCTTCGGCGGCGACACGATCATGCCTCTTTGCCCTTTTCCGATGGGTGCAATCAAATCGATCAGACGGGTGGAAAGCTCGTTCTGAACCGTTTCCAGACGAATTTTTTCGTCCGGATAGATCGGTGTGAGCGATTCAAAGGGTTTCCGTTTGAATGCCACGTCAATCGAATCTCCGTTAATCGTATTAATAAAGCAAAGAGCGTGATATTTGTCGTTTTCCCGCTGCATCTTGCTTCTGCCGCGGATTTGATCACCTGTTTTCAGTCCGAATTTTCGGATCAGCGTTGGCGGGACGTAAACGTCCTTGCTGCCCGACAGATATTTTCCGACGCGGAGGAATCCATAGCCTTCCGGTAAAATTTCCAAGAGTCCTTCCGCCTCTTCTGTATTATCCTGTGGTTTGGCGTCATCCTTTTTTTCTTCCTGTTCTGCATTTTCCTCTGTTTTGGAGGCGGCACCCTCAGAAGCTTCATTCTTTTTTTGGCGTTTCGACGTGCCGCTTTTCCTGCTCTTCTTACCTTTTGCCGGAGCCGGACGTTCCTGTTCCCGCTCCTGCTCCGGTTCGGCCGCCGGCTCCGCCGTTTCTTCTTTCGATTCCGCAACTTCCGATTTCGGTTCTTCGGGTTTCGCAGATTTCTGTTCGCTATCTAAAATTGCTTCAATCAGCTCCTGCTTTGTCATTTTGGTCATGGACTTAATGCCGAGCATTTTGCCAATGTAACGCAGATCGCTGATTTTTTTCTTTTTGAGATCTTCAAGATCCATTGATACACCAACCTTATATTTATTCATGATTCAGTTATGAAAGGAAAGACTTTATTAAATGCATGCCTGACATAGGGAAAACGCCCTACAATTTTGTTATGCTAATCGATAACGCAATATTTGTCAATCGGTATTTTTTCGTTTCAGGCGAATGTCGTCTCCTGCAAATTTTAAAATATCGTAGCCCCCCAAAATTCTGGAAGCCACGCGTTCTCCATAATAGGAAAACAGATTCGCCGGCGTCAGATTTGTCGTTATCACCGTTCTGCAAAGAGACGTTCTTCCGCGCAGCTCTCTGGCGTTCAAAATTTCAAGCAGCTCGCCGTACCTGGCGCCCGTCTGCTTTTCACTTCCAAGGTCGTCTACGAGTAAAAACGCACACGACAAAATAAAATCCGCCAGCTCCGCCGCTTTCTCCTGTCCGTAGAATCCGGGGGCAAACGGCTTGAATAGAGAAGTCGCCGGCATATATAAACAGGATATGCCGCGGTCAGTCAAAACATTCATAATGCAATTCCCGAGGAATGTTTTGCCGGTTCCGGAATTCCCGACGAATACCATATTTCCGACATTTCTATCGGTAAAATGCTCCGCAAAGCTCCGGCACCTTTTATAAATTGCTTCCATCTGCGTTTTCGGCGCTACGGAAATTCCGTACCGGGCGGGATCCGCTTCAGATGGGTATAAGCTGGCGTCAAATTTTGCAAAAACGTCTCCCGGCGGGACACCCGCTGCCTTCTTCAGCTTTTCCGCAAGCAGAATTTTTCTGCATGAACAGCTTTTTTGACTTTCTCCGGAACCGATGGTGCCCGTATCCTTGCATTGCCTGCACTGATAGACCTCCTCCATGTAATCCGAGGGATATCCTGCCTCCTGCAAAAGCTTTCTTTTCTGTTCCTTCAGACGATTGATTTCCCGATTCAGCTCTTCCGCTCCAAGGGAAAGATATTCCTCCGGCAGTCCTTTCGTCATTCGGACGGGCGGACGGCGTTTCATTGCGCAATAACCGATCAGGATTCCTAATGTATTGATCGTTTTGTCGAGCTCCTGAACAGCAGGAAGGCGTGCGTAAATTTCTTCCGTACGGGCCAGCCGCAGGCGATCTGCCCTTTGACGCCTGTTTTCGTATTCCTGCTGAATTGTCCTGTTGATTTCCTGCAAAATCATTTTATTTTATCCCCGTCAACATAAAAGCTGTTCAGAAACTCCTCATCATAGCTGCGTTCGTTAAAGTTTCCCTTTTGTCCGGCGTTCGCCGGTTCTGTCTTTCCGCCTTCCCCATTCCGGGCCGCCTGATACGCCTGCTTTCTGGCCTCTTCAAAGTTTAAAATCTCCTCTTTTGTCTTCAGTCCGTTTTTGTGCCAGGATGTGATAATCGCATCGAACGTTGCAAGCGTCGCATTATTTTTCGAAACGGATTTTTTCATGGCAATATCGATGATCTCAATATCGTAGCCGTATGTATAAAACCATTTCTCAACAACCGCTTCTTCATAAACATTCATATTCCGCCGCCACTTCAGGCGCTTCAGGATTTCGCTGCGGAGCGTTTTGTAGGATTCATAGGATTTCAGATAGGCCTCCAGCTGCTCTGACGTATGGATATGGTATTTTCCGCCCCAGCTTTCCGCCACTTTTCTGATATACGGTTTTGTCATAACACGATTGTTTGCGCAGTGCTGGAACAGCATAAACACGACGTCGGGTTCAAAGCCGTATTTTTCAAACCATAAATCGATCTCGTTATACCAGGACACCGGCATCTGTCCGGAAAAAAATTTGTCGCTGATTGCTTTCTGTACCTTGGAACGAGCCAGATTTTTTTCTCGTTCGTTCACGCAGAGGTCGTCCGGGCGCGAAACGGTGCGCAGGCGGTAGTTTCGCTCGATTTCCTTTTGGATCAGATCCGTGATAAGGATCGTATCATTTTCAGCCCCGCGCTTTCCAGCAATATCAGATTTTCGTTTACAGAGGCCGGCTCGCTGTTCAAAATCATGGAAAGCGTTTCTTCCGTACACTCGAGCCCGTTTTCGGAAGCATACACGATATAAAGATATAATTTTACGGCAAGCGGCGGAAGTCCCGGCATATACTCACATATGAACAGATCCGAAATTAAAGTTTTTCCGAATAGCTTGTTCTGTATCTTTTCTATTTTCATAAACAACCTTCTTATAACAGCGGCGCCGTTCCGACGCGTACGGCATTTACTACAAGCCGCCCGTTTTCACTGTGGAATTTATAACACGTCGAAAGCGTCATAACGTCGTCCGTAGCTTTCAGCAAAACATCTGTTTTATAAACGGATTTGTTCTGCAAGTCCTTGATAAAATTGTAATATGCTTCCTGCGTTTCAAAATACGTTTCAATATAATACTCATCGGTCGTCGTTTCATAAACGGAGAAAATCTGCCAGATCCCCACGCCGTTCTCGGCATACGTATACAGATAGGGATGTTCTCTGAGATACGTGTCGTCTGTTCCGTCATAATATTTCAGCAGATTTCCGAACATGGATCCGTCCTGCATATTGTGTCCGTAGATAATCGTGTGCCCCTCCAGCGTCTCGGCGTTGTTGCGGAAATCCAGGAACAGAGAGCCGGAGCTTGCATATTTATGATCGATCGTAGTATGAAGATAATAGTCGTTGTCCTCCGCCTGCATTACATTATAGCTGATCGTGGTATCCGGAATATACAGCCAGCAGACAAAATCCTCGTTTTTTTCCTTCAGCGCCTGAACCTGCTCCAGCGTCACTCCCTGCGGATACGTATACCGCTTCGGCGTCGGAATCGGATAAGACGGAACTGGCCTTGCCGTGGCGCCCGCGGCAGTCGAAGAAGGCGTCGGCGACGCAAACGAAATACCGTAATCCTCCTTTAATTTCGCATTATCCTGACTTTCTGATATATATGCGTACGCTTTTTCCCCGATTTTTCCCACGGTGAAAAACAAAATTGCACATAGCAGCGCCTGCGTAGCAATATAAAATACTTTGTTTCCAATGGTCTGATTCTGATTTTTTTTCTTATTCGACTGTTTCCCCTGCCTCTGCGGACTGCTCTTCCGCTGGGGTTGGTGCTGGTTCGAAGCCACTTGGATACACCTCTCCTTCATCCGTAATCATTTTAACGGTACAATATACCGTCTGCGGCTGCAGGCCTCTCAAATCGAGGCTCGTCACCGTGCCGCCATAAGCTTCGATAAATCTTAGATTGCTCGCTCCCCGGAAATCAATGTCGGTTAATCTATTATAGCTTCCCTTAAAATAAGTGAGGTTTGCGCTGTTTGAGAAATCAAGCTCCAAGATACTGCAGTTCGAGCAGTTTACGCTCTCCAGAAGCGGAAACGTCTGGAGATAAAACGTCTGAATGTTATTGTTTCCCGAAATATCCAGCATTCGTACATTTTGAAGATTTTCCCCGGAAATTGTCAAATAGTCCCTTACCCTTGAATTGCTGCAGTCCAAGTAATACAGTTCCGGAAGCGGCGAATAATCCAGCCAACCGAGCGGCGTCCCGGAATAGCTCAATATTTTGATCTTTGGATTGTTGGTAAAATCCAATGTTGTCAGGGACGGGTTATCGTCAAGCACAAGGCGCTCCAGCTCCGTAGCCGCCGACAGGTCAAGAATTTCCAGATTGGTTCCCGTAATCGCCAGCGATTTTATTCCCGGAAGCTTTTCCAGAGAAAAGGAGGGCAGTACGCCGCCGCTGACAGTAATCTCTTCAAGATTCGGGAATAAGGTCAGATCCTCCTCCAACGCATCGAAAACAACATCCTGTGCATTGATGTTAATTTTTTTGACCGCGCCGGCATCCCGGACACGTACGGCGCTCGATATTGTGTAATCCTGATATTTATAATCCGGATCGTTGTTGATCAGGTACTCGATTGCCGCGATTCGAACCGCATCATTTTTCAGCGAAAGAACGTTCAGATTATCCATAACGCTTCTGTACCCCGTGAAGCGCAGATCCTTATAAAATTCCGTTTCTCCCGATAATTCCTTCCCTTTGAGCTGCCCGTATACCGATGCGCCGTCGCAGAGAATCTCCGCATACGGAGCAAGCACAGTGCCCATTACGATTGCGTTTGTCAGATTGACGCTTTCTGCTTCATAGAAATTCAATATGGCTCTCGACCCGTAAAGGCCCGTCGCGTCCCTGATAAGGATATAATAGTCAGTCAAATCAATTTGCTTTCCGGAAATATTGAGTACGGCGTAAAAGCTGTCGCTTTTGGAATCGATCCACAGATGATTAAAGTCGCCAAACGACTTTCCCTGCGCCGCGATGTCCGCGCTGTCAATCTGATATACGAGATATTCCATATACTCCGAGGAAATGCAGAAAATTCCCTCCGTCAGGCCGTCTTCGGCGGAAGTCCATGCCTCCTGGTTCGCGGTCAGGGATGCGTATGTCTTGGAAAGCTGAATCTGATTCGCCGTTTCCTCTGCCGGATTATATTCAGAATAAAACGTGTCGATGACGCTCTGCCCTGCCTTCGGAACATAAGTGTTGAGCGCAAGCGTATCGGCAAAAAAGCACACGAACAGCACCGCTGCAAGCAGCGTCGCCGCAAGCAGAATTTTGCCCTTCCACGTTTTAAAATAAGATGCGCCCAGTTCTCGAAGCGTCACTTCACAGGTCCCTCCTGCACCAAGCCTTTCTGATATTCAAATAAATCAGCCATTTCTGATTCCGAGATTTTATATTTTGAACAAAATTTCTTTAAGCTCCGAAACGCCGTTTTCATGAGCGGCGGTCTGACTGTCGTATTGTGACAATCGCTTCCGAAGAGCAGCGGAAGCCCCGACCGGATCAGCCCGGCGACGAATTCCGCCGTTTTTTTCGACTCCATAAAGTTCGTGCTGATCTGATAAACGGCGTTTGGAATGGAAAGCAGTTCTTCATAGTCGCTTTTCCGGAACAATCCGACATATCGCTCGACGTGAGCGATGACCGGAGTCAGCTGATATTTTACTGATAGATTATGTATGTTCTCGCCCATACATACATCATATTTATCAAATGGCAGTTCGAAAAGCGCCAGGTTCGTGCCCTCGAGCATCAGCGGTTCTATTTCCAGCGATTCCGGCATTTCCCTGATCAGACGGATTTCTGCTCCCAAACGGATTTCCGGTCCGGTAAATTCTCTGTCGGTTTCACGAATGCCGCCAAGCAGCGCCCGGAAAGCATCCGCTCGCCTTGTAAGAAAAGAAGCCTCGCTTTCTCTGTAGCAATAATAGTGGGGTGTCGCAAATACGACGCAAACTTCCTCTTCTTCCAGCATTTCCAGCATTTCGGAAGACATTTCCGGATTTTTCGATCCGTCGTCCATGTGCGGTAAAATGTGCGAGTGGAAATCTACGTATTCCATAAAACCTCCCTGACGCCGATTATCGGCTTTTTCTGTAATAGTCCCCCTTATTTCCCTTTTTACGAATTACGCCGGCGACTACAAGTCCCAATATTTTGGCGTTTACGATTTTAAGCGCTTCCTGTGCGCGGCGCACATCCTCGATCGTCGTGGATGCGTAATACGAGACAAGCAATACACCGGAAATAAAATTCGCCATTACCGCCATATCCGTAACGATGTTGATCGGCGGCGTATCAAGGATAATATAATCGTAATAATCGCTGACTTTATTTAAAAAAGTCTGCATGTTTGCGCTTCCTAAGAGCTCAGACGGATTCGGCGGAATGGGGCCCGACGTCATGACATCCAAATTCGGCAGGATTTCGCGCGTCAGCGCGTCTGCCATGGTCTCGAAGCCGACAATGAATTTTGAAAGCCCCGACGAATTAT
>OLRF01002648.1_pt1 | contig 15356 bp, 10 predicted proteins | sample 1672061 | NCBI WGS metagenome assembly OLRF01 (sample SAMEA3136641, study PRJEB25190) | human gut metagenome | reverse complement strand
TGCAGGCTCCCCGTCATCCGAGCATCAGGTCAGCTCCTATAAATGGAACTGACCTGATTGTTTATTATTTCTTATTCTTTTGATCTTTATCCAGATTACTCTGTGCAGTTGCAAGCATCAGCTTGATACGATTCAGCTGATTAACTTCTGAAGCGCCTGGATCGTAATCGACAGCAATTATATTAGATTCTGGATACTGGTGTCTGATCTCTTTAATAACACCCTTTCCAACAATATGGTTTGGTAGGCAGCCAAATGGCTGTGTGCAGACAACATTGTTGACGCCGCTGTGAATCAGTTCCATGATTTCACCTGTCAAAAACCAACCCTCACCTGTCTGATTTCCGATTGATACGAGTGGATCTGCATATTTTGCAAGATCACGAATGTCAGCAGGCGGTGTAAAGTGCTTACTCTGGGCAAATGCCTTTCGTGCTGCTTTTCTCATATATTCAAGAGCGGTAATGCCGATATTGCACATTCTGGCAGCAGCACTGCTTGTGCCAAGTTTTTCAGCCTTAAAGTTGCTGTTGTAGAAGCAGTACAGGAAGAAGTCAAGCATATCTGGCATAACAGCCTCAGCGCCCTCGCGCTCAAGAAGCTCAACAAGATGATTATTTGCTTGTGGAAGGAACTTTACTAAGATTTCACCGACAATTCCGACTCTTGGAATAACTTTATCTTCATAGATCGGAATATTATCAAAGTCGCGGATCATATCTTTAATAATGTGGTTAAAACGTGTCATGCTAGGAGCACGCTTTAAGTCATTGTTGCAGATACGTTTCCATTTTTCATGCATTGCATTGACAGAACCAGGAACCTTCTCATATGGGCGCATACGATATACGGTGCGCATGAAGATATCGCCATATACGATAGCCTGTACAGCACGGATGGCGAGAGCAGGAGTGTAGGTCATACCCGGATTTGCCTCAAGCTTACTTAAATTAAGTGAGACAACAGGAATCTGAGCCATTCCAGCCTTTTCTAGTGCACGGCGGATAAAGCCGACATAATTACTTGCACGGCAGCCGCCTCCAGTCTGAGTCATAAAGATAGCAACATGGTTAAGATCATAGCGGCCTGATAACAGAGCATCCATGATCTGGCCGACAACAATCAGTGACGGATAGCAGGCATCATTATTTACATATTTCAAACCAACATCGACAGCTGTGCGGCTTTCCTTCATGATCTCAACATTATAACCGGAGCTTCTGAGTGCAGTTTCAAGCAGATCAAAGTGGATCGGACTCATCTGCGGACAAAGAATGGTGTAGTTTTTCTTCATTTCCTTTGTGAAGAGAACACGGTTATAGGCAGAAGAAACAACATGGCGCTCAATATGCTTTTGCTCGCGGACGCGGATTGCAGAAAGCAGGGAGCGGATACGTATACGCGCTGCACCAAGGTTATTTACTTCATCAATTTTAAGGACAGTATAGATCTTTCCTGAGCCGGTCAAAATATCATTGACCTGATCTGTTGTTACGGCATCAAGACCGCAGCCAAAGGAATTTAGCTGGATCAGATCAAGATTTTCCTGTGTGCGCACAAACTGTGCAGCTGCATAAAGTCTGGAGTGATACATCCACTGGTTTAATACAATCAGACGACCATCCATCTTTGCCAGATGAGAGATGGAATCCTCTGTTAATACCGCAATACCATAGGAGGTGATCAATTCCGGAATACCATGGTTGATCTCAGGATCGACATGATAAGGACGACCAGCAAGAACAATACCGCGTTTTCCTGTCTTCTTTAAATATTCAAGAGTCTCCTCACCCTTTTTCTGGATATCTTCACGGCATTTTTGCATCTCAAGCCAGCCGGCGTGAGCGGCTTCACGAATTTCATCTTCTGGAATGCCAAGCTTTCCAAACTCTTCAACGAGACGCTTTGTCATGATCTCCTCGTTTGTAAGAGCTAAAAATGGATTCATAAAGGTAACGTCAGGACTGCGAAGCTCCTCAACATTGTTTTTGATGTTTTCTGCATATGAAGTAACGATTGGGCAGTTGTAGTGGTTCTGCGCATCATCAAACTCTACGCGCTCATATGGAATACAAGGGTAGAAGATAAAGTGAACATTGTTGCGAAGCAGCCATGTAACATGACCATGAGCAAGCTTTGCAGGATAACACTCAGATTCACTTGGGATAGACTCAATACCCATCTCATATATAGAGCGGTTGGAATCAGGAGAGAGTACAACGCGATAGCCAAGCTTCTTAAAGAAAACTGCCCACAGCGGGAAATTCTCATACATGTTTAATACACGCGCAATTCCAACAGTTCCGCGTTTTGCATCCTTTTCTTCAAGCGGCTCATAATCAAAAATACGATGATACTTGTAATCAAAAAGGTTTGGAATATTTTCCTTATTCTTCTCCTTGCCAAGACCACGCTCACAGCGGTTTCCAAATATGTAATGACTGCCGTTGCTGAAACGGTTGATTGTCAGAAGACAGTGGTTAGTACAGCCCTGGCAGCGTGTCAGACGTGTTGTATATTTTAAAGACAAAATGTCATTCATGGACAGCATGCTTGTCTTTGGTTCCTTATGTGATTGATAATATTCTCTTGCAACAAGAGCAGCACCAAAGGCACCCATGATTCCAGCAATGTCTGGACGGACAGCTTCACAGCCAGCAATCTTTTCAAAGCTTCTAAGAACAGCATCATTATAGAAGGTACCGCCCTGCACAACAACATGCTTTCCAAGATCAGAAGCATCATTGATTTTTATAACCTTAAATAACGCATTTTTGATAACGGAGTATGCAAGACCGGCTGAGATATCGGCAACAGTAGCACCTTCCTTTTGTGCCTGCTTTACGTTTGAATTCATAAATACTGTACAGCGAGTTCCAAGGTCGGTAGGATTTTTAGCAAAAAGCGCAGCCTTTGCAAAATCGACAACTGTATAATTTAAGGATTTTGCAAATGTCTCGATGAATGAGCCGCAGCCAGAGGAACATGCTTCATTTAACTGAACGCTGTCGACGGTATGATTTTTGATCTTAATGCACTTCATGTCCTGACCGCCGATATCAAGGATACAGTCAATATCAGGCTGGAAGAAGGATGCCGCATAGTAGTGAGCAACAGTCTCAACCCCACCCATATCAAGCTGAAGTGCTGCCTTAATAAGTGCTTCACCGTAGCCAGTGGAACATCCGTAGGCAATTGTAACGTCATCAGGCATCTGCTCATAAATTTCACGGATTGCGCGAACAGTTGTTGAGAGCGGGCTTCCATTATTATTGCTGTAGAAGGAATATAAAAGAGATCCATCCTCAGCGACAAGAGCAACCTTTGTAGTTGTGGAGCCGGCATCAACACCGAAGAAGCATTTGCCGTGGTATTCGCGAAGATTTCCCTTCTTTACAGTGTGCTGTTTATGACGCACTGTGAAATCTTCATATTCTTTTTCAGAAGCAAACAAAGGATCCATACGCTTGATCTCAAAATTCATCTTGATGCCTTTTGTAAGGCGGTCAATCATCTGAGTAATCGGCGTAACTGTAGTGCCCACTTTTACATTCATCGCAGCACCAATCGCTGCAAATAAATGAGAGTGCTCAGGAGCAATAATATGTTCATCTGTAAGATGAAGTGTGCGGATAAAAGCTTCTTTTAACTGATCCAGAAAGTGGAGCGGACCACCAAGGAAAGCAACATTACCGCGGATTGGTTTACCACAGGCAAGACCTGAAATAGTCTGATTAACAACAGCCTGAAAGATAGAGGCAGCCAAATCTTCCTTGGCAGCACCTTCATTGATCAGAGGCTGAATATCTGTCTTTGCGAATACGCCGCAGCGTGCCGCGATAGGATAAATTTCATGGTAATTTTTTGCAAGCTCATTTAAGCCAGATGCATCTGTCTGCAAAAGAGAAGCCATCTGGTCAATAAAAGAACCGGTACCTCCAGCGCAGATACCGTTCATACGCTGATCGACACCGCCGGTAAAGTAGATGATTTTAGCATCCTCACCGCCAAGCTCAATCGCAACATCTGTCTGAGGCGCGTAGTCTTTTAAACTGGTGGCAACAGCAACAACCTCCTGTACAAATGGGATGTCAAGATGCTTTGCGAGTGTCAGACCACCGGAACCGGTGATGGAGGAAGCCAGATCCATTGGACCTAATTTGTCATATGCTTTTGTTAAAAGTTCGGCAAGTGTTTCCTGAATATTTGCAAAATGGCGTTGATAATCGGAAAATAAAAGCTTGTCTTCGCTGTCGAGGATTGCAACCTTGACAGTCGTAGAACCGATATCAATGCCGAGACGATTATATGTTTTATTTGATGTACCCATTAAAAACCTCCTTCTTAATGAAATGATACATTTATCAAAATAAATATGGAAATGAATGACATGTAAAATGTGGCAATAAAATCCAAAATACAGATGAATTATAGCGGTTTTTGAAAAAAAATGCAAGGTACTAATAAAAATGTAAGAATGAATTTATATTTCAGACGCGTACTAATGTGGTTTTATGAGGGATACAAACTAATTTAAGAATGCTCTCTAAAAAAGTTTGACAAACAAACGTGTGAAAACTATAATAGAGATATGTGTGAAAAAGAGAATAAAAAAAGATAAAGATGATCCGGTCGGGGGGAAGCCGGGCGAGAAAGGATTATCTATGAAATTTATGAACAAGCTTGAGCGTAAATTTGGCCGGTATGCCGTTCCAAATCTGATGCTCTACATCATTATTCTGAATGCGGCAGGGCTTTTGATTACCATCATGTATCCGCAAGCACAGTACTATCTGTGTTGGTCCACAAGTGCCATTCTTCATGGACAGATCTGGCGAATTGTTTCATTTATTCTTGTGCCATACACGACAAGCCCTGTTAATTTTTTGATTTTTGCATTTTTGTATTATTCGATTTCCCAGACGCTTGAGCGTGTATGGGGATCTTTCCGCATGGATATGTACATCATTACTGGTCTGCTTGGAACAATTGTGGCAGCGTTTCTGGTGTACTTTGTGTTTGGTGTGGAGATGGGTATGCAGGTCAGCATCTCTTACCTTAGCAACTCATTATTTTTAGCGCTGGCAGCTACTTTCCCGGATGTGCAGTTTTTGCTGTTTTTCATTATTCCGATCAAGGCAAAGTGGATGGCGCTTTTGAGTGCAGTAATGTACCTCTATGATCTGTAAACGGATTAGGCTGGATGCCGTATGGTTTTGCAATGCTGATCATGATTGTATTTTCACTTATAAATTTTATACTTTATTTCCTCGGCACGAGAGATCTTCAGCGGATCAACCCCAAAGAGGTACATCGAAGAAGAGATTTTCAAAAGAAGATGGGGGAGAGGGAACAAAGCGGCAGGCCACTGCATAAGTGCACCGTATGCGGAAGAACAGATAAGGATTTTCCAGATCTGGAGTTTCGTTATTGTTCAAAGTGTGACGGCGCTTACGAGTATTGCAGCGAGCATCTTTATACGCATAAGCACATTGTTGCACATTCGTATGATAAGCAGTAATATGACAGGCAGTAATTGGCAGCGTTTGTAAACGTGCAAAAAAATCGAATGGAGAAGAAAAAAAAGAGTATGAAGAGAACAAAAATTGTTTGTACTATGGGTCCGAAAACAGAGAATGTTGAGCTTTTGAAGGAAATGATCAAAAGTGGCATGAATGTTGCCCGTTTCAACTTTTCTCATGGAAGTCATGAGGAGCATGCAGGACGTATGGCACTTGTTGAGGAAGCAAGAAAGGCTGTGAATATTCCTGTTGCTACTATGCTTGATACGAAGGGACCAGAAATTCGTACTGGAAGCGTACCAGGGGATAAGAAGGTTACACTTGTAGAAGGACAGGATTTTGATCTTACAATTGATCAAAGCGTAGAGACAACACAAAAAAGCGCATCTATTACCTATGAAGGTCTTGTTGCAGATGCTGAAATTGGCTGCCGTATTTTGATTGATGATGGTTTGATCGAGTTAAAGGTTATTTCTAAGGAAGAAAATGTTCTGCACTGTACAGTTGTAAACGGCGGTGAGTTAGGCTCTAAGAAGGGTGTAAACGTACCGAATGTAAAGATCAATCTGCCAGGAATTACTGAGAAGGATAAGAAGGATATCTTATTTGGTATTGATCAGGGATTTGATTTTGTTGCAGCATCATTCGTAAGAAATGCAGCTTGTATCGAGGAAATCCGCGATATTTTAAATATTCATGGAAGCAGAATGCGCATCATTGCAAAGATTGAGAGCGCAGAGGGTATTGAAAATATTGATGAGATTTTGCAGGCAGCAGACGGCATCATGGTTGCAAGAGGTGATCTTGGTGTTGAAATTCCGGCAGAATTAGTTCCTCATATCCAAAAGACAATCATCGATAAGTGTAATGAGGTACAAAAGCCAGTTATCACAGCTACTCAGATGCTTGATTCTATGATACGTAATCCACGCCCTACAAGAGCAGAGGTTACTGACGTTGCAAATGCAATCTATGATGGAACAGATGCTGTTATGCTTTCAGGTGAGACAGCAGCAGGACGTTATCCGCTTGAGGCAGTTCGCATGATGACAAAGATTGCAGAGTCATCTGAGCCATATCTTGATTATCGTACTTATAACCGCAGAGATGTAAAGCGTTCTGATCATGTGATTTCAAACGCACTCAGCAGTGCAACAGTACGTACAGCAGAGATTCTTAATGCAAAGGCAATCATTGTGCCAACGATGCATGGATTTACTGCAAATCTGTTGTCAAACTGGAGACCAAAATGCCGTATCATTGGTATGTCTCCAAATTGGGATGTTTTACGTAAAATGCAGTTGAATTGGGGCGTAACACCGGTTAAGGCTATGAGGGAGACTGATACCGATGAGCTGATTGAGCATTCCGTAAATACTGTAAAGGAAATGGGCTATATTGAGTCCGGAGATACCGTTATTGTTACAGTTGGCGTAAAGCATAAGAATCAGCCAAGCTACGCAATCGGCGAGACAAACAATATGAGAGTAATCGTAGTCAATTGATTTAACAGTTCATTTGAGTGCGATTGTTCTGAACAATGGCGCGGATGAACTGTAACGATAGGATAAAGAAGTACACAGCGAGGAGAGACACATTATGGAAAAAAAACCGTTCGTAACATTAGAGCAAGTAAAAGAGATGGCTGCATCATATCCGACTCCATTTCATCTGTACGATGAAAAAGGAATCCGCGAGAATGCCAGAAAGCTAAAGGCTGCGTTTGCATGGAATCCAAACTTCCATGAATATTTTGCTGTAAAGGCAACGCCAAACCCGTACATCATGGATATCTTAAAGTCAGAGGGAATCGGCGCAGACTGTTCATCTTATACAGAGCTTTTGATGTCAGATGCTGTTGGCCTTAAGGGTCATGATATCATGTTTTCTTCTAACGTAACACCTGCAGAGGATTTTAAAAAGGCTGCTGAGCTTGGTGCAATCATTAACTTTGATGATGTGTCTCTTATTGATTTCTATGAGGAGATTGGCGCACCATTTTTAGAGACAATGTGCTGTCGTTATAATCCGGGCGGAAACTTTACGCTGCATAATGAGATTATGGATACGCCTAAGGATGCAAAGTATGGCATGACAAAGGAGCAGATGAAGGAGGCTTTTACAAAGTTAAAGGCACATGGCGTTAAGCACTTTGGAATCCACGCATTTTTAGCATCAAATACAGTAGCACTTGGCTACTATCCGAAGCTGGCAAGAATTTTATTTGAGCTGGCTGTAGAGCTGTCGAAAGAGGTTGGCGTTCATATCGCATTTGTAAATCTTTCAGGTGGTGTCGGTATTGCATATCGCCCAGATCAGGAACCAAATGATATCATGGCAATCGGTGCAGCCGTAAAAGAGGCATATGATGAGGTTCTTGTTCCGGCAGGAATGGATGATGTTGCTATTTTCACAGAACTTGGCCGTTTCATGCTTGCACCATATGGCTGTCTTGTAGCAAAGGTGCTTCATGAAAAGCATATCTGGAAGGATTATGTCGGACTTGATGCATGTGCAGCAAATCTGATGCGTCCGGCAATGTATGGTGCTTATCATCACATCACCGTACTTGGCAAAGAGAACGAGCCGTGTGATCATATGTATGATGTGACAGGCGGTTTATGTGAGAACAACGATAAGTTTGCAATCGACCGTATGCTGCCAAAGATCGACATCGGAGATTATGTTGTAATTCATGATACAGGTGCGCATGGATTTTCAATGGGCTATAATTATAACGGCAAATTAAGAAGTGCAGAGCTTTTACTTAAAGAAGATGGCACTGTAAAGCAGATTCGCCGGGCAGAGACACCGCAGGACTACTTTGCAACGCTTGATTATCCGGGCTTGAAGGACGAAAAATAAAAACAAAAATTAAAGCCTCGGCTGGTTTGCAGCCGGGGTTTTTATTTGTCGAAAATTGCGTTAAATTTCCACTTCACAAAACATGTGTTTTGGTGTATTATAAAGAGGAATCGAAAAATATCTTGTTGACAAAAGTGTCGAACTGGTGTATTATATAGTACAGATACGAACATGCGTTCATAAAAGCGTACAGACTATTCTGTACAGAAAGAGGTAAGATTTGGATAAGAATAATCAGGAAAAGCTTAAGGCATTGGACGTTGCGTTAACTCAGATTGAGAAGGCTTACGGCAAGGGTGCCGTTATGAAGCTGGGCGATTCTGGTGCAAATATGAATATTGAGGTTGTACCGACAGGTTCCCTTAGTCTTGATATTGCACTTGGACTTGGCGGACTGCCGAAAGGTCGTATTATTGAGATTTACGGACCAGAATCAAGTGGTAAGACAACTGTTGCTCTTCATGCAGTTGCAGAGGTTCAGAAAAGAGGCGGCATTGCAGGCTTTATTGATGCTGAGCATGCACTTGATCCTGTTTATGCAAGAAATATTGGTGTTGATATTGATAATCTCTACATATCTCAGCCGGATAATGGAGAGCAGGCACTTGAAATCACTGAGACGATGGTTCGCTCAGGTGCTATTGATATTGTGATTGTCGATTCTGTTGCAGCACTTGTTCCAAAGGCAGAGATTGATGGCGATATGGGTGATTCCCATGTGGGTCTTCAGGCAAGACTTATGTCACAGGCACTTCGTAAGCTGACAGCAGCAATCAGCCGTTCCAATTGTATCGTAATTTTCATCAATCAGCTGCGTGAGAAGGTTGGCGTTATGTTTGGAAATCCAGAGACGACTACTGGTGGACGTGCACTTAAGTTCTATTCATCTGTTCGTCTTGATGTGCGCCGTGTAGAGTCCTTGAAGCTGGCAGGTGAGGTAATCGGAAACCATACAAGAATTAAGGTAGTAAAGAATAAGATTGCTCCGCCATTTAAAGAAGCAGAGTTTGATATCATGTTTGGAAAGGGTATTTCCAAGGAAGGCGATGTGCTTGATCTTGCAGTGAATTTAAATATCATTGTCAAGGCAGGTGCATGGTTCTCCTATAATGATGCAAAGATTGGCCAGGGACGTGAGAATGCGAAGATTTATTTGTCACAGCATCCTGATATCATGGCTGAGGTTGAGAATAAGGTACGTGCACACTATAACCTTCCGCTTAAGGATGCAGAGCCGACAGCACTAGCAGAGTCAGGGGATGATGCAGAGTGAAGCAGTGGGAGACAAGCGAGCTGTATCGCGAGGTAAAGAGCCGTCCGTCTGAGGACGGTTCTTTGCCTTTTCAGAAAGATTCAGAAGGTTTTAACACTGAGGCCAGAAGACACTGCCTGCATCTTCTCGAGTACAGTCCACGAACGGTTTATCAGCTGAAAAAACGCCTAATGGATGATGGCTTTTCTGCAGAACAGGCAGATGATGCTATTCGTTACGCCGAAAGCTTTGGATATGTGGATGATGGAAATTATGCTATGGAATATGTTCGGACTGGCTGTCAGAAAAAGAGCAGGCGTCAGCTTTATATGCAGCTTTCAAGCCGCGGTGTGGATAAGGAATCAATTGAAGATGCACTTGAGGCCTATGCAGATGAGCAGGAAAATACGGTGCGCCGTCTGGCACGAAAGCGTCTTATGCAAAAGCCGCCTCGCACAGAAGAAGATTTTTTAAAGGCAGTAAAAAGTCTTGTATCAAAGGGATTTCCGTACGAAATGGCAAAACGTGCTGTGTGGGAGCTGCGTGATGAGTATGGTTCTACAAATAAATAGGCAAAGAAAGGCTGGATGTATGTTGGATTCCACAAAACGTCTTGACTTTTATAAATGAATCGTATAAAATTATACTGTTGCCTGTTTATATATGAAATATAAACCGTACAATGAAAATTTCATAAAGGAGGTGCTCCTGTGGTTCCTATTATTATTACAGCAGCGGTTACTGCAGTGATTGTTGCTGTTATCGTCTGGTTCGTCGCAACCGGCATCCAGCAGTCCAAGTACAAAGCGACCGTTGGAAGTGCGGAGGAGAGATCCAGAGCAATAATAGACGATGCTCTTAAGACCGCAGAAAGCAAAAAACGCGAGGTGCTTCTTGAGGCGAAGGAAGAAAACCTGAAAGCTCAAAATGAACTCGAAAAAGAGATCAAAGAACGCCGAAGCGAATTGTCCAGAATGGAAAAGCGTGCTGTCAATAAAGAAGAGACGCTTGACAGAAAGACAAGTATTTTAGAAAAGCGGGAAGCGGGCCTGAATGCAAAGGAAGAAAGCCTGAACAGAAAACATGCAAAGGCTGACGAACTTACGGCACAGATTTCTCAGGAACTGGAACGTGTTTCAGGTATGACCTCCGAACAAGCAAAAGAGTTTTTATTCAAGAGCGTGGAAAACGAAGTAAAACTTGACACTGCAAAGATGATTAAGGAGATGGAGGCAAAGGCAAAGGATGAGGCATCCGCGAAGGCAAGGGAATATGTAGTGACTGCCATTCAAAGATGTGCTGCCGATCATGTAGCAGAGACAACAATCTCAGTTGTTCAGCTGCCAAATGATGAGATGAAGGGAAGAATTATCGGACGTGAAGGAAGAAATATTCGTACCCTTGAGACGCTTACCGGAGTAGAGCTTATTATTGATGATACACCGGAAGCAGTTGTTTTGTCCTCTTTTGATCCTATGAGAAGAGAAGTGGCAAGAATCGCTTTGGAAAAGCTGATCCTTGATGGCCGTATTCATCCGGCAAGAATCGAGGAGATGGTGGAGAAGGCGCAAAAAGAAGTTGAAGTAATGATTCGTGAAGAGGGAGAGGCAGCACTGCTTGAGGTGGGTGTTCATGGCATTCATCCAGAGCTTGTAAAGCTTTTAGGACGCATGAAGTTCCGCACAAGCTACGGTCAGAATGCGTTAAAGCATTCAATCGAAGTTGCTCATCTTTCAGGACTGTTGGCCGCAGAGATGGGGTTAGACGTCCGTATGGCAAAGCGTGCCGGATTGTTACATGACATTGGAAAGGCAGTAGACCATGAGATGGAAGGCTCACATATTCAGCTGGGAGCCGAGCTGTGCCGCAAGTACAGAGAGTCCCAGATTGTGATCAATGCCGTTGAGTCCCACCATGGCGATGTAGAACCAACCTCTTTAATTGCATGCATCGTTCAGGCCGCAGATACAATTTCTGCAGCAAGACCAGGTGCAAGAAGAGAAACTCTCGAAGCGTACACGAATCGTCTGAAGCATTTGGAGGAGATTACCAATTCGTTTAAGGGCGTTGAGAAATCCTATGCAATTCAGGCGGGCCGAGAGGTTCGGATTATGGTTATTCCGGAACAGGTGTCAGATGCTGATATGGTTATTCTGGCCAGAAATGTTTCAAAGCAGATTGAAGCAGAGTTGGAGTATCCTGGACAGATCAAGGTAAGTGTGATCAGAGAGTCCAGAGTTACCGACATAGCAAAGTAATGACAAAAGGTGTTGTGAGAGCAGCACCTTTTTTCTTTTATATCACTTTCGCATATTCTCTTTTTACCCAGCATAAAATATAGTTGCGTGATAAGCTTTGCTTAGGGGGGAGGTGTGCGATGGATCTTAGGAGAAATTCTTTACTTTACAGCTTGCCGATTGTAATGTTTGTAGTAGGGATTTTTATTGGAACAGCAGTCAGTATTTGGCGCTCAGCGTATTTATATAAGCAAACGATCTGCTATCTTCCGGCAGTTCATCTTCAAATCAAACAGGCAGGCTTTCCTTCTGGTTTTTTGAAGTATGTTTGCCGCCTTCGCCTGCCCGTTTTTTTGATGATAGCAGTATCAGCTTTAACAAATGCTGCACCAGCTGCCTTTGCAGCAATTGCCTTTATTTCTGGTGTATCAGCAGCAGTTGTAATCACATCAGCAACGATGCTTTTTGGCATCACAGGAATATTGCAGGCTTTGGCTCTTTTTCTGCCGCACTTTATCTTTTACATTTTTGGATACTGGGCACTTTACGAGCTAGCCTATAAACGCAGCGAATTTAGATTAGGAGAGCAAATCGGGATTTTATTTCGCATAGCGCTGATATGGGCTGTAGGGATAGGAAGCGAGGTGCTGCTGGCGCCGCTTGTGGTTACAAAAATATTTGTGGCGGTTTTTATTTGAAAAAGAAGGCTTGCAAAATATAAGCAAACATGCTAAGATACAAAGTTGGAAGCGGCAACGTTTGTTTTGTTGTACGAGAGTACAGAAAGGTATGGTTACACAATGACAAAAATTGATATTATTTCAGGTTTCCTGGGAGCAGGAAAGACAACCTTAATAAAGAAACTTTTACAGGAAGCATTAAATGGCCAGAAGGTCGTTTTGATTGAGAATGAGTTTGGTGAGATCGGCATTGACGGCGGCTTTTTAAAGGACGCTGGAATCCAGATTACTGAGATGAACTCAGGCTGCATCTGCTGCTCACTTGTAGGTGATTTTGGCGCTGCTTTAAAGAAAGTAGTTGAGCAGTATCATCCAGACCGCATTATTATTGAGCCATCAGGCGTAGGCAAGCTGTCTGATGTTATCGCAGCTGTCATGAACGTTGCAGGTGAGATTGATCTTGACTTAAACAGCTTTGTAACAGTTGCAGATGCGACAAAGTGCAAGATGTATATGAAGAACTTTGGTGAATTCTACAACAATCAGGTTGAGAGCGCAAACACCATCATCTTAAGCAGAACTCAGGGAATGAAGGAAGAAAAGCTGGCTCAGGCAGTTTCCATGATTCAGGAGAAGAATGCAAAGGCAAAGATCATCACCACTCCGTGGGACGAGCTGACAGGTGAGCAGATTCTGGCTGTTATGGAGCAGGGTCATTCACTGGCAGAGGAGCTGATGGAAGAGGCTATGAAGCTTCATGAAGAAGAGGAGCATGAGCATCATCATCACCATCATGACGACGACGATGATTGCTGCTGCCATGACCATGATCACGAGCATGAGCACCATCATCATCACCACGATCATGACGAGCATGAGCATCATCATGACCATGACGAGCATGGCGAGGAGTGCACCTGTGGCTGCCACGATCATGATCATCATCACCATCATCATGCAGATGAGGTATTTACCAGCTGGGGCAAGGAGACTCCTAGAAAGTATACAAAGGAAGAGCTTGATGAAATTCTTGTTAAGCTGTCTGAGGAGACCGAGTTTGGTATTATCTTAAGAGCAAAGGGAATGCTGCCAGCAGCAGATGGCACATGGCTGTATTTCGACCTTGTTCCGGGTGAGTATGAGATCCGTAATGGTGCACCTGATTACACAGGAAGACTTTGTGTAATTGGTTCTAAGATGGATACTGACAAGTTAGAGAAATTGTTTAAGCTGTAAGCGATAAAAAAGCAGAGAAACATGGCGATAGAGTTGCCAATCCTGTAATAAGGTGAGGCAGCTCTTCGTTATAAAAGCGTTAGAAAGGGAAGACAGTAACATGGCAAATGAGATACCAGTATATATGATCACCGGATTTCTGGAAGGCGGAAAGACATCATTTTTGAAATTTACGCTGCAGCAGGATTATTTTAATGATGGATCTAAGACACTTTTAATCCTTTGCGAAGAAGGAGAGACAGAGCTTGATCAGGAATTTATGGACAAGTATCATGTTGTGACAGAGACAATCGAGGAAGAGAGTGAATTAAACAGAGAGTACTTCCGTGAGGTAGGAAAGCGCCACAAGCCAGATCGTGTTATTATCGAGTATAATGGTATGTGGTCTCCAAAGAATATTACACAGCTTCCATTTCCATACTCATGGGAACTGTATCAGACTATCACTGTTCTCGATGGAAGCACCTTCCAGCTGTATTTAAATAATATCAAGTCACTTGCAATGGAACTTTTAACATACACTGATATGGTTGTTTTCAATCGCTGTACACAGGAGACGCCAATTGATACATTCAATCGTTCAATCAAGGCAGTAAACCGCCGTGCAGAGGTGATGTTTGAGACAAAGGATGGAGAGACTTTGCAGCCAGAAGATGTACTTCCTTATGACCGCGATCAGGATGTGATTCATCTTGAGGATGAGGATTACGGTATTTGGTATATTGATGCACAGGATAATCCAGATGAGTATGTTGGAAAGACCATTGTGTTCAAGGCAATGGTTATGAAGAATAAAGAGTTCCCGGCAGATGTGTTCGTTCCAGGAAGAAATGCGATGACATGCTGTGCCGATGATATTCGTTTCCTTGGCTTTGTCTGCAAGTATAAGGATACAGCGAGCTTAAAGAGACGTCAGTGGGTAATGGTCACTGCAACGTTTGAGTGGGAATATTCTGATCTTTATGGTGAGAAAGGACCGGTGCTTCGTGCGACTGAGGTTGCTCAGACAAGTGCACCGAAGGAAGATCTTGTATACTTCTAAAAAGTGTTGAATTATTAAAATTAGAGTTAATTAAAGTTAATATGAAAACCCCATCAGCTTATTAGGTAAGCCGATGGGGTTTTTCAAAACAACATAACCTTTGCACGTAGCTCTATTATTTTAGCTTTTCTGATCAAGCTAGTACAATTAGCGATGCTTTGTCTCGCAGTAGATACAGCGATATACTTTATTTTCTTCATCTGTCAGATCAAATACGTGTGGCAGCTCCTGCTCAATGGAGGTGATGCAGCGCGGATTCTTGCAGTGAATTACATTTGTGATACGCTTTGGAAGACGAAGGATCTTCTTTTCAGAGATCACGCCATCCTTGATGATGTTAACGGTAATCTTGTGATCAATGTAGCCGAGTGCGTCAAGATCAAGCAGATCTAAGCTGCCCTCGATCTTGATGATATCCTTGCGGCCCATTTTGCTGCTCTTTGCATTTTTGATGATAGCAACCTGGCAGTCCAGTTCCTGAAGATTTAAATAATGGTAGATATCCATTGATTTTCCTGCCTG
>OLRF01002643.1_pt1 | contig 15396 bp, 10 predicted proteins | sample 1672061 | NCBI WGS metagenome assembly OLRF01 (sample SAMEA3136641, study PRJEB25190) | human gut metagenome | reverse complement strand
TGCATGGTTTGGTGGTTTTCAGGCACTTATGCCTCTTATGGGTTATTTTCTTGGCAGCTTTTTTGCTGATAAAATAACTAAATATTCGCATTGGATAGCATTTATTCTTCTTGTGATTATCGGTGCTAATATGGTGAGAGAAGCATTTGGCGAAGAAGAAAGATTAGATGCCAATATGAATCCGGCATCAATGTTTCTGCTTGCAATAGCAACAAGTATAGATGCACTTGCGGTAGGTGTTACGTTTGCATTTCTTCAGGTTAATATAATATATGCTGTAATATTTATCGGATGTGTCACATTTGTCTGTTCGGCAGCAGGTGTAAAAATTGGAAGTGTTTTCGGTGAAAAATATAAGTCCAAAGCAGAGATATGCGGTGGGATTATACTTATTCTCATAGGCATTAAAATTCTTTTCGACGGATTAGGAATTTTATAGGAATTTTAGTTGAAAATTAGCCTTGTTTATCATAAAATTGTATTATAAATATACGTTAAAAATATAAACTGAAAAGAGGGATAGTTATGAGACTTAATTTTTTAGGTGCTGACCATGAAGTAACAGGAAGCTGTCATTTTCTTCAGGCGTGTGGTGTGAATATACTTGTTGACTGCGGTATGGAGCAGGGGAATGATGTTTATGAGAATCAGGAACTGCCAATCCCGGCATCGGAAGTTGATTATGTATTACTTACACATGCACATATTGACCATTCAGGATTGATTCCGCTTTTGTATACAAATGGATTCAGAGGCAAAGTTTACACAACAAGACCAACTGTGGATTTGTGTGAGATAATGCTTAAAGACAGTGCTCATATTCAGGAATTTGAGGCTGAATGGCGTAACCGTAAAGCAAAACGTTCCAACGGTACGTTGAAAGAATTCGTGCCGCTGTATGATATGGATGCGGCTGTTAATGTTATGAAACAGTTTGTTGGCTGTCCATATTCAGAAAAGATTGATTTATGCGACGGAATTACAATAAGATTTATAGATGCCGGACATCTTCTTGGTTCAGCAAGTATTGAAGTCTGGATTGATGAAGATGGCATTTCAAAGAAAATTGTATTTTCGGGAGATATAGGTAATGTTAATAAGCCTATTATAAAAGACCCGGAATATATAAAAGATGCAGATTACGTTGTTATGGAATCTACATATGGCGACAGAAGCCATGGTGGAACGCCTGATTATGCGGCAGAACTTGTAAAGGTGTTTACAAGAACATTTGAACGTGGAGGTAATGTTGTAATTCCTTCATTTGCAGTCGGAAGAACACAGGAACTTTTATATTTTATACGCGAAATTAAAGAAAAGAAGCTTATTGACAGACCATTTGATGTATATCTTGACAGTCCGCTGGCAATTGAATCTACTAACATATTTGGTAAAAATACACATGAATGTTTTGATGAAGAAGCAATGAAATTTATAGATGCAGGAATCAACCCGCTTGTATTTGAAGGGTTGAAGTTTGCCACAACAAGTGAAGCCTCAAAGATGATTAATTTTGATAATAAGCCAAAAGTAATTATATCTGCATCAGGTATGTGCGAGGCCGGACGTGTAAGGCATCATCTGAAACATAACCTTTGGAGACCGGAGTGTACGATACTTTTTGTGGGATATCAGGCAGTCGGAACAACAGGCCGTGCTATTGTTGAGGGAGCCAAAGAAATTAAGCTTTTTGGTGAACCGATACAGGTAAGTGCTGAGATTGCACAGCTTCCTGGAACAAGCGGACACGCAGACAGGGAAGGTCTGGTAAAGTGGATTAATTCATTTGAAAAGAAGCCACAGAAGGTATTTATAGTTCATGGTGAAGATTCAGTATGTGATAGTTTTGCGGCATTACTTCACGATGCGTACGGATATGATACACTTGCACCTTACACCGGAGCTGTTTATGATCTTGCCGGTAATGTTGAGATTTCACATGGTAATGAACAGAAGAAGTCAAGAAGGACAGTTGTTAAGCGTAATCAGGGCGTATTTGCAAGACTTGTTGCAGCCGGACAGAGACTTATGACTGTTATAACCCACAATGAAGGAGGGGCAAATAAAGATCTTGCAAAATTTGCTGACCAGATAAATGCTTTGTGTGATAAGTGGGATAGATGATAATAAGCACAGGAGAGTTTATGAAGAAGTTATTATTTGTATTTAATCCCAATTCGGGTAAGGCACAATTAAAGAATAAACTTATGCAGATAGTACAGATATTTTCAGAAGGCGGATATGATGTTACGGTATATCCTACAAAAGCTGCCATGGATGGATATAATTATATTATAGAAAATGGCTTGTCACATGATGTCATAGTGTGCAGCGGTGGCGATGGAACGCTTAATGAGACTGTTGGTGCGGTATTGCATCTTGATGAAAGAATTCCTATAGGATATATTCCAAGCGGTACAACTAACGATTTTGCCAGGAGTCTCGGAATTCCCAAAGATATGATTGAAGCAGCTAAGGTTATTGTAAAAGGAAGAACATTCAACTGTGATATAGGAATGGTTGACGGACAGAGAAGTTTTAATTATGTTGCTGCATTCGGGGCTTTTACAGAGGTTTCATATAATACTCCGCAGCAACTGAAAAATGTACTTGGACATCAGGCATATATAATTGAAGCTGCTAAGCAGTTTATGACATTAAAGCCATGCTATGTAAGAGTAAAAAGCGATATAAAGAATGTTGAAGGAAACTTTGTATATGGAATGGTAAGTAATACAAAATCAGTTGGCGGCATGAAGTTTCTTGTAGGTGGTTCTACTGATTTGCAGGATGGTCTGTTTGAAGTGACACTCATACGTGAAATAAAGAATCCTATGGACCTGCAGCAGCTTGTCAATGCTTTTATGACACAGAAGTTTGATGAGACGGATATGGTATGTTCATTTAAGACCAATCATGTTGAATTTGAATCTCCAAATGAAATAGCATGGACTCTTGATGGAGAGTTTGGAGGTTCGCTTAAAAAGACAGTATTTGATGTAATGCCCAAAGCGGTGGATTTTATTGTCAGAGGAAAAAAGAAGAAAAGTTAGATATGTATAACTTTATAAATTTAAGAAAAAATAGAAATTAGTTTATAATTTTAGGCTGGTTCGCTGAATTTTAAAATAAAATTTTGCGAATCAGCCTTTATTTTTTAGATTCAAACATAATATCGGACAAAAAACAAGCAATTTGCAAAACAAACAGTAAAAAAGATATAAACAATTCAGACACAATTTAATGATTGATACATGTATAATATAAATTATGAAAAATAAAATTTAGATTGATTTCGTGAAAAACTAATAAAATTACATCTAAACTGTAATAAATACTAAGAAAAATAAGTAAAATTACAGATAATATAATAAAATTAAGAGAAATGATAAATAATCAGACAAATGTTAAAAAAAAGATATTTACACGCATATAAAAATGGCGTATATTATAGGACAAGAAAAAACCATTGCGAAAGGATGATAACGACTTATGGAAAAACAGAGCAGACAGCCGGGACTGTACAGTCCGAGCTTTGAACATGATAACTGCGGTATCGGTGCCGTTGTAAGCATCAAGGGAATTAAGACACACCAGACAGTTTCAGATGCATTAAGTATTGTTGAGAATCTGGAACACAGAGCCGGAAAAGATGCAGAAGGAAAAACAGGTGATGGTGTTGGTATTCTTCTTCAGATTTCACACAAGTTTTTCAAGAAGGCGGTAAAATCACTTGGAATCCAGATTGGTGATGAGAGAGAATACGGCGTTGGTATGTTTTTCTTTCCACAGGATGAACTGAAGAGAAATCAGGCTAAAAAAATGTTTGAAATCATTGTTGAGAAAGAAGGCCTTGAATTCTTAGGCTGGAGAGAAGTGCCTACTTATCCTCAGATACTTGGTAAGAAAGCAGTGGATTGTATGCCTTACATTATGCAGGCTTTTGTGAAGAAACCGGCAGATGTGGCTAAGGGAATAGATTTTGACAGAAAACTGTATGTCGCAAGACGTGTTTTTGAACAGACTAATGAAGATACATATGTAGTTTCACTTTCAAGCAGAACTATTGTATACAAGGGTATGTTCCTTGTAGGACAGCTCCGTCAGTTCTTTGGTGATTTGGAGGACGCAGATTATGAATCAGCAATCGCAATTGTCCATTCAAGATTCTCTACTAATACAAATCCTAGCTGGGAACGTGCTCATCCTAACAGATTTATTGTTCATAATGGTGAAATTAACACAATTAAGGGTAATGCCGACAGAATGCTTTCAAGAGAAGAGACAATGTATTCGGAATATCTTGAATCAGAGATGGCAAAGATTACACCTGTTGTAAATACCAATGGTTCGGATTCAGCTATGCTTGATAACACACTGGAATTCCTTGTTATGAATGGCATGCCGCTTCCTCTTGCTGTAATGATTACAATTCCTGAACCATGGAGCAATAACAAAGCAATGGCACAGGAAAAGAAAGATTTTTATCAGTATTATGCAACTATGATGGAACCATGGGATGGACCTGCATCAATTCTTTTCTCTGATGGTGATATAATGGGTGCGGTTCTTGACCGTAATGGCCTTCGTCCTTCTCGCTATTATGTAACTAATGACGGTTATCTTATTCTTTCTTCAGAAGTCGGAGTCCTTCCGATTGCTGAGAGCAGAATCAAGGTAAAGGACAGATTAAGACCTGGTAAAATGCTTCTTGTTGATACAGTAAAGGGCGAACTTATAGATGATGATGAGTTAAAAGAAAAATATGCAACAAAGCAGCCTTATGGCGAATGGCTTGATAACAACCTTGTACAGCTTCATGATTTAAAGATTCCAAATCAGAAAGTGCCAATGCATACAAAGGAAGAGAGAGCAAGACTCCAGAAAGCATTCGGATATACATATGAAGATTTGAAGACATCTATTCTTCCTATGGCACTTAACGGTTCAGAGTCAATTGGTGCGATGGGTATTGATACACCGCTTGCAGTGCTTTCAAATAAACATCAGCCATTATTTAATTATTTTAAACAGCTTTTTGCACAGGTAACAAATCCACCTATAGATTCAATCCGTGAAAAAGTCGTAACATCAACAACTGTTTATCTCGGAACAGATGGAAATGTCCTTGAAGAAAAAGCAGAAAACTGTAAACAGTTAAAGATTAATGACCCAATCCTTACAAATACAGACCTTTTGAAGATTAAAAATATGAAGGTTGACGGATTTAAGGTAGAGACAATTCCTATTATTTATTATAAGAATACATCTCTTGAAAAAGCAATTGACCATCTCTTTGTAGAGGTTGACAGAGCACACAGAGAGGGTGCAAATATTATAATTCTTTCTGACCGCGGTGTTGACGAAAATCATGTTGCAATTCCTTCGCTTCTTGCTGTATCTGCACTTCAGCAGTACCTTGTACAGACAAAGAAAAGAACTGCAATGGCTGTCATTCTTGAGAGCGGTGAGCCAAGAGATGTCCATCATTTTGCAACACTGTTAGGATATGGTGCATCAGCAATTAATCCATATCTTGCACAGGAGAGCATTCAGGAATTAATAGACCTTAATATGCTTGATAAAGATTATTATGCTGCTGTAGATGATTATAACAATGCGATACTTGGCGGAATTGTTAAAATTGCTGCAAAGATGGGTATTTCAACAATACAGTCATATCAGGGTGCTAAGATTTTTGAGGCAATAGGTATTGATTCAGATGTTATTAATAAATATTTCAAGGGTACAGTGAGCAGAATTGAAGGTATAAGCCTTAAAGATATCCAGGAGGATGTTGAAACACTTCATTCTAAGGCATTTGACCCATTGGGACTTCCTACTGATACAACACTTGACAGCAATGGTGCACATAAGTTAAGAAGCGGAAAAGAAGAGCATCTTTACAATCCGCAGACAATTCACCTTTTACAGCTTGCAACAAGAACAGGCGATTATAAGATTTTCAAGGAATATACAAAGCTTGTAAATAAAGATACAGGTGCCATGAATCTTCGTGGACTTATGGACATCAGATTTCCTAAGAAAGGAATTAATATTGATGAAGTTGAAAGTGTTGATTCGATTGTAAGAAGATTTAAGACAGGTGCTATGTCTTACGGTTCTATTTCAAAAGAAGCACATGAGACAATGGCAATTGCAATGAATATGCTTCACGGCAAGTCAAATTCAGGCGAGGGCGGTGAAGATGAGGACAGACTTACTGTAGGACCTGACGGATTAAACAGATGTTCAGCAATCAAGCAGGTTGCGTCAGGACGTTTCGGTGTAACATCTAAGTATCTTGTAAGTGCACAGGAAATTCAGATTAAGATGGCACAGGGTGCAAAGCCTGGTGAAGGCGGCCATTTACCTGGAAAGAAGGTATATCCATGGATTGCAAAGACACGTCTTTCAACACCGGGTGTATCACTTATTTCACCACCACCACATCACGATATTTACTCTATCGAGGACTTGGCACAGCTTATATATGATTTGAAAAATGCGAACAAAAATGCACGTATTTCAGTTAAGCTTGTATCAGAGGCAGGCGTTGGTACAGTTGCTTCTGGTGTTGCAAAAGCAGGTGCACAGGTAATTCTTATATCAGGTTATGACGGCGGTACAGGTGCGGCTCCGAGAAGTTCTATCCACAATGCCGGACTTCCATGGGAACTCGGACTTGCAGAGGCACATCAGACACTTACTATGAACGGACTTCGTAATAAGGTAATTATTGAGACAGATGGTAAGCTTATGAGTGGCCGTGATGTTGCGATTGCAGCTATGCTTGGTGCTGAAGAATTTGGTTTTGCAACAGCACCGCTTGTAACAATGGGTTGTGTAATGATGAGAGTATGTAATCTTGATACATGTCCTGTAGGTGTTGCAACACAGAATCCTGAACTTCGTAAGAGATTTACAGGAAAACCTGAATACGTTGTCAACTTTATGAGATTTATAGCAGAAGAACTTCGTGAATACATGGCAAAACTTGGTGTGAAGACAGTTGATGAACTTGTCGGAAGAACAGATTTACTCGAACAGAGAGATGTTCCTGGCAGCGGACGTTCAAAGAATGTTGATCTTTCACAGATTCTTGATAATCCATATATTAAGGAAGCTGCAAAGATTCATTACGATAAGAAAAATGTATATGATTTCCAGCTTGAAAAGACAGTTGATGAGAAAGTTCTCTTGAAGAAATTTGCAACGGCACTTGATGAAAAACAGAAGAGAAGTGTTGAGGTAGATGTAAATAATACAGACCGTGCAGTCGGTACTCTTCTCGGTGCTGAGATTACAAGAAGATTTGGTGAGACACTTGATGAAGATACATTTACAGTAAAATGTAACGGTGCCGGCGGACAGAGCTTTGGTGCATTCATACCTAAGGGACTTACGCTTGAACTTGTCGGCGACAGCAATGATTACTTCGGAAAGGGCCTTTCAGGCGGTAAACTTATTGTATATCCGCCTACAGGATGTGCTTATAAAGAAGATGAAAATATCATCATAGGTAATGTTGCACTTTATGGAGCTACAAGCGGTAAAGCATTTATCAATGGTGTTGCCGGAGAGCGTTTCTGCGTAAGAAATTCAGGTGCTACAGCGGTTGTAGAGGGTTGTGGTGACCATGGATGTGAATACATGACAGGCGGCCGTGTGGTTGTACTTGGCAGAACAGGAAAGAACTTTGCAGCAGGTATGAGCGGCGGTATCGCATACGTTCTTGATGAAGATACAAGCCTTTATAAGAGAATGAATAAACAGCTTGTATCAATTGAACCTGTAACAGATAAGTATGATGTACTTGAATTAAAAGATTTGATTACAGAACATGTTGCATATACAAATTCAAAGAAAGGCAAAGAAGTTCTTGATAATTTTGGTGAATACCTTCCAAAGTTCAAGAGAATCATACCTCACGATTATAAGAAGATGTTAAATACAATAGTCCAGATGGAAGAAAAAGGACTTAGCAGTGAGCAGGCTCAGATAGAAGCATTTTATGCGGCTACAAAGTGATGTGCACAGCCGAGGCACACATCACATCGGTTCGTTTGATGGAAAGGAGATACGTATGGGAAAGCCAACAGGATTTTTAGAATATGAGCGAAAAGAAGCAAAAGCTGTTTCGCCAAAAGAGAGAATAAAGAATTTTAATGAGTTTCATACACCACTTTCAGAGGCAGAGCAGAGATGTCAGAGTGCAAGATGCATGGACTGCGGCGTTCCGTTCTGCCAGTCAGGAATGAATATTAAAGGAATGACGTCAGGATGTCCTTTAAACAATCTTATTCCTGAATGGAATGACCTTGTATACACAGGAAACTGGGAGCAGGCATATAACAGGCTTCATAAGACAAGTAATTTCCCTGAATTTACAAGCCGCGTGTGTCCTGCACTCTGTGAGAAAGCATGTACATGCGGACTTAATGGCAAGGCAGTATGTACCAAAGAGAATGAAATGGCAATCATTGAACATGCATATGCCAAAGGTTATGCGAAAGCAAATCCTCCTAAGGTAAGAACTAAGAAGAGAATTGCTGTAGTAGGTTCAGGCCCTGCCGGACTTGCTGTAGCAGACCAGTTAAATCAGAGAGGACACAGTGTTACTGTATATGAAAGAGCTGACCGTATCGGTGGACTTTTAAGATATGGCATTCCTAATATGAAGCTTGAAAAGCATATAATTGACAGAAAGCTTGATATTATGAAGGAAGAAGGCATTGAGTTCGTAACTAATGCAAATGTTGGTGAGAACATTAAGGCTAAGAAGCTTATGGCAGATTATGATGCTGTAGTACTTGCGTGTGGTGCTGCTAATCCAAGAGATATCAATGCTCCTGGAAGAGATGCCAATGGAATATATTTTGCAGTAGATTTCCTTACAGCAACTACAAAGAGTCTTCTTGATTCAGGACTTAAGGATGGCAGATACATTTCTGCAAAGGATAAAAATGTTATCGTTATCGGTGGTGGTGATACAGGTAATGACTGTGTCGGAACATGTATAAGACACGGCTGTAAGTCGGTAACACAGCTTGAGATGATGCCAAAAGCACCAGATGAGCGTGCGGAGAACAATCCTTGGCCACAGTGGCCTTTAGTCTGCAAGACAGATTACGGTCAGGAAGAAGCAATTGCAGTATTCGGACATGATCCAAGAATATATACAACTACAGTTAAGGAATTCAAGAAGGATAAGAAGGGTAATCTTACAAGTGTTGTTACAGTAAAGCTTGAGTCTAAGACTGATGAAAAGACAGGAAGAAGAATGATGGTCCCTGTGGAGGGAACAGAAGCAGAGCTTCCATGTGAGCTTGTACTGATAGCAGCAGGTTTCCTGGGTTCACAGAAATATGTCACAGACGCATTTGGAGTTGAACTTACAGAAAGAACTAATGTAAAGACAGCAGCAGACGGATTTGAAACAAGTGTACCGGGTGTATTTACAGCAGGAGATATGCATACAGGACAGTCACTCGTTGTGAAAGCTATAAGACAGGGAAGAGACTGTGCAAGAGCAGTTGATTACTACCTTATGGGATATACTAATCTTTAATTTATGATTATCAGAATATGGCATGGATGATATGAAAACGGCTTAGATAAGCGTTTTCTGTGGCATCCGTGCCATATTTTAGTCTTAGTTAATGGTTGTTTTTATAAGTTTTATGGTGTATATTAGTCTCTGATATGGGAATTACAATATGAGGAAGCGGAGGAGATAATATGCTGACAGTGATGATTCTTTTGGATTCTGTGGAGAAGGTTCAAAGGTTTGTAAGTACAATTAGTAAGTACTCATGTGGGTTTGATGTTGAATCAGGATATAGCTGTGTTGATGGCAAATCATTAGTTGGTTTGTTCAGTCTGGATATCAGTAAACCATTACAGCTTACAATTAATGACGGAGAAGGCGAGATTGAGGATGTATTAAGGGATATACAGGAGTTCATGGAATACTAATTAAATATATCAGGAGAATAATAAGTTGAAGAAATTACTAGCAGTTATACTTTCGGTTATTATGGTATTTTCATTTGCGGCATGTGCAGGAAAATCAGCTAATAACGAAGGTGAGAGTCAGACAGAAGAGACAACAACAATAAGAATCGGAGCTATGGCAGGGCCTACAGCAATGGGAATGGTTAAGCTGCGTAAAGATTCAGAGAATGGCAATACTAAGAACACATATGCATTTGAAGATTTTGCTACAGATGCATCTGCATTTGTAACATCACTTGCAACCGGAGAGATTGATATAGCAGCTGTTCCATCTAATCTTGCAGCTAATATATATAATAAGACGGAAGGTAAGGTCCAGGTTGTTGCTGTTAATACACTGGGTGTTCTTAATCTTGTAGAAAGAGGCAACACTGTCAACAGTATCAGCGACCTTAAGGGTAAGACTATATATGCTACAGGAATGGGTGCAGTGCCGGAATATACCATAAGATATATTCTTTCAGGTAACGGACTTGATGCCGACAAAGATGTTAATATTGTGTGGTGTTCAGATACAACAGAAGCACTTTCTAAGTTAAAGTCAGAAGATGGTGCAATTGCTGTTCTTCCACAGCCTTTTGTTACAGCAGCAAGTGCCCAGATTAGTGGTTTAAGAGTTGTTATGGATCTTAATGAAGCATGGGAGAAGATTAATAATAATTCTAAGATTGTTACAGGTGTAATTGTTGTAAGAAAAGAATTTGCTGAAAAATATCCAGAACAGCTTAAGAAGTTCATTGATGAATATAACGAAAGTGTTGCATATACTTCAAGCAATATTGATGAGACAGCACAGCTTATTGCTGAGTATGGAATTGTTGCATCAGAAGCAATAGCTAAGAAAGCTCTTCCTAAGTGCCATATTGTATGCTATATTAATAATAACATGAGAAGTGCACTAGAAGGGTTCTTACAGGTGTTATATGACCAGAATCCTAAGTCGGTAGGTGGCAGTATGCCGAAAGATGATTTCTATTATGAATATTAATAAGAAGATATTGAATGTAATATATAAAGTGCTGGCAGTTATGCTGGCACTTATTTTATGGGAAATAGCTGCGCTAAAGATTGATTCACCGATATTATTAGTGACACCGGTACAGGTGCTTGGCAGATTATTTACTATATGGCATGAACCGGATTTTGCAGGAACTGTGTGGTTTACAATGTATCATATTGTCGGTGGATTTCTCGCAGGATTATTGTGTGGAATTATATGTGCAGTGCTTGCATATATATGTAAGCCTGTTGAATATATTCTGTGGCCGTGGATGGTTACAATTAAGGCAGTACCTGTTGCGTCTTTTGTGGTTATATGTCTTATATGGTTTACGGCAAAGAACCTGTCGGTGTTCATTGCATTTTTAATAGTTGTGCCTGTTATATACCAGAATACACTGACCGGTCTTAGAAGTACTGATAAAGGCATTAGGGAAATGGCAGATGTATTTCATATTCCTTGGATTCGCAGAATACGTTATATTATCATGCCACAGCTTTCACCTTATCTTATATCAGCAGGAAGAGTTACTGCTGGTATGGCTTGGAAAGCAGGAGTGGCAGCAGAGATTATCGGAATGCCCAAAGGTTCTGTTGGACAAATGCTTTATATGTCGAAAATATATCTTGATACGGATGATTTGCTGGCGTGGACGGTTATAATTGTTGTATTGAGTGTGATATTTGAAAAACTTGTTGTGCTTACTTTAAAAGCAGCACTAAAAAAATAGCGTTGACAATGTGAATATTGCCAACGCTATTTTTGCGTTAATTTTATTTGTGCATTGAAAATGCTGTTAAGTCATATTTACTTAAGTTGTCTGAAACATTACGGTCGTCTGCTTCGGCGAGCAGCTTGTCACGGTCTTTAGCAGCAAGAACAGGATTCTTTCCGCTTCTGTGACGGCTTGGTCCACCAACACAGCCGCCTTCACATACCATTCCCTCAATGAAATCTGCAGGGAGTTTTCCTACTTTAAGAAGTGTAAGTGCTTTCTTACATTCGGCAGCACCTGAGCATTTTTCTATATTGAATTTATCAGGGTCAGCACCTGCTTCACGCATACATTGTGCAACAGCAGCGGAAACACCGCCTCCGTTACCGAATCTTTTACCATATATGCTTGCCTGCTGGTCGCTGTTTTCCTCAGGCTCAAGAACTACTTCTTTAGCCCGCATCATTGCTCTGAATTCACCGATTGTAAGTACGAAATCAGCATTTCCCTGACCCTTATATTCCTGCTTTTCATTCTTCTTGGCTATACATGGTCCGATAAATACGGTTATTGTATCAGGATCTTCTGACTTAAGAAGTCTTGAAAGTGCAAACATAGGGGATATAGTTGTTGATATATGTTCTGCAAGCTCAGGATACTGTTTCTTAATCAGATTAACAAATGCAGGACAGCATGAGGTTGTAAGCTTCTTTCCTTCTTTAGCTGCTTCAAGCCATTCTTCTGCCTCGGCCTGTGCAGTAAGGTCTCCGCCAAGACCTACCTCATACATATCATTAAAGCCCAGCTTCTTGCATGCTGTGCGGATGCTGCTCATTGTTATTGTGTCTCCAAACTGTCCTTCAACAGCAGGTGCTACCATTGCAACGACTTTCTTTCCGTCTACGATTGCCTTTATTACATCAACTATATCAGTTTTAGAACCGATAGCACCGAATGGACAGGCGTGGATACACTGTCCGCACTGGATACATTTGTTTTCATCTATTTCACAGATGCCATTCTCATCCATTGTAATAGCATTGGCTGGACAGATTTTCTTACATGGCCTTATGAGGTCTGCGATTGCATTGTATGGACAGGCTTTGGCACACATGCCGCATTCCTTGCATTTGTCAGGGTCTATGTAGGCTCTGTCTCTTGTCATGCTTACAGCACCGAACTTACATGCCTGCTGGCAGGCTTTCATCATACATTTTCTACAATTATCAGTTACGATATAGTGAGAAAGTGGACAGTCGGCACATGCGGCTTCAATTACCTGGATTATGTTATTGGCACCCGGATGGTCACTTTCTGTTGGACATTTGCCTTCTGCAAGGCGGATTCGCTGTCTTGCGATTTCTCTTTCTTTATATACACAACAGCGGAATCTTGCTTTAGGACCGGGAAACATCTTGTATGCCAGTTCGTCCTTTTCTTCTTCAAACCTTCCTGCATATGCGAGCTTGGCAACTTCATACAGGATTTCATGCTTGATATTCTGAATAGTAGCATCATTAGATAACATAATGAAACCTCCTTTGTAATAATTGACAAAAAATTATCGATTACTAATTACTATAGCAGATTTTTTAAAATGATTCTATATAAATGTGGTATTTTTTCTCATTATATGTAATAATATTTTTGAAAATCAAAATATATAAAGGGGGATTAATTATGCCTTACATTCCAATTATTCCAATCATTATTGTGGTACTGCTTATATTGTTATTCGCATTTGTACCAATGAGATTATGGATTACTGCATTAGCATCAGGAAGCCATGTCGGTATAGGAACTCTTATTGGTATGAGACTGAGAAAGGTTCCACCAGCAAGAATTGTGCTTCCACTTATTCAGGCAAGAAAAGCCGGATTACAGCTTAACACTAATCAGCTTGAGTCACATTATATGGCAGGTGGTCATGTAGACGCTGTTGTTAATGCACTTATTGCATCAAGCAGAGCCGGTATGAACATACCATTTGAGATGGCAGCAGCTATCGACCTTGCAGGCCGTGATGTTTTAGAGGCTGTCAGAATGAGTGTTAACCCTAAGGTTATTGAGACACCTAATATTTCAGCAGTTGCCAAGGATGGTATTGAACTGTTAGTTAAGGCAAGAGTTACTGTAAGAACTAATATTAACCAGTTGGTTGGTGGTGCAGGTGAGGCTACCGTAATTGCCAGAGTTGGTGAGGGTATTGTAACAACAGTAGGTTCAGCAGATTCGCACAAGAGCGTGCTTGAGAATCCTGATTCTATCTCTAAGGCTATATTGCAGAAGGGTCTTGATATTGGAACAGCATTCCAGATTCTTTCTATTGATATTGCGGATGTTGATATCGGAAGAAATATAGGCGCTCATCTTCAGAGTCTTCAGGCTGAGGCAGAAGTACCTAAGGCTTTGGCTGAAGCTTTAAGAACAGGCAGAATGGGCTTTAAGGATTATTATGACCTTCAGAATTTAAAGGCTGATACCAAAATGAGACAGTCGATAGCAGGAGAAACAGAGAAGCCGGCAACTATTTAATGAACTTGTGAATTAAAAGGAAAGCGGATTTGTATGGAAATAATAATTATATGGGCAATATTCATTATTATAGTTATAATGAATATGAATAAAGCCAAGAAGATGCAGCAGGAGCGCATGCAGGAACACCAGCGTAATATGCAGGAACATAACCAGAATGTGCCGGAATATGGTAGTAATATGCATCGGATGCAGAATAACAGTTCCGGGAATGGCTCATTAAGCCACGGTGCTAATCTGAATAAGAAGGATGACAGCCATGCACAGTCTGCACCATACATGGTGAATTCTTATGGTGAAAAGCAGTACATTGATCCGTCTGTACAGACATATTCAGGTTCTCAGAAGATGACAAGTGCAGAAACTGAAAAGCTTAAGCAGGAGATTCGTTCAAGAAATGACTTTAATGGCAAGAATGTTACTTCGCATAGAGCAGAGGCACCGGTTCCGCAATATGTTACTCCACCGCCAGCAGCAGATAATGCAGCACCTGCAATGAAGACACTTGATAAAGCAGAATTTCATTCACCGGTTATGCAGGCGGGAAGCACTGGAACATATTCTGATATGACAGGCGGACATACATTTACACAGTATGACTGCGGACATGAATATAATGATGAGATTGTTCCACAGAGTCAGACGGGAGGTAAAGTTATTCTTGATGACCTTAAGTTTGATAAGAATGAGATGCGCAAGGCTTTTGTTATGCAGGAGATATTGAAAAGGAAAGTTATATAATTGGTTATTAAAGGATACTGTTTGTGAGTTGACTCATGACAGTATCCTTTTTATATATCATAAAATGTTTTTATAGTTCTTCTAAAAAGAGCTTCAATAAATTTTTTTGTTTATCTGTAAGCATAGAAACATTTATTGTATTGGCGTTTGGCTTTTCAAAACCGACTAGATAATCAGTAGAACAATGGTAGAAACGCGCGAGTGCAATAAGCATTTCCAAACTTGGTGTGCGCTCTCCCTTTTCATAGTTCGAGATAACAGTTGGTGATACATTTAGAGCCAATGCAACTTCTCGTTGGGATAGTTTATGTGTTGTCCGTTGTTCCTGTAAACGTTCTCCTAAACCATTAATCATAGATTACCTCCACTATTTTTCTATGATTTTACA
>OLRF01002635.1_pt1 | contig 15447 bp, 13 predicted proteins | sample 1672061 | NCBI WGS metagenome assembly OLRF01 (sample SAMEA3136641, study PRJEB25190) | human gut metagenome | reverse complement strand
CCTGTGAAAATTTTAATCCGGACAGAGTTAAAGGAGTAAAATTTTCACAGGATGTATTGCCTAATATGAAAAGACTATCATCAGAATATTCAGCCGGTTATATATCTGTGCCATGTTTTGGTGCCGGGACAGCAAATACTGAATTTGAGGTACAGACAGGAATAAATCTTGATGATTTCGGACCTGGTGAGTATCCTTACAAAACAGTTTTGCAGTCGGCTATATGTGAATCGGCGGCATATGACCTGAAAAATCTTGGATATAGCACACATGCTCTTCATAATAATGACGGAACATTCTATAACCGCAATAAGGTTTTTTCACATCTTGGATATGATACATTTACATCAATAGAATATATGTCAGATATTGAATATAATCCGATAGGCTGGGCAAAAGATAGCATACTTACCGGCGAAATTGCAAAAATTCTTGATTCAACGGAAGGCTCCGATTATATATATACAATATCAGTTCAGGGACATGGCGATTATCCGTCGCAGATGCCGGAAAATTATAATCCCGAGATAAAAGTTGAAAACTTTTTTGATGGGGCAGATAAGGCTGCGTTTGAATATTATATTAATCAGATACATGAGATGGATAAGTTTGTCGGTGAGCTTGTAAAGTATTTATCAGAAAGGGATGAGCAGACAATTCTTGTAATGTATGGCGATCATCTTCCCGGATTTAATTTTACAAACGAGACACTTTCATATGGTAATATATATCAGACACCATATGTTATATGGGATAATATCGGTCTGAAAAGAGAATATAAGAATATGGAAGCGTATCAGCTTTCGTCATATGTATTTGGAAGGCTTGGCATTACAGAAGGATATATTAATAAATATCATCAGAAACAGAAAGATTCAACAGACTATCTTAAAAATTTAAAAATTCTTGAGTATGATATACTATATGGTGACCATGATATATATGGTGGAGAAAATCCATATCAGGCAACGGATTTAAAGATGGGAACTGATGAGATAAAAATAACAGATGCATATGAATATTCCGATCACATATGTGTAGAAGGAGAGAATTTCAATACGTTCAGCGTAGTATTTGTCAATGATAAAGAATGTACAACAGTGGCTGTTAATGGAAATATGCTTATTGCTAAAGGTATAAAACTCAAAAAAGGTGATAAAGTATCCGTTGTGCAGCGTGGCAAGGATAAAATTGAACTTAGCCGTGTGACGTTTGAAAATTAAAAAAATGATTTTTATATGTTGAATAACTATATAAATGGTTGTTGACAGTGCATAAAAGTAATGCTAATATAGGAATGAGGTATTTGCTTATAGGCAAAACGTCACATTTTTTTTGGAGGTACTTGAAATGAAAGGTACAGTTAAGTGGTTCAACAATCAGAAGGGTTACGGATTCATCAGCGATGAGAATGGTGATGATGTATTCGTACATTACTCAGGTCTTAACATGGACGGCTTTAAGTCATTAGACGAAGGTGCTCAGGTTGAGTTCGATGTTACAGAAGGAGCTAAGGGTCCACAGGCAACTAATGTAACAAAATTATAATCCGCAATGTTCTACAGTGTGCCTTTTTAAATATATAGGTAATTTTTGAAAAGATATATTGTTTGCAATAAAGATTATGTGAAAAGCAGCTGCATTATGTAGCTGCTTTATTTTATATAAATTTTATATAAAATAAATAAAGGCTTCTTTGCAAATAAAGTTGTCATATGATAAAATAAAAAAAAGAACAATATGTTGGAGGAATATATGGAAGGAATTGATTTATTACAGACGTTGCCGTCTGGTGTAGAAGGGATGATTATGGCAGGAGGAATTCTCATGCTGTCATTTTTCATTGTAATGTTTATTGGAGTTAAGAAAAGATGGGAAGGCAAAGTCGTTCCATTCTTTCTCGGACTTTTAAGTTATGTGATTTTTGTATTTGTATGTGTGAATCTTATTATGTCGGCATTTGCACTTATACCTAGTGTAGATATGGCATTTTCATATAATCAGCATGCGTATACAATTGTCTATTGCGTTGTTGCTTCTGTTGCATTTCTTGCAGCAAGAGTTGTGCTTGGCAATATGATAACACAAAGATATGACACACGCGGTGATGTATATATGGCAGGTATGGGGCTTGGAATTGGTGATGGCATATTATATGGTGTCACAGCGGTTTCATATTATGTATGGTGTATTGCAATCAGAAATGAAGGTCTTGAGCAGGCTTTTCAGGGACTTTCCAACAGTGATATAACATCTACATATGAATCGGTATCAACACTTTTTAATGCACCAATAGCGTTATGGCTTCTCATGGGTCTTGGCTGTATCATGGATATGCTTATTCATTTTGCACTTACTAATGCAACATATGGAGTTATAACCGGAAGCCTTCCAAAATACTGGTATGCATTATCAACAGGCATTTATTTTGTTAATGCTATATCATTCCAGTTATATGATTCGTCATCAATGGTAAGTATAGCAGTTTCATTTGCAATAAAACTTATTATATTTGCAGCGTCAATGTATTATACATTGTCTGTAGCAGGAAAGCAGATAAAATACGGGGAATAAAGATATGTCAGATACAGATACTATCAAAGGTCTTACACAGGAACAGGTTGATAAATTAACAGCAGACGGACTTTTTAATGAAACAGTTAAGAGCCAGTCTAAAAGTGTGTGCCAGATAGTAGCCGGTAATGTATTTACATATTTCAACTTAATATTTGCAATATTTGCATGTTTGTTAATTCTGGTAAGGTCATATATTAATATGACCTTTCTTCCAATTATAGTGATAAATACACTTATCGGTATAATACAGGAACTAAGAACCAAACGTGTGCTCGACAGGCTTACGCTTCTCAATGCACCTAAAACAAAAGTTATAAGGGATGGAAAAGAGTCAGAAGTTGATTCGCAGACGCTTGTAAAAGGAGATTTGTGCAGGTTTAAATCAGGAAACCAGATTTGTGCAGATGCTGTAGTTGTGGATGGGATTGTCAGGGTTAATGAATCACTTGTAACAGGAGAATCTGATGAGATAACAAAGAAAAAAGGAGATATGCTATTATCGGGAAGCTTTGTTGTGTCAGGAGAATGTTTGGCTGTTCTTGAGAATGTAGGACTTTCATCATATGCATCAAAGATAACCCTGGAAGCGAAAGCATCGAGAAAAAAACAGCAGACGGAGATGATGCGTTCTCTTGACAAGCTTGTGAAAGTTATAGGTATTGCTATTATTCCAATTGGCATATTGATGTTTTGCAGAACATTTTTTGCACTAGGCAATACGTTACAGCAGAGCGTTGTGTCGATGATAGCTGCACTTGTAGGAATGATACCTGAAGGCTTATATCTTCTTGCAAGTATTGCACTTGTTGTAAGTGTAATGAGACTTGCAAAAAAGAATGTTCTTGTACATGAAATGGCATGTGTGGAAACACTTGCAAGAGTAAATATCCTGTGTGTTGATAAGACGGGAACAATAACAGAAAATAAGATGTCAGTTGCCCAGGTTGAGCCGCTTGAATACTATGAGCAGGGTGAATTTCCGGCACTTCATGAGATGATAGGCAATCTTGTTAATAATCTCAATGCTGATAATATTACAATGGAAACGTTGCAGCAATATTTTGATTCAGAAAAGACGAGGCAGGCGGAGAGTGTCTGTTCATTTTCATCTGAGACAAAGTACAGCAGTGCTACGTTTTCATCAGGAGATACATATATAATTGGTGCACCGGAAAAACTGCTTCTCAATGAGTATTCTGTATATGAAAGCCATATAGAGTCATATGCAAGAAAAGGTCTAAGAGTTATGGTGTTTGGAATTTTAGACTATAATCCGGAAGGTAAGAAACTTACATCGCCTGCGAAACCGCTCGCACTTATTGCAATTGGCAATGCGATAAGAGAAGATGCAAAAGAAACATTTAAGTATTTTGCAGATCAGGAAGTTGAGATAAAAGTTATATCGGGAGATAATCCGGTGACAGTATCAAGTGTTGCACACGATGCAGGAATTATTAATGCTGATAAATTTATAGACGCCTCGTCACTTCAGACAGATGAGGAACTTGAAGCTGCGGCACTAAAGTATACAGTGTTTGGCAGAGTGCAGCCTGAACAGAAGAGAAGAATAATACAGGCTCTCAAAGATAACGGCGATGTGGTCGCAATGACCGGCGATGGTGTCAATGATGTACTTGCACTCAAAAGTGCCGATTGCAGCATAGCTTTTGGTTCCGGAAGTGAAGCGGCATGCAATGCGGCACAGATAGTGCTTGTTAATTCAGATTTTTCATGTATGCCATCAGTTGTTCTTGAAGGAAGAAGAGTAGTTAATAATATCCAAAGGACAGCCTCGCTGTTTCTTGTAAAGAATATATTTTCAATGCTTTTAGCATTGTTTACACTTATAGTAGGACACAGGTATCCATTGTATCCTACACAGCTGTCCCTGCTTGGGGCATTTACAATCGGTGCTCCGGGATTTTTACTTGCAATGCAAAGAAACAGGAGCCGGATAAAAGGAAGATTTCTTGTGAATGTTGCTATTAAGGCACTTCCGGCAGCATTGACGGATTTTCTTCTCGTTGCGATATTTACTGTATACAATAATTTCAGTGGAATACCGCATGAACAGATGTCAACATCAGTTACTTTTATCCTGCTCACAGTAGGAATGGCAGAATTGTATCGCGTATGCAGACCGTTTGATTTGTTCAGGGCAGTTGTTTGCGTGTTGATGGGAGCTGGAATAGTTGGTGGTATTCTGTTATTCCCGGGATTATTTGCAATAAGCAGCATGCCATTGCCATTGTTTGTAATGACACTTATATGGATGGCAGGTGCAATTCCTGTGTTTTATGGAATGTGTAAACTTATAGGAAAGTTATTTAACCGCTTTCTTTGAAAAATCAGTTGTTACCAGTTTGTTGTAAGGGACATTCTCGTCAAGTTCTCCGGCCTGTTTTAAAATGTCAGTAAGCAGAGAAAATGATGACTCTTCAAAAATAGTATCATTTTTCCATGTATCCTGTGATTTATAACGTTCAACTATTTTTGTGAGTGTCTGGATGTCAGTTTCTTTGAACTGTGGAGCTATAACGGCGGCGATTTCGCTGCTGTTGTGGCTGTTTACAAATTCAAGGCCCTTTTGGATTGCATTGGTAAATGACTGTATTATTTCAGGATTATTCTTTAAAAAGCTTTTTTTGGCACAATATGCTGTATATGGAACATAACCGCTGTCTACGCCGAGCGAAGCAGCAATGTATCCTTTATTTTCTGACTCAATTGCTGTTGCAGATGGTTCAAATTCCACAGTAAAGTCCCCAAGACCAGACGCAAAAGCTGCAGCAGTTGAACCAAAATCGATATTTTGCACTATTTCAACATCTTTTTTACAATCAATATTATTTTTCTTTAAAACATTATAACCAACCTCGTTAAACGGTCCATAAATATTATATGTAAACAATTCTCTATATTTTTTCTCTGATAAGATTTTCTTAAACTCTGATTTTATAACACATGCTTTAAGATCAACCAAATGTCTTCCTTTCATATATGTGCTATCATCAATATAATATACATTTTCAAAAATATTTATTTTTTTCAATCTTTGCACAATATTACTTGATCCATTAAATGACGAAAAAACATAAACATCAACTTTCTCTTTCTCAAACATTTCATATTTTAACTGAATTGTTCTAAATATATGTATAGGTGTTCTGCAAAAAAAAGCTATCATTTTTTCTCCTTTATACCAAAGATTTACACTTTTCAATAAACTCATCAAATGAAGCATATCTAGGATTCTGTCTTATTAATTTTAGATTTTTCATACAATCTTCGTAATTTCCCAGCAATTCCATTTCGTATTTATATCTCGGTATTTTTTCATAGTCTTTATCATCATTCCATAACCAAAAATAATCATAAAATATAGTATTATCAGGCCACTTTTTATATCTATTATAATAACCGACAGCCAAATCAATAGCTTCTTTCTCCTGTCTGTCAGAATATTTTTTTAAATAACTATTGTCAATCTTATGAATAACTTTTGCCGGATTTCCAACAGCTACGGAATTAGCCGGTATATCTTTAGCAACAACACTTCCAGCACCAATTATGGAATTTTCACCAATAGTTACGCCCTTCAATATTACAGTATTTACTCCAATAAAAACATTATCTTTAATAACAACATTTCCGGATGCACCATATAATCTTGAATATTTTTTCTTAACTACACTCCAATCATAACTATGTGTCAATATTGTAACACCTCTAGTTATTTGAACATCATTACCAATATTAACCATCCAAGGATATTGTTCATCAATAAATGTTTCTCTCGGAGAAAAAATCACAGTTCTTTCACCAATTTTTACTCCCAATCCTTTCAGATATTTAATATAGGTTTCTGATGAATACCTATTGCCATATAATATTTTTTTTACAAATTCTTTAATAAACATATCAATCACCAACTTTTTTAATTGTATTATCCGTTATTTCACTCATAGCTAAAGGTATAATAACATATATTAATGTAAATATATAATATTCAAAAACATTATCAGTAAGGTACAATACAAAAGAATATACAGTAAACATTAAATATATTGCTGCAACTTTTTCTGAAAATTCATTCTTGAATTTTATTGTTTTAATCTTTATAACATATATTATCCAAACAATAAAACCAATAAATCCTAATTCTATATATTTCTTTAAGGTATCACTATGCATTCCCGACAATAGCATCCAGCCTTTGTATAATGTTCCTCTAGCTCTAAGTTCTTCTATAAGTTTATCAACATATGACAAACCGTGCCCCATAAATGTAGGTTTAAATTCAAAATATCTTGTCATAAATTCATAAGTATACAATCGACCCATAAAATTAATATTATATTTTTCTGCCAATATTGAAAGTAATCCACTTGATGCCAAAAAAACATATATCAATGATACTGCCAAAACAACTCCTGTTATTACTGTTGTTTTAAAAGATAATTCTTTTCTTTTTCTACCTATGAAAATAAATAAAATAAATGTTATCGCTATTGCTGCAAATTCAATTCGTTTATATCCCCAAATAACATACAATATCGATATAATTATCTTGCTATATAAATGTTTTATATTCTCTTTTTTGTTAAAATACACAAAATATATAAGGAAAAATCCCATTGCAAATGTCAAGTCATGAACTTCAAATATTTTTGTAATTTGCACCGTATCTTTAAGTGTAAACATATATATTAATGTATCAACAGGACTTCCAACAAACGCCATACAAATAGATCCGAAAAAATATGATATAATTAATGAATACCATGTATAATCTATTATTTTTTTACCTAAAACTATATATGATATGCAAGCATATAATATACAAATTCCAAGATAACCAACTGTGCTTATAAGACGTGTTACGTAACGTATACTTTCAACGCGTGATATACCTGTAATCCACAAAAAAATTGTATATATAAACATAGCTGCTAATGGTATAACCGCATACTTAAAATGAATTATTGCTATTTTATTCTCTTTTTTCTTTTTAAATATATATGGTATTGTATACGCAATCCATAGAAGTGATAAAATATATTTTAAAATAGGTTTTACAGTAACTCCGTTAAATTTGAAAGTTACATTTAACGTAGTTATTATGATATATATTAATACATTTAACTTGATTTTCATTTTAAAATTCTTCCTAATATCATAAATAAATATTTTAATGGTATCTTAATCGCATCAAAATATAAATTATTCTTGAGTTAGTTTTCAACATTAATTGCTTCAATATTTTTAAGCTTAATGAATCAGCATATGTTATCTTTAATAAAACTCCATTTACATCTTCATCTTTACATATTTTTTTTATTTCAGACAATTTATTTCTTTTATTCATTCCTGAGCTTAAACTTATATGTTTAAAACAAACAAGCATATTTATTAAGAAATTATTATCCATTCTTAATATCTCATTATTGGTCAGCTTATATTTTTCAGCAATTTTGTGCATTTCTTTATACAAAACAACGGCTTTTTTATATCTGTCACTTCTGTAGGAATTAGTAAGTGATTGTTCATTATCGCAATAATAATAAATTGTTTTATCATAAAAGCAAATAACATTTGCTTTTGCACATACCTCGGCAGAAAAAATATAATCTTCACTTAATATCTCACGTTCCGATTTAAACTGTATATTTTTTTCTTGTAAAAACTTTCTGTTATATACGGCTTTCCATGCAGGTCCAATTTCAAACAAATCTTTTTTTAATGGTTCACCCAAGCATAATCCTATCAATTCATTTGTATTGCATTTACTGTCAAAAATTTCTTGAGACTCCTTAACCACACCATTTTTCAAATATTTTGCCCTATGGAAAAAACAAACATCAGAATTATTTTTCTTGACGTATTGATATAAACCAAACAAACAATTTTTTTCAATATAGTCATCAGAATCAACAAACATTATATATTGCCCTTTTGAATTATCAATACCTACATTTCTTGTTAATCCCAATCCCTCATTTTTTTTATGTATTACTTTAACATTAAAATATTCCTGACTATATTTATCACATATCAAACCTGAATTATCCGTTGCTCCATCATCAACTAATATAATCTCATAATTTTCTATATTTTGATTCAATAAAGAATCCATACATCTGTCAAGATATTTTTGAACATTATATACAGGAACTACTATACTCAACAAAAAATTTTTTTCATCATTTCCATCTATCAACATGTTTGTACACCTTTATCATCATTTTTTTTGAACATGCAAACATAATAATTGCAATTTTTGCTTTTCTTCTTACATTTTTATCTAGTAAGACTTTATATGAATTTGTTTTAATAATATCTTCACTTTTTTTAATTTCATCATTAAATTGATTATTTCTAGGTGCATTTAAATATATTCTAAATGCTGCGGACATTTGATAAGCCAACGATGCTGCAATTAAATCATGATCTTTTTTTCTATCCATATATGCTACAATCTCATCACAAATATACAAAATATCACAATCAGCCTTTGAAAATTTTTTGGTCGTAATGCTATTTTCTCTGTGCATATATCCATATAGTTTCGCATCACCATATACTATTCTGTCTGCACATTCAAAAATCTTATAAATTGTTGCACTGTCTTCAAACAACATTCCTACAGGGAATTTTATATTATCAAAATATTCTTTTCTATATATTTTTGCCCACGCAGAAACCAAAAACGATTTTTGATATAACATTTCTTTTACAGCTTCATCAGCACTAAATACCTTGTGAAATTTCTCTTCCTCAAATACAATCTTTTCCTCCGGATAACAATGCAATGGATCACATATTGAAATATCAGAATTTGTTTCATAAATTAATTTCATCAAATATTCCACAATATTTTCAGAAATTATGTCATCACTGTCAACAAACATTACATATTTCCCCTCGGCAAATTTCATTCCATAATTTCTTGCATCAGACAATCCACCATTATCTTTATGTTTTGTAATTATTCTTCTATCCCTTTGCTCCCACAAGTCGCATAATTTTCCACTGTTATCTTTAGAACCGTCATCAACCAAAATTATCTGTAAATTGTCATATGTTTGATTAATTATACTTTTAACACATTTGTCTAAATATTTTTCAACATTATATACAGGAACTACTATGCTTATCAACTCTTTATTCATTAAATGTCTCCTTTAAAAAAACATGTTCATACAATGCACAAATATGTTCCCACGTATACGCTTCTTTAACTCTTTTTTTTGCTTTATCTCCATATTTTTCTATTTCATTTTGAGTAAGTCTGTCCGCTTTATCTATTAAGTCTGCCAGATATCCATCTTCTCTTTTCCAATACATAGCACAGTCTTTTGCAACCTCTCTGTTAAAGCCAACATCAACTAACAAATTTAAATCTGTACTACTCAAAGCTTCGATTAAACTTGGATTTGTTCCTCCAACTGTATGTCCATGGAAATATGCATATGCGTTTTCTCTTATTTTCTTTAACAGTTCTTTATCATAAACTGTTCCTACAAATTTTATTCTTTTATCAGATTTAAAATGTAATTTTCTTTCTAATTCATTTAAAAATTTATCATTCACATTTGTTATAATTGCAAAATCACGTTTTGAATTTGATTTCATAAATTCTCGTATCATAATTTCAAATGAATTTTCAGGCACAAAACGACCAACGACAAGATAATATTCTTTTTGGGATAATCCCTTTTCTGCATACCATTTTACAAGTCTTTCATCATTATCCGCAAGCTTACTCTTAGTCATATCTGCACCATATGCTATATAAGTTGTTTGAGGATTCCTTCCTTTAATACATTTTCCATCATAGCTTTGATGAATATATTTTTCAATATTTATAGAATCACATATAACAATATCTGAATATTTCACCATCATTTTTTCAGAAATTTTCCAATATTTACGTATCGGTGCACTCCATTTTGCACGCATCCATTCATGTCCATCGGGATTCAAATATACTTTTCCCCCAAGTTTATGAATTTTTTTATAAAAATGTTTTGCAAATGGTCCAATTCTACACGCCATTATATATACTATAGGATTTTTTATTTTATTTTTTTTAATATATTCACAAGATTTTTTTAAAGCAGCAACATCATAATATATTGCCTGAGCAGGTCCGATATTTGGTATATTAATTTTAAAGCATGTTGCGTTATGATATGTAAATTCATTATCAGAATTTCTTTTTATATCTGTAAGTTTTTTTTCATCTATACAACCATCGCCATTGGCTTTACATGCAACATAATACTTAATGGATGTATTATTTTGATGATATTCCGTCAATTTATCAACAAATGTCTCATATCCGCCATAATTACCTAAACTTTTAGCCCCCACAAGAAATACACTTTGTTTTTTTGACTGTAGCATATCATTACTCCGTTCATTCACATATTCTCCCATCACATTGCCCCATCTTTCCTAAACAGCACTCCTACCGTCTTCACCAAAATCTTAATATCCAGCCCGATGCTCCACTTCTCGATATACTCCGTGTCAAGCCTTACAATTTCCTCAAAATCGGTGATTTTGCTGCGGCCGCTGACCTGCCACATGCCGGTTATGCCGGGCTTTGTTGCCAGGCGGGCACGGTGGTGAAGGTCGTACTTTTCAACTTCGTCCTCCGTTGGGGGACGTGTGCCGACAAGTGACATGTCACCTTTAAGCACATTAAAAAACTGTGGGAATTCATCGAGTGATGTAACACGGATGAAGTGACCGATGCCTGTCTTTTTTGTGCCGTCAGGAAGGATTCTGTTGCCGATGATTCTCGGGTCAAAGTCCATCTTGAACATCATGCCATCTTTTACGCGGTTTTGTGCCATAAGTTCTTTTTTGCGTTCCTCAGCATCCATGTACATGCTGCGGAATTTGTAGATTTTGAAGCGTCGTCCGTTCTGACCTACTCTTGTCTGCGTGAAAAAGATTGGTCCCGGTGAACTTATATATATAACAGGTGCTATAAATATAAAGATGATTCCGGTGAAGATACATCCGACTATACCGCCTGCAATATCCATTGTTCGTTTTGCAAATGCCTGCTTGTTTGTCGCATAGTTCATGCTTGATGTAAGAACCGTATAATTACCGAGTCTTTCAACTGCATGTCTGTTTCCTGCAACATTTTCGATATTATAAAGATTAAAATGAACAACAACGCCCATTTCAACGAGGTCGTCAACGAGTTCCTGCGGATATTCCGTTCTAGATTCCATGTTGATAAATACTTCATCTACCCAGTTCTTTAATATGTATTTACTGACATTCTGCATATTGGCAACAACTTTTACGCCGCCTATTGTTCTGCCTGTCATATCAGAATCAGAGATTACAAGTCCGCTTATATTGAACATGTCATAATTCTCAGCACGCACATTCTTTATAACATCCTCGGCAGATGCTCTTGTTGTCACTATTAAAAGAGAACGCTTGCCGCCCTCTTCCATTTTCTTTTTAAGGTGGTTTTTCCACAAGACTCTTGTTATATAAGAAAGTTCAAGATAAAAAGCTCCCATCAGATATAATACAACACGTGAAAATCCGCCACTCTTTATTGTAAACAGATACATACTTGATATTAATTCAATAAATATCATCTGCTTTAATACTGACACGAATTCGTTGTAATATCCTCTCCTTAGGACACCCTTGTACTGTTCGAGCATAAAGATAACTATCAAATCGGCAATTTCTATCATCAATGCCATATTTCTGTATAACTCAACTTCATAAAGGTTCGTCAATCCATGACGGAAAAAGTATGCCAGTACATATGAAAACTGGACACATAATAAATCAATTATTATAAAATCGAAATGTTTGAACCATCCATTTGACTTTTTCCTATACATTCGTTATCCCTCATACTTTCCGTTGGAACAATACTGCATTTTGTATTACCCCTCCCCCCTAATTTTTTGTAAATATTATAACTTTATCTTTGGTAGGCTTATTTTTATATATGTGATGAACATATAACCCTTACGGATTATATGTTCATCAGATTAATTGTCTTCATTGCTGTAATTGCCATAGTATTTGCCGTAATATTTACCATAATACTTGCCATAGTATTTGCCATAATAGCTGTTGCTTGAAAAATTAACTTTGTTAAGTACACAGCCTAGTATTTTGCAGCCTGCAAGTTCAAGCTGTTCTTTTGACTTTCTTGCATATCTGTAACTTATATCGCCACATCCGATTACAAGGATACCTCCGTCGCAGAACTTAGATACTACTGCCGCATCAATGACACTTCCGATAGGAGGTGTATCAACGATTACTATATCAAACATCTTTCTTGATGCTTCTATCATATTCTTAAATCTGTCATTGCCGAGAAGTTCACTTGGGTTTGGTGGCACCGGACCTGCAAATATCATGTAGAAATTATCTACATCACTTACACACAGTGCATTCTCAAATGTTGTCTTTCCTGAAAGATAATGTGTAAGTCCATACTTTACTTTACCTTTCTTACCTCTTGATTTCATAACTGATTTTCTGAGATCGGCATCTATAAGAAGTGTTTTCATTCCATTCTGTGCAAATGACTGTGCAAGTTCAAATGAAACTGTACTCTTACCTTCATTAGGTGTTGTACTGGTAAGAAATATTACCTTTGTATCCTCACCAGAAAATTCTATGTTAGTTCTTAATGTCTTAAATGCTTCTTTGCTTCTATAATCAAGTATTGTCTGCTTTATTGTAAATTCCTGCATTGTTTAATCCCTTTCAACTTTTGCTCAATCATCAATAAGTTCTATTCCATCATCAAGATATTTCTTTGCTGCTTCGGATGTCTTAACTTTTCTTGATGTTGAAGAATTGTTAAGTTCAACTTTCTGCTTTGTCTGATTCTTTGAATTAGAAGCATTTGCTCTCTGGTTATTTGGCTTTGCTGCCGGTGATGATGCCTGTCCTGATGTACGTCTGCCTGAAGGTGCTTTTACAGTTTCTTTGTTAACACCGCTTTCTTCCTCAGTTCTGGCACTTCTTCTCTCGCTGCCTCTTCTGTCACCTTTCTTAGAAAGTTCTTCTCCTGTATTAAGAGGTATCAGGGCAAGTGTGCTAAGTCCAAGATATTTTTCAATATCTTCTGATGACTTGATTGTATCATCAAGAAGATAGCATATAACAATAATTATCGCACTAAGCACGATACCGATTGCTGCCGCAAGTGCTGTGTACTTTGTAATAGATGGTGCGGCAGGTGATAATGGAAGATTAGCCTCATCAACAACATTGACAGCTTCTATATCCATAACTGACTTAATGTGATTTGCTGATACTGTTCTTATAGCATTAGCTATTGTCTGTGCTGCCTGTGGACTTTCATCACGCACTGTTATAGAAATAATACGTGTATCTGTTGTATTGGCAACTGTAACACGGTCAAGAAGCTTTCCATATGATTCATTAAGTCCGCACTGCTTTATAACTGTCTCTAATACATAACGGCTCTTTACGAGTTCTGTGTAGTCCTTTGTAAGCTGTGAAGCAAGCTGTGTATCACTTAATGTAAGATTATCATTATTCTGTCTGTTAAGTATGTAAATCTTTGTTGTCGAATCATACTTTGGTGTAATGATAAAACTGCTTACGATAAATCCTATGATGCCGCATGCAATGCCACATAAAAGGATGAGCCAGAGTCTGTGAAGTAACAGACCGAATATTTCTCCTAAGTCAATTTCGATTTCATCAGTATTTTCTTTGTTCTGCTGATTCATTTTCTGTATTTCTCCTCATTTCTTAAATATATAAATAATCGCATTTCAATGTGCTGCTTACTGTATAATTCTGTCCATTGCATTGCCATATAATATGGAGTCAACATATTTTTCATCATATTTTTTGTAAAGAATATTGCTGCATTCACGTATATTGGGAACGCGGCTGCCTTCACATCTGTGTGCATCTGTTCCTATATAATCAACGAGCTGCTCTTTTAGCAGGCTGTGAACAAACTTCTTGACATTCTTTCCGCCACCGCCTGTAACACTCGAAGCGTTAATCTGTATATCCGCTCCCATATTGCGGATTGTTCTTACATTTTCAATGTTGGAAGCCATGCATTCATATCTCTCAACATGTGCAACTATCGGAACACATCCCGTACTCAACACATCATCTACCGCATTGCGGATATAACTAAATCTGTCGGTTGGAAGAAATTCTGTAAGAACGTAATCTCCATAATTCATTCTGCAAAAGCTCTTATTTTCGAGATACTCATCAAATTCATTAAAAAATAAAACTTCATTTCCCTGATAAATAACTATTGGGATGTTATTTTTACTGGCTTCTGCCTGAACTGCATCTATAAGTTCGTCAACTTGTCCGGGTGTCGCATTATTATGTTCAAGCTTGTAGTGAGGTGTTGCAATAACATGTGTTATTCCCTCATCTGCAGCAATGCGAAGCATCTTCAATGTCTCCTCCATGCTTCTTGAACCATCATCAATTCCCGGAAGAATATGACAGTGCACATCAACTATGTACTCTGCCTGCTTAGCTTTTCTACTAAATATCATATCTATCCTTCTACCATTGTATTCATACACTTAAAATGTACTTAAAAAAACAATACTACAAAACATAATGCACCACCTAGTAGTTTATCATCTGTATTTTTGTTAGTCAACATATTGTATGTTTTTTTGTCGAAACAGAAAACTTCCGAAAATCATATAATTCCCGGAAGTTTTATAATATAATTATTTAATTTATATAAGATTAAATGCTTTGGCTCTTCTTGTTTCCTCAAGCAGCACGCTGATATCAGTATCCATGCAGATGGATTTGCCAGCTATCTCGGCGGGTGCGTAT
>OLRF01002623.1_pt1 | contig 15513 bp, 9 predicted proteins | sample 1672061 | NCBI WGS metagenome assembly OLRF01 (sample SAMEA3136641, study PRJEB25190) | human gut metagenome | reverse complement strand
GCTGATGAATCGGGAATAATAAAAAAGGCTTGTCAAACATCGGCATTGCTTATGCGGCACTTCTTGAGGAAATGGATAAAAGGCTGGATGATTTAATGAATGGTTTAATATTGTAGAAGATATTTCGGAAAAATAATCTTGTAGAAGAATACCTGATGTAGTAAAGAAGTTATCTGAAGAATTAGGTGTATATTTACGGAAAAATTATGCTCAACGTCTTTCTTTTAAAGAGACGGGGGAAAATCGTTCCTTGGCCGGATGAAGTTCTATAATAAATTATTTAATTCATTAAATTTATGAAACATATTTTTATACTATGGAAAGTACTAATGGTTTGCCTGTTGTTAGCAAATCCGTTAGCGTCTTATGCTGATTTTCAACCTTCTTATTCAACGGCAGGTTTTTATTCGCTGCCCAATACCGGTCGCACGGTGTATGATATGAATCCCGCCTGGCGTTTCTACAAAGGGAAGATAGAAGGTGCCGAACAGAAAAACTTCGATGATAAGAAATGGGATATCGTATCCTTACCTAATGGGATAGAATATCTTCCGGTTGAGGCTAGCGGGTGTATTAATTACCAAGGCGAAATATGGTACCGGAAACATTTCGCACCTGATGAAGCCTGGAAGAACAAACAATTGTTTCTTCATTTTGAAGCTATAATGGGGAAATCAAAAATATGGGTTAACGGTAAACTGCTGAAAGAGCATTTCGGAGGCTTTCTGCCTGTTATTGTTGATGTATCTTCTGCCCTGAACTTTGGTGAAGATAATGTGGTCACGGTGTGGGCTGATAATAGTGACGATCCTTCCTATCCTCCCGGTAAGACGCAGGAAACACTGGATTTTGCTTACTTTGGCGGGATCTATCGTGACTGTTGGATGATAGCTCACAACCGCGTATTTATTACCGACCCCAATTATGAAGATGAAGTAGCAGGCGGCGGGCTGTTTGTTTCTTATGATAAAGTGTCGCGGCAATCGGCTTTGGTAAATCTGGATGTGCATATACGTAATACTTCGGGAAAGTTCTTCAGTGGAAAAGTCAGCTATGAACTGTATGACCGTGATAACCGTCTTGTGCTTTCAACAGAGAAACGATTGTCCGTGGGCAATGAGCATGCGGCAAAAGTGGCCTCTCGTATGAAGGTTGACAGTCCTCATCTTTGGTCGCCCGACAGTCCTTATCTCTATCAGTTGCACGTCTATGTGAAGGATAAAGCCGGCAGCATTGTTGACGGATATCGTCGTCGCATTGGTATCCGGAGTGTGGAGTTTAAAGGAAAAGACGGTTTTTGGCTGAACGGTGAACCGTATCCCTATCCGTTGATTGGGGCTAATAGACATCAGGATTATGCTGTGATAGGCAATGCCTTGTCTAATAACCTGCACTGGCGCGATGCAAAGAAATTACGCGATGCAGGGTTGCGTGTTATCCGTAACGCACATTATCCGCAAGATCCTGCTTTTATGGATGCGTGTGATGAGTTGGGACTCTTTGTTATTGTCAATACTCCGGGATGGCAATTCTGGAATGATGAACCTATTTTTGCCCAAAGAGTATATAGTGATATCCGTAATATGGTTCGCCGTGACCGCAATCATCCTTGTGTGTGGATGTGGGAGCCGATTTTAAATGAAACCTGGTATCCGGCAGAGTTTGCTAAAAATGTGGTAGATGTACTGAATGAGGAATATCCTTATCCATATTGTTATGCCGGCTGTGATGTTACGGCACGTGGACACGAACATTTTCCGATCCATTTCACTCATCCGGTAATGGGGGGAGGAGGGGCCTTTAATACGGAGACTTTGAATCCCGATGTTTGTTACTTTACCCGGGAATGGGGAGATAATGTGGATGACTGGTATTCGCATAATTCTCCGAGTCGTGTGAACCGTGTCTGGGGAGAAGTGCCGATGTTGATACAAGCGCAGGGATATGCAAACCCCGATTATAAATATACGTGCTATGATGTACTGTATAGAACTTCCAGACAGCACATGGGAGGTTGTTTGTGGCATTCCTTCGATCATCAGAGGGGATATCATCCCGATCCGTTTTATGGAGGAATTATGGATGCGTTCCGGCAACCGAAGTTCTCTTATTATATGTTCTGTTCGCAACGTCCTGCGGAGGAAAACAAGGAACTGATTGCAGATAGCGGTCCTATGGTGTATATTGCGAATGAGATGACTCCTTTTTCTCCGAAAGATGTTACGGTGTATAGTAACTGTGAAGAAGTTCGTCTGACTTTCTGCAAGAATGGCAAGCAGCATATTTATCATAAACCAATCGATAAGGCCGGAATGCCATCGCCTGTTATAACCTTTAGCGATGTTTTTGATTTTATGTATGATAAGCAATTGTCGCGAGGAAGGAAACAGACCGATTCGTATCTTCTGGCAGAAGGTCTGATAGCCGGAAAGGTGGTTGCAACACATAAGGTGATGCCGACCCGCCGCCCCTCTAAAATACTACTTTGGGCGGATGACGAGAAGGTGAGTATGAAAGCGAACGGTTCGGATATCATGACTGTAATAGCTGCTATTGCAGATGATAATGGGAACATCAAACGATTGAATAATTATGAAATAACCTTTGAAATAGAAGGTCCCGGACAACTGATTGCTGACAGTAAGACGTTTACAAATCCGGCTCCGGTTCGTTGGGGAACTGCGCCTGTATTGGTAAGATCTTCTACTGTTCCGGGAGAAATCAAGGTGCGTGCATCCGTGGTATGGCAAGGCAAACATACTCCGGTTTCGGCAGAGTTGATTATTCCGACTTATCAGGCGGAGCATATTTTGCTGGCAGATAAAAAGGAACTGGAACAATTGAATTCTGTTTCCGGACAGAAAGCAATGAGCACTGATTTTAAGGGACAGAACGGAAACAACTTGAAGCGACAGCAGAAAGTCAGCCGCTCGAAGTTAAAAGAGGTGGAAAAACAACAAAGTGATTTTGAATGATAATGTAAAAGAATCAATATATAAAGAATAATCTATGAATTTCCCCCAATCATACATTTGGATATTGTAAGATTGGGGGAACTCATTTAATTGGATTTCACTTCTTTTCTCTCTCCATTCGCCTGTACTGCATATATCTTCATGCTATCATTCCAAGGAATGGATGCCGGAATATCAAATGAGAAGAAATTAGAGAAATACATTATCTCACTACCTTTTTTTACTTCAAATGCGACAGCTTCATCACCCGAACTTATTGTAATATGTTGCCCGGAACGGGTATATGTTACATTCTTTGTAATCTTCTGGTCATTCTTGAACTGTGTATAATAGCCTACATCACCTACCTGATATTGTTCAATACCCACATCATTATTCTTTCTGTCTTCAAGATAATAAAATGCATGTTTAGGTGCAGGAAACTGGCTCATGTAGCTCACTGCTTCGGCAATCATGGTTGGTGTCACATTGTAGTTCCATTTACCATACTGTTCAATCTCCACATTATTTACCGGTTCGAGGAATCCCCACATCCTGAAGAATTCAGTCAGATTCTCATTGGCAGCCTTACTTGCCATCTTAGCAAAATGTAACTGACCTGCTCCCGGATTAGATTCAACAATACGATCTTCCCGCAAGAGTTTGAAGAGTTTCTGCCAGAAATCTGTTTTATAGCCACAACGATGATAATAATTCCAAAGTTGCCAGTTCATACGCATATGTATTTCCGTATCCTCATTCTGATGAGTGGCGCTACCCATATTCCACCAAGCTTGTTTATCAACAAAACGGGCTTTTGCCAACGCGCTTAATTCCGATCCTCTCGAACAATATTTTCCCAGTTTAAACAGTATGTAATTTGAGAAAAGATTATTGGATGACTCTGTTGAACCGGGCCAGTTGATGGCACGCTGGTGAATATGTCCTATTTCGTGAGCCGGTCCCCAGGCATTGTCTTTAGCAGCCATCACGTTATCATAAAGCAAAATATTATTGAGATAAGTATATACGAATCCAATCCTATAATCTGATGCCCACATATAGCTACCTTCCGGAGAGATGGCAAACAAATGATTGTTGACCTGCGATGGGCGGACGTCATCAATACCCATCAGTTCCTGTTGCCAACTAATGATATTATCCCAAAGATTAATGGCAGACAGTATATCGTAGGGAACAGCCTGCATCATCTTATCTCGATGGAAGTAGAACATAATTCTTTCACCACGTATGCAGAAATACTTATAAGTAGCTTTATTTATAAGCTCTTTATATTTATCATTAGTCTTATCCGTTTTTACATCAAAGAATCCGCTGACATATCCGCTACCTAAAGGAATATGTATCTTCACAGGTTTTGCATTGACATCCTGCAAGTTAGTGTTATACATAAGGAACAACATCCCTCGCTGTGTAAATCCAAGTTTATTGACTCCTTCTTCAAGGAAACGGGTTTCTCCGCTTGCTGCTGTTTGCACATAGTCGCCGGACTTTTCTTCACCGATGCATTGAATAGACAAACTCTGTCCATGGGTGTCACCTACCAACACAATGACTGAATCTCCGGCTTCCACATAAATACCCGTAGGATTGTCTAAGTTACTGTATCGTTTGGTCATCAGTGTTTCTGCCCATTCCTCTACATTACTGTAAGGGTGATAATCTTGTATACGGAAAGACTTTTCCCATTCGTCATATGTGTTTCTCTTTAATTGAATGGCTATATTGGCAAAATAGCCGGGAAGTGCATTTATCTGTGCATCGGTAGCTTCATCTCTCACCTCCGTACAAGTTATATCTGTAAAAACGCCCAGCAATTGTGCGTCAAGTTTCTTATCCGGATTCTTTTGATAGAACTCCATTTCATCACAACTTACAAAGTCTCCCAAGCCGGAGTGAACCTCAAATTTTATTTTAGTAGCTTTCTTCAAACTCTGAGCAAACACCACACGGCTTGAAGCATTCTGCATCTTAAAATCGAATGAACCGTACTTCGTATATTCGGGAGCATCTTCTGTTGCCGTGTAAATATCCAATTTGCCAAAATTACCATTTCCACTACGGGTGTGATAAATCAAGTAATCTATGTCTTTTGTGCCATCAAAAAAATATTCGAGAGTAACAGGAAAATTAGCCTTTTGATTCCAAATTGAATGATAGGGGGTTCCACCAAACTTGCCATCAAAAGAGTTCTCGATTCCTTGTCCCGGCTGGTGCTCACTATCTTTTCCTCCATTGGGAGATATTTTCAAATCACCTTCTATCTCTACATCCGAAACACCGGAATCTTTAGCATTTTGTGTAACTGAGCATAATGCTCTTATCTTGTCGTCTTTAGTATATATGTAAGTGAATGTGACAGTACGTGTTTCATAATATGGGTTGGCATCTACCGTATATTGGTATTCTTTATCTGTCAGCGCACGGGTGGCAGGAACAGTTTTGATCCAGTCACTGTTTTCCGATTGCTCTATTGTGTATTCTATATTCGAAGTGACAATAATGGAAAGAGGACCTCCAGCCGCATCGATTATCGGATTGGGATTCTTGACAAGGATAGCAGGACCGTACCCTAATTGACGTACTTGAATAGTATAGTTTTGCACAGAACTCTTTAATGTGATTTCTGCAGAGCGTACGTCCGGTTCTTCATTGGCATGTACCAATACTTTTACCGCGGGCGAAGAACCCGACATGTCTTTTGCTGCGACACACCAGTCCTGATTTGATGAGACTACCCATGCGTCTGCGGCCAGATTAGTTTCCACAGGTATTACAAGCGATGATTGTTTTTGATCGAAATCCTGTTGTAAATACTCCTCTTTTATTGTGAATACAGGAGTTTTATCACCCGGTTCATCATCGCTGCAAGCCAGGAACAAAGAAGAAAAGATGAGAGAAGTAATCCCCCATAGTAAGAACAGATATTGCTTCATAAAGTATTGTATCATCAAAAGATTATTCAAAGTTAACCATAAAAGTTAATGAGAGAGAGAAAACATTCTCTCTCTCATTAAAATATTACTTAGGAGAAAAATCAGTCTGTGCTCATCCAGAACTCTGCAAATGCAAAACTGTTTCCTACTGACGTTTTATCTACTTGTACCCGCAAATATTTAAATGGTTTGCCGACGAATACCGGCGATGTATATTTTGCTTTTGTTGCCGTTGGTAGATTTTCTGTAACCGTAGTGATTTTACTGAAGTCAGTACCGTTCAGACTGCCGAGAAGAGTATACTGCAGAGGAGCGCCATTATTGTTGTTATGACGTACTTGATATCCTATTGATACTGCTGTGGATTCTTTCGGCAGAGTAATTTGAATCCAGTGAGGCATTGGTGCTACTCCGCTCCAGTTACTATGGTAATACGTATCTTCTTTTCCGTCGAGCATTTCAGCAATAGAACCTTCATTTGTCGGATCCGGGAAAATACCAATCATATTTTCTTTCAGGTTGACTTTGGTTAATTTGCTTGCATCAGGTACATAAGAGATAGCATATAACGATGTATTTCTTTCTGTGTCGATAACAAATTGTGGTTTAGTGCATGAAGACAAACAAATCGGAAGCACATAATTACCATAACTCAAACCGGTACGGTCTACTTCAATATTTGCCTCTTTTACACTTTCCATATCGTTGGTAAAGTTGACAGTTTTCTCCAGCGTGTAAGCAGTAGAAGGTAACATTGCATAATCACATTCGTTTGCTGCATTATATTCGTCTAACAATTTCGAATCGATCGTTAATTCACAAGAGAAGTCCCATTTGCTTGGAATAGGAATTTCCAACGGCAGAGTGAAATTCATTTTAATAGGACCGTTGTCCGAGAAAAAGTTTTGAGTATAGCCGCTCTTTGAAAAGAAAACTGTCGGAGTTTGTATATTTGGCTTAATAAAAACCTTTCCTAATTTTGAATTGATAGAGTCCTGTGAATTTTCCAGTTGCAATGGCAGCACATACTCTTCACCGGTATTCAAGGCGGGAAGCCCGTCAATCAGTTCCGTTTTTAGAGTAATATCCATAGTTTTATACAGTTCATTTGCAGCAAAAGTAAATTTTCTATCGCCATTCAATTCATAGCAAGTGGCGGGAATGGCTTTGTATTTTACTCCCTCTTCTGCATTATATATAGCCAATGTGGCATCATCCATTGTTCCTATACTTACTTCCGTCACAGCGTTCAGTTCTGAGCCTCCCTTGTTTATCACAACCTGATAGTTGGCATCTTCCCCTGTGTTATATACACTTACAGGTATTTCGCCACTATTTCTGAAATAAAGTATAGTACTGAAATCATCCAGAAATTCATCCTTGCCATCTTCGCACGCAGTCTGCGTTAAAAGGAAGGCAGATACGAACGACACTAATAATATATTTTTTCTCATAAATATTTTCTTTTTATTAATAAAGTGGTTTTATGTGTATTTCTCACTACCATCCATAGTTTGTGGTCAGTAACTTATTACGATCCAATTCACGTTGGGAGAACGGATAGAGATAGTGGTTGGATTTAAACACGCGTGTTTCAAATACGGTTCTTTTCCAAAATCCGTCAGGAGTCACTTTCGTATCACTGCCTTCCAGCGGACAGGTTGCATCCATACCATACATTGGACCGTTGTCCGTTTGCTCCGCAATCATCCAAGTACGTGTGTCGAAATAGCGATGTCTTTCAAATGCCAGTTCCACACGACGTTCTTTACGACAAAGTTCAATCAGTTCGTCCACGGAAGCATTGGGATATACACTTGTAATCGGAGTCAATCCCGCACGGTCGCGCAAATCCGCCCATTTTTCCATTGCCAGTTCTTCATATCCTGCCGGCAAAGCAACATTCCTCTTCTTACATTCCAGAACAGATTCGATGAAGTTCAGATACATCTCTCCGAGACGGAATACCGGGAATGTCAGATTACCCCATTGTCCATCACCGGAGTTCAGTGTATGGTCATAAAAACGATTGCACAGGTAACCACTCTTAGGATAGTCGTGGCTCTTGTTACCATTACCTCCTTTGGCAAAAGAGATCATTGTGCTGCCAGCACCATGCAACCAATAGTTACCTCCAAAGAAAACAGTGATATAAAAACGAGGTTCACGATCTTTATACATGTTAGGAGCAGTGATATTGTAGTTCTTAAAGTTGCTCCATCCTTTTGCTGGATATTCCCAGTCTGATTTTTGCAGTTCTTCTTCCTTGCTGTATCCTGAAGCATTGTCTATTATCGGATCACCTGATGCTTCATACCCTATAATAGGATAGCGTCCGTTGTTCATCGCATAAGCATCTACCTGTTGCTGTGTAGGACCTACACCACCGTATGCAGTACCGGGTAGTCCGGTGGGAGCTGTATTTACTCCCCAACTATATCCGCTATTGTAACGGTCTGTCCAGATCAATTCACTATTCCAGTTCACATGGGTGATACCATAATAATCTTCATACGGATCACCGTTACCTGCACGATAAAGTTCGTAATCAGTATCGTCTAACAAGACTTTAGCAGCCTTTGCTGCTTCCAGCCATTTATTGGCATCGTATGTTTGCGGGAAAAGATCCACTCCCGAAAGTTCGGGGAACTTGTCTGTTACCGGGTTCTTTACCGTACGATATAGAGCATTACCGTTGAACAAGTCGCGTGCCGAATAAAGTTTCAGACGTGAAATGACTGCATAACAGGTGCCTTTAGTCGCTAAACCGTATTTACTGGTCGACAGACCCTTCTGAACAGGTACAGCACTACTTTCGGCACATGCAGTAAGTTCACTGACTACATAATTTACACACTCTTCCCATGTGTTACGAGGACGGTATAATTCTTCTGTAGAAGCTGCAAAGTCCAGTAATTCGTCTCCAATCAGGAAAATAGGTCCGTAGTCGCACATCATACTAAAATAGTAGTAGGCACGGGCAAAGCGCGCCTGCCAATACCATTCGTCAAGTTGTTCCTGGGTAGCCAGAGGGTCTGAGCATTTATATACATTCTGCATGAAAATATTACATTCACGGATACCTTTATAGTATTTGTCCATTTTGTAATAAGGTACATTTGAGGCATTCCATGATCCGAAGTTCATAGAACGGTAACCACGGTCATAAGTAATGGTACATTCGTCCGATGCTCCCAAATAGGGTTCATTATCTCCAATGAATCCTCCATTGTAGTTAGGAAGAAATGACATAGCATTGAGCCAATACTGCTTGATCGTATTTCTTGACTCCCAGATTTTTTCGAAAGTCAGTTTTTCGTCTTCTTGCCTGTCAAGGAAATCTTCACATGAAGATAACAACATCGCGCCGGTAGCGAAGCATAACAGATAAAGTGATTTTATTTGAAGTTTCATAAGTTATACAGTTATAAGATTTAGAAATTAGCATTGAAGCCGATAGTGATCACTCGATTCAACGGATAGCCGGAACCTTCTCCTCCACCTTTTTCAGGATCCCACATATCGAATGGAGCAAATGTGAACAGGTTGCTTCCCGACACATAAAAGCGGAAAGACTTAATGAATGTTTTACTTGTCAACGATTTGGGAAGTGTATAACCAATCTCCATATTCTTCAATCGTATGAAAGAACCGTTGCGTTGCCACCATGTGGAAGTTTGAGTGTTGTTAGATGCTCCGGCACCTCCGCTACCATTGCTGAGGCGCGGGTAGAGTACATTTGCATTCTGTTCTGGGGTATTAGTGGACATCCATACATTGTTGTATATATTTTCGTTCACAGCCGAACGTTCCAAGTTTCCTGAAGAGAAAAGACTCTTAACTGATGATCCGCTTAAGAAGAAACTTGTGCGAGCCGCTCCTTGAAAGAATACATTGAAATCCCAGTTCTTCCATTGTGCCGTAGCGCCGAAACCGTACATGATTTCCGGTAAGTTAGTATATCCGATAGCGATTTGGTCTTGAGAGTTGATAACTCCGTCACCATTGATATCCTGATATTTAATATCACCTACACGGTATTCTCCGAAACTTTGTACAGGGCTGTTGTCTATTTCTTCCTGACTCTGGAATAACCCTAAGGCTACGAGTCCGAAAGGCTGCATGGAACCACCTGAACCAAAAGGTTTGCCTATTCTGTTTTGGTATTTATATTCCCAGTCTGGTTCGTCGTTGTTCTTCAATTTGTTACGATTATATGTAAAGTTACCTCTTGCCGTTACATAAACATTACCTATCTTCTGTGAGTATTCGATATTACTATCGAAACCCTGGTTCAGTGTTTCACCGATATTGACATAAGGGATAGTGGAAATACCAACAATGGCAGGCAATCCGGCACGTTGCAGGAAGATTCCGGTACGTTCTTCACGGAAGTAATCGGCCTGTACTTTAACCTTGTTGAATAAAGAGAATTCGATACCGACGTTCAATTTCAGAGCTTCTTCCCAAGATGCGTTTAGGTTTTCAACTTCACCAATACGAATACCGTCACCTCCTTGGTTGGCACTTTGACCGTATTGCCAGTTTCCTCCTCCTACAATAGAAGATTCGTATACCCATCTTCTCTGTCCGCCGATGTCATCATTACCTACTTTACCGTAAGAAGCTTTTAACTTTAACATATCAACAGTGTTAGTTATAGGTTCAAACCACTTCTCGTTAGACATCATCCAACCGATAGCTGCTGCAGGGAAAAAGCCAAAACGATGTCCGCGTGCAAAGTTTTCGGAACCGTTATAACCGACATTTACTTCAGCAAAATATGTATCTTTGAATGCATAAGTAACACGTCCTGCCAAACCTTGGTTTTTATAAGGAAGTGCAGCGTCTCCGCTACCGGCCTGTGTGTTAGTATGTATTTTCTGATTGTATAGTAACAATGCGCCTACACGATGTTTTTCTGCAAACAAACGGTTGTAGTTCAATGAGCCTTCCAAATAACGTGTCATCGTTCCGCTACGTCCGATTGCGAATCCCAAAGACTCACTTCCGGTATGTACGGGGTCCCATTCACCGTCACCATTATTATCGTCATATATCAGATTGCCTTGGTCGTCTCTCCCACGGGCATGATAGAAAGTCGGTGTTTTGGAGCGGCGTTGCAAGGTAGTGTTCCACGCATCCCATGAGAATTTCAAGTTGGCAGTTAATCCCTCCAACGGTTTCCAAAGTTTACCGATATCTTGCGTAACACCGACAAGTGCTTGTGCCGAGTTCCAGAACTGTTCACGGTATCCGGAGTGAACCAGCATATTCCATGGGTTGAAACCGGAATCGGTAGAAGGTCCTGAAAGTTTTCCATCAGAGTATTCTATCGGGAATGCGTTAGGGGAAGCATTGAACGTATATCCCCAAATGTCGTTATCGTTGTCACCAAATCCGGGACCAAACGATTTTTCATAGATATTAGCCAGATTGACATTCAGTACTGTGCTTTTGGTCAGGTTGAGGTCTATATTGGCACGGAAGTTGAATTTGTTGTAATTAATAGATGAATCGTATCCATATATGTTTCCTGCATTTTTGTAGATAGAGCTTTCATTATAGAAAGAGCCTGAAACATAATATTTCACGATGTCTCCACCACCGGTGATACTTAGATTTACTCGTTGATTTTCAGCCATGTCGTCGAACAAAGCATCAAACCAGTCTACATCCGGGTAGAGATCGGGGTCACTATGTTCCCTGTATTTCTGTATGGTTTCGTCCGAATAATACTTGGTTGAAGAAGCTTCATTGTAAAGTTCCGCCCATCTTGCTGAGTCGAGCATCTTCGGACGTTTGGTAGGACTGGTAAAGCCAAACTCTGTGCGTACATTGATTGCCGGCTTACCTTCTTCTCCCTTTTTAGTAGTAATCAAGATTACTCCGTTGGCACCTCGTACACCATAAACGGCAGAGGCCGAAGCATCTTTCAGAATGGAGAATGAAGCGATATCGTCTGTATCTACCAGATCAAGATCACGTTCGATGCCATCTACCAGCACTAACGGAGTGGAAGTTCCCTTAAAGGAAGATACACCACGAATGTAGAAATCCGCGGCACTATTTTTGCCGGGCTCTCCCGAACGGGTCATAGCCACAACACCGGATAACTGACCTGCCAACACATTTGAAATTGATGCTCCGGGAACTTTCAGTTTCTTGATGTCTAGCGTTGAGATAGCCCCAACAACACTTTCTTTTTTCTGGCTACCATATCCGACAACAACAACTTCGTCCAATACTTCAGTATCGGGTGAAGAGTGACATTGATACTCTTTTGGTCTATGATTGCAATTTCCTGCTTCTTCATACCGATATAAGAGAATTCAAGTACTCCACCTACACCTTCTATCGTGATAGAATATTTACCGTCTATATCGGTCACAGCACCTACCGAACTGTTTTTTAGCCAAACAGAAGCTCCAATAATAGGTTCATTGGTATCGCCATCCCTTACTACACCGGTAATAACACGCTTTTGCTTTTTCTGTTGAGTCGATTCAACAATATTAGTAGTAGATTCTCCTTTCACATCCTTCCATTCCTCTGCTGCAGAGGAAGAAAGCGGACAAAGAAGCAATGACAGAACAGTATACTTCAAATACCGTTGTTTACAAAAAAAATGAAATTGTCTCATGCTTTTTCTTTTAGATTTAACATTTGGTTAATTGTAGATTGAGTTAAAGGTTGAATATGTTCTTGCAGAACTTATTACATGTTCTAAATTAAGAGTTGTTTTTCACATCATATTACATTGGTTAATTAGGTTATATTTATAATAGGCAACAAATTTTATGCGCAAAGATAACTATTTATTTGAATAACACGCAAGAATGCATATTATTTTCTTTATGAATTAAAAAAAATATTTTTGCCTTGTGTCATTCCCGAATCCCCCAATAAGCATTTTATTGTGATTAGTATATAAAATAGGTATAATACACTACATGGCTTATTAAGATAATTAATTGAATATCAATATTTAAGGCGCTTATCTCGGTAGAACAATAGTACCATAATCTTCTACCAGACCGCTTCACAAGGGTTTCTCATGCAACCGTGTGCTATCGGAGTCATCCTAAAAAACTTGATAATGAGGTTGTAGACATGTAATAAGTTCTGCAAGAACTAAATAAACTAACTACTTTTTCCATATATAACAAATACATACTAAATTACTCATTCCCTCATATTTACAAACTATATGATATTCGGCAAATGTCTCTCTTTGGGAATAATTATTATTGAGTAGGGCGCAGTTTCATATTATCTTAGCTCAGTATTTTAAACCATGAATATTCCTGTATGTATACAGGAAAATCATGAAAGAGGGTAGTACTTCATTCCTCTGTGATTTGTTCGTTAAGTATTACTCATGATGATACGGTCCGCCATTCAGTATCGTCATTGCCCGATAAATCTGCTCCACGAATATTAATCGGATCATCTGATGCGAGAAAGTCATTTTCGACATTGAAATTTTTTCGTTTGCTGCTTGATATACCTTTTCTGAAAATCCATAAGGGCCTCCGATAATGAAAACTAGCCGCTTGTTGACTGTGTTCATTTTTCGTTTCATATAATCGGCAAATTCGAGAGAACGCATCTCTTTTCCATGTTCATCAAGTAATACGATTACGTCTCCCGGTTGGAGTGATTTCAATATCAGTTCTCCTTCTTTTTCTTTCTGCACTTCCATTGAAAGACTTTTTGTGTTTTTTAGTTCGGGGATTACTTCCATATCAAAAGTAATATAGCGTTTGGTGCGCTGAATATAGTCATTAATGGCAGTTATATAGTGTTGTTCTACGGTTCGTCCAACGACGAGCAGGATTGTTTTCATACGTCTGTTATTCTGATTAATGCACAAAAATAGGCATTTTTTATGTTATTCTGCAATTAATGATTACCTTTGCCTATCATTAGTTGAAAGTTTAAGGCTTTAAACTTCAACTTTAAAGCTTGTATTTATGAAAAAACGAGTGCTTGTAGGAATGACCGCTTTGCTTCTTTCTATCTCGTTGCTTATGGCGCAAGAGATACCGGCAGGAGTGATTACGGCATTTAAAAGAGGAAGTTCGCAAGAGCTGAGTAAGTATATGGGGGGCAAGGTAAACTTGGTGCTCCAGGGTCGCTCGACAAACGTTGACAAGCAGAAAGCAACAGCTATGATGCAAGATTTCTTTACGGAGAATAAAGTCAGCGGATTTAACGTAAATCATCAGGGAAAACGGGATGAATCGAGTTTCATTATTGGTACATTGGCTACTACCAGAGGAAACTTCCGTGTAAACTGCTTCCTGAAGAAAGTGGAGAATCAATATTTAATACATCAAATAAGAATTGACAAAATCAATGAATAAGGAAAAAGAACTGATCGACAAGCTGATCGATCTTGCTTTTGCAGAAGATATAGGGGATGGGGATCATACCACCCTTTCATGTATTCCCGCTACTGCTATGGGAAAATCAAAATTGCTTATCAAAGAGGCCGGTGTGCTGGCAGGTATAGAAGTAGCCAAAGAAATTTTCAATCGTTTCGACCCGACGATGAAAGTCGAGGTATTTATCAACGATGGAACGGAAGTGGAACCGGGTGATGTGGCAATGTTGGTAGAAGGAAAAGTGCAGTCACTACTTCAGACTGAACGCCTGATGCTGAACGTGATGCAACGTATGAGTGGTATAGCGACAATGACCCGCAAATACGCTAAGAAATTGGAAGGTACCCGTACTCATGTGTTAGATACGCGTAAGACAACTCCCGGAATGCGTATCCTCGAAAAAATGGCAGTAAAGATTGGCGGTGGTGTAAATCATCGTATCGGACTTTTCGACATGATTCTCCTGAAAGATAATCACGTGGATTTTGCCGGAGGTATTGATAAAGCTATTACCCGTGCCAAAGAATATTGTAAAGAAAAGGGCAAAGATCTGAAAATCGAAATTGAAGTTCGGAACTTTGATGAACTGCAACAAGTTCTCGACTTGGGTGGTGTGGACCGTATTATGTTTGATAACTTCACTCCTGAAATGACGAAAAAGGCAGTAGAGATGGTAGCAGGTAAATATGAGACCGAATCTTCCGGCGGTATTACTTTTGATACTCTTCGAGACTATGCCGAATGTGGCGTAGACTTTATTTCGGTAGGAGCTTTGACTCATTCGGTGAAAGGGCTGGATATGAGTTTCAAGGCATGCTGATTATAAGCGGTAAACGATAAACAGTAAACGGTGAACGATAAACAGTCAATGGTGAATACTTTGCAGCACGGTAGTGTATAGTGCTGTTCATTGTTTACCGTTTATCGTTCACCTTTTCTTTTTCTCCATTTATTATTTATCGTCTCTTTAACTTCTTTTAGCAATATTCATTGCAGCATTCCTCAAATTCTTGCGTCTAATGGACAAACGACGCAGACATACGTTCGATTTTTAAAAAAAGGTAATTGACTTGGAAAACGAGATAGAACTGATAAAGGGCTGTCGGGCAGGAAAGGATTCAGCCCGGAAGGAACTTTACACCCTCTATTCCAAACAGATGCTGGCGGTATGTTTCCGCTATACGGGCGATATGGATGCGGCGCACGATGTAC
>OLRF01002611.1_pt1 | contig 15599 bp, 7 predicted proteins | sample 1672061 | NCBI WGS metagenome assembly OLRF01 (sample SAMEA3136641, study PRJEB25190) | human gut metagenome | reverse complement strand
CCAGTTTTTCGGGCGTATAAAGAGACGGCGGAGTACGACGGTTATCCACCGTCACTGCCGGAACATCGGCAAGCAGTTTCTCTGCCCAACGGATGATTTGCTTGAAATACAGGTTTCCCCACACAAAGAACACCATATTCCCCGGATGATAGAAACGGGAAGTAAACGCAGCGGCATCTTCGCTGTGAAAGGTCTTCAGCAGCTCAGGATTCCCCAGGATATTGCGTCCCAACGGATGTCCCCGGAAGATTAAATCCTCAAAATCATCGAAAATAAGTTCGGAAGGGGTGTCTTCATAAGATTGTATCTCATCAATAATCACTTCCGTTTCCTTTTCAATCTCACGTTGCGGAAAAGTAGAGTGAAAGACAATATCCGCCAGTAACTCGAACGCACGGCCGAAATGTTCGGTAAGAAAAGCAGAGTAGATTACTGTTTCCTCCTTGTTGGTATAAGCATTCAGGTCACCGCCCACATTCTCCATACGGTTGAGTATATGCCAGGCTTTCCGCTTCTGAGTACCCTTAAAAATAAGATGTTCCACAAAATGCGCCATGCCCTGTTCATTCTCCAGTTCATCACGGGTTCCGGCATCAACTGCAAAACCACAGTAAGCCACATCGGAAAATGACGGTTGGTGAATAATACGCAAACCATTGGCAAGAGTATGTTGATGGTGTCCCAGCAAGGGTAATAGTGCTAACTTCTTCATTCTGACGTTTGAAACTAATTGAGGGCGCAAAGATAGCGCAATTTGACGAGGTCCCCTTATCTTCGCAAAGCAAAAATACAATAAAACTTATTGCCATTTATGGAAAATTGCAGATATTTGTAGGCTATAACCTAACTACTAACAAAAATAGTATAATGATTGAATCCATTCAAGAGCTTTTGCAGAAAGAGGCACAAGCCGTACTGAACATCCCCGTGACAGACGCTTACGAGCGTGCGGTAGAACTTATCGTGGAACAGATTCACCGGCGGAAAGGGAAACTGGTGACCTCAGGCATGGGAAAAGCCGGACAGATTGCCATGAACATTGCTACGACATTCTGTTCCACAGGCATTCCTTCCGTATTTCTGCACCCCAGCGAAGCACAACACGGAGACTTGGGCATCTTGCAGGAGAACGACCTGCTGTTGCTGATTTCCAATTCCGGTAAGACGCGTGAAATCGTTGAACTTACACAATTGGCTCATAATCTGAACCCGGATCTCAAGTTTATTGTTATTACCGGAAATCCGGATAGTCCGTTGGCACACGAGTCCGATGTATGCCTCAGCACAGGAAAACCAAAGGAAGTTTGTGCTTTAGGTATGACTCCCACCACTTCGACCACTGTGATGACCGTTATCGGCGACATTCTTGTGGTACAAGTCATGAAACAGACAGGATTTACTATTGGAGACTACTCCAAACGCCATCACGGTGGCTATTTGGGTGAAAAATCAAGAAAATTATGCGAAAAGTAATTGGTATAGGAGAAACGATTCTTGACATCATTTTCCGCAACGGTCAGCCGACAGCTGCCGTACCGGGCGGTTCAGTATTCAATGGCGTCGTGTCATTGGCACGGGCAGGCGTTCCCGTCAGCTTTATCAGTGAGACAGGAAACGACCGGGTAGGTAATACAATCCTGCAATCCATGCGGGATAGCGGCATGTCTACTGACTATGTCAACGTATTTCCCGATGGAAAATCCCCGGTATCACTGGCCTATCTTAACGAGAATGGTGATGCGGAATACATCTTCTACAAAGATTATCCCAAGCAACGGCTGGACGTGGTTTTCCCAAAACTGGAAGAAGATGACATCGTGGTTTTCGGCTCCTATTTTGCCCTGAATCCGGTGCTGCGCGAAAAAGTTCTGGATTTGCTGGAACAGGCACGCGAGAAGAAAGCAATCGTGTACTATGACCCCAACTTCCGGTCGTCGCACAAAAGCGAGGCTATCAAGCTGACGTCCACCATCATCGAAAATTTGGAATATGCCGACATTGTGCGCGGATCTATAGAAGACTTTTTCTATATGTACAATCAAAGAGAAGTGGATAAGGTATATAAAGACAAAATTCGTTTTTATTGCCCTAACTTCCTTTGTACTGCCGGAGCCAAAGAAATCTCACTACGCACGAATAGCATCACCAAAGAGTATCCTATTCCCCCATTGGAAGCAGTCAGCACTATTGGCGCAGGCGATAACTTTAATGCCGGTATTATTTATGGTTTATTGAAGTACGACGTGCGTTACTGCGATTTAGGACAGATAAGCGAGGACACCTGGGACAAGATTATCCGTTGCGGCATCGAGTTTGCGGCAGATGTATGCCGGAGTTTCAACAACTCTATATCACCGGAATTTGCCAAGCAGTTGCCTCCCGTTAACTAAATCCCCGTTAAAGGAGAAAAAACTCTGTGAAACTCTGTGCCCTGGAATAACAAAAGTCATCAGAATACATATCTTTGCAACAAAGCGAAGATAAGCTGCACCTCGGCATAAAAAATGAACAAGTTCATTTTATTCTGCTCTCGGTTTGCATTATCTTTGCATATATATGCTCAGACAAAAAAACTATGTATAGAAATCTGTTGAACTTGCTAACATGTGTATTGCTGCTACCGGCTTGTAGCGGCACAGCTCCTCATATTTCCATTGTTTGCGAAGAAAATAACGTCGGAAACAGTATTGTCAAATGGGAAATAGCCCCTCTCATCAAAGGGAACGTAAAGGTATATGCTTCGACTGATCCGAACAATATCCCCGAGGATTCTCCGGTGGCCATAGCAAACATTTCCGATCAGCGAATGACGATTGTCACCACAGACCCTACCAAGCGTTATTACTATACCCTCGTATTCAATGATAAATATCGCGTAAAGATTGCTACCCGCAATGTCAATATCCCCGGCATACAAAACTTCCGTGATATGGGTGGGTATCCGTCATACCCTACCAAAAAGAGGGTGCGTTGGGGCATGCTCTATCGTTCTGCACAGATAGACAGTCTGGAATGCTACTCACGCAGGGAACTGAAGAATATAGGCATCAAGACCATCATCGACCTGCGCTCAGAATTGGAATTAAAAGGTCACACCCCACTGCAACAAGGATTTAATGTAATACATATCCCCATAAAAACGGGAGATATGGAAGATATCCTGAAAGGCATTCAGGAACAGAAAATAAAAAGCGACACCGTCTACCGGATGGTGGAGCGGATGAACCGCGAATTGGTAATGAACTATCATAAAGAGTATCGCCAGATATTTGATATCTTGCTGAACAGTACCAATTACCCTGTCGTTATCCATTGCTCCTCCGGCAAAGGACGCACCGGCATTGCTTCGGCACTGATCCTCGCCTCCCTCGGCGTGAACAGCGACATCATTATGGAAGACTACCGCCTAAGCAACGATTACTTCAACATTCCCAGCGCTTCCAGTTATGCCTACAACCTGCCCGCACGCTCGCAAGAGGCCATTACGACCATCTATTCGGCAAGGGAAGATTTCCTGAACGCCGCCAAGGAGGAAATAGAGCGTCGGTACGGTGATGTAGACACGTATCTGCAAAGAGCTATCGGACTCACCAAAGAAGAAATAAAGAAGCTGCAAAGTATTCTGCTGGTGAAAAACGATTAGTAATAAAAAAATAGCCCTGTTATTCAATTTTATCGCTGATAACTAATCACTAATCACTAAATTTGTTCTATCTTTGTGCCCGAATATAAAGATATACAAAGATTTAATGAAGAATTTTGAAGAGCTCGGTCTGTCGCCGGAGATACGCCGCGCCATTGAAGAAATGGGATATGCGTGTCCCATGCCGGTACAAGAGGAAGTGATTCCGTACCTTTTAGGAGAAAATAATGATGTTGTAGCACTTGCACAAACAGGAACGGGGAAAACCGCCGCATTCGGCTTACCACTTATCCAGAAAATTAATGTAAAGAACCGGATTCCACAATCCCTTATACTTTGCCCTACACGCGAACTTTGCTTGCAGATTGCAGGTGATCTGAATGATTATTCCAAATACATCACCGGATTGAGGGTATTGCCTGTATATGGTGGTTCATCCATAGACAGCCAGATACGCGCCCTGAAACAGGGTGTACATATCATTGTCGCCACCCCGGGACGCTTGCTCGACCTGATGGAGCGCAAAACAGTATCCCTCACCACCATCCAGAACGTAGTGATGGACGAGGCTGACGAAATGCTGAACATGGGATTCACGGACAGCATCAACGCCATTCTTGCCGATGTACCGCAAGAGCGTAACACCCTGTTATTCTCCGCCACTATGAGCCCGGAGATTGCACGCATTTCAAAGAAGTATCTGCGTGACGCCAAAGAAATCACCATCGGACGGAAAAATGAAAGCACAAGCAATGTGAAGCATGTGGTTTTCACCGTTCATGCCAAAGATAAATACGCTGCCCTGAAACGCATCGTAGACTATTACCCGCAAATATATGGTATCATTTTCTGCCGTACACGAAAAGAAACGCAGGAGATTGCCGACAAGCTGATGCAGGACGGTTATAACGCTGACTCACTGCACGGAGAATTAAGCCAGGCACAACGTGATACCGTCATGCAGAAATTCCGTATCCGCAACCTGCAAATCCTGGTTGCCACGGACGTTGCCGCCCGCGGACTGGATGTGGACGATCTGACCCACGTCATCAATTATGGCTTGCCGGATGATACCGAAAGCTACACTCACCGTAGCGGACGTACAGGACGTGCCGGAAAGACAGGTACTTCCATCGCCATCATCAACCTGCGCGAGAAAGGTAAAATGCGTGAAATCGAACGGATTATCAGCAAGAAGTTTATTGTTGGTGAAATGCCTACCGGTAAACAGATTTGCGAGAAACAGCTGCTGAAAGTAATCGATGACCTGGAAAAGGTGAAGGTAAATGAGGAAGATATGGCTGATTTCATGCCTGAAATATACCGTAAACTGGACTGGTTGAGCAAAGAAGACCTGATCAAGCGTATGGTTTCTCATGAATTCAACCGCTTCTCAGAATATTACCGCAATCGCGAAGAAATAGAAATGCCTACCGACAGCCGTGGTGAACGCAACAGCAGAGGCGGCAGCGAACGCACCGGTGATCGCAACAGCCGCAAAGCAGATCCGGGATTCACCCGACTGTTCATCAATCTGGGTAAGATGGATAACTTCTTCCCAAATGAGCTGATAGGCCTACTGAACGGTAATACCCGCGGACGCGTGGAGCTGGGGCGCATTGACCTGATGAAGAACTTCTCATTCTTCGAAGTAGATGAGAAAGAGGCAGGTAATGTAGTGAAAGCCCTGAACCGTGCGAACTGGAACGGTCGAAAGGTATCTGTAGAAATTGCCGGCGAAGAAGGCAAGGAAGCTCCCAAAGGCAGACGTAAGAGTGAGGGCAACAACTACGGCAAGAAGGAATTTGAAGGCAAGAAACGCAGCTTCAAAGACGAAAAGCGCAGTGATGCATCTGGAAAACGTAGCGATGCCCCCAGAAAAAGTAGAAGTAAATCTGAAAGTGCTCCGGCTGACAAAAAGAAAAGCAAACCAAGCCGCGAAGAGCGTGGCTATACCGACGCCCGCGGCAAGAAAGACGATTGGAGACAGTTCTTTCAAGGCGACAACAAGGAGTTCCGTGATAAAGAGCCCGATTTCAGCGAAGAAGGCTGGGCAAGACGGGCACCTAAGAAGAAATGATTAATAGTGATTAGTGGTTAGTGATGAGTGATTAGCAGTTGCACTAATCACTCATCACTAACCACTAATCACTTATTAACGTGAACAAAGTAAACGGATTCTTATATGGCCTTCTCTCTTCGGCGAGCTTCGGACTTATTCCGCTGTTCACCATTCCTGCCATGCATCAGGGCATGCAGTTCTGGTCTATACTGCTCTACCGTTTCCTCTTTGCCATGCTGGCACTGGCCTGTATACTGTTGCTCGACAAGCAGTCTTTCCGCATCCGCCGGAAAGAGATACTTCCACTTCTCCTGCTGGCATTCCTGTATGACTGTTCCGCTGTTTTTCTGTTCTGGGGATATAAGTTCATGTCAAGCGGAGTAGCTACTACCATTCATTTCATGTATCCGGTGCTGACTACGCTTATTATGATGATTTTCTTCCGCGAAAAGAAATCCCCTTGGCGTATAGCAGCAATCGCTTTAGCGGTAAACGGAGTTTTCTTCCTTTCGCATGGAGATACGACAGGGACTGTTACTTTACTGGGTATTTTTATCGTTCTGCTCTCTGCTTTGGGCTACGCGCTCTATCTGGTCACCGTCAGTCAACTGAAATCCCTTGAAATGAAGGGGCTGAAAATGACATTCTATGTTTTCCTTTTTGGCGGAATCCTTCTTTTCACCGGAATGACAGTGACAGGAGTCGGAGTACAGGCCATCCCGGACCGGATAACCCTGGGAAACCTGGTGATGCTGGCATTGGTACCGACCGTAATATCTAATCTGGCACTGGTACGCGCCATTAAAAACATAGGCTCCACACTCACCTCTGTATTGGGAGCCATGGAGCCTGTGACTGCCGTCTGTGTAGGCATTCTCATCTTTGGAGAACCTTTCACTCAAAGCATCGCCTTAGGCATCGGATTGATTATTTCGGCAGTTACGGTGATCATACTGAAAAAATAGAATGTCCTATTTTCAGCCTGCTCTTTTTAGTATCTATATATAGACACAAGATTTCATCTACCTTCACAGGCAGATGAAATCCCTGAACATCCAATTCAACGTTCTTATCTATTTTTGAATTTAATATATTAATACCCCGGATTCTGGTAATAACCACCACCCTCTTCCAGATTCTCCAGGAATGACTGCGGGAATGGTCTTACCTCATGTTTGCCATCTACAAAGTATTGACCGACATCAGGATTTGTAGACTTCAGATAGGTGCTGGTCAACTTCCCTGTACGCTTCAAATCATAGAACCGTACATACTCCCCACACAATTCTCTGGCACGTTCATCCAATACTGTTTCTACTGTTGCCGCACCGGACAGAGCCTTGGCACCGGCACGCTCACGAACCTGATTTATGTATTGCATCGCATTTGCTCCGCCATTTACATAGATATCGGCCTCAGCAGCTATTAAGAAAACCTCAGGAGTACGCATCATAAAGGTAGCATTCAGATTTCCGAGACGTTTCTTGCTCAAGTTATTAACGTAATAATTGCTGCTGTTATGCTTCATCAACGACGGATAGAAATTAAGCCAGGGACTGACCACCACCGCATTATCATAATCTCTGTGATAATTCATAATCACCGTGTCGGCCTCAGCATATAAATCCTTGTAATCAACATACAGGATTTTTGAATTCTTCTTTTCCGCTACTTTTTCCGCATATCCTTCATCTCCCGGACGAATAAATTCCAGTGCTTTTTCATCAAACACAAATTTGGTATATTTCCGTTCCATCTCACCGGTAGTTGCATTGGGTTCCATGAATGATATTTCCGGAGAATCCAGGTTCTTGTCGAATGTCTTCACTTGTGATTCACTCCATCCTTGGCCTTTGTCTTTGTTACAAGTCCAGGAAGTCTGGAAGAATGCATGATATCTGGGGTCTAACGTACCGTCCTCCTGCTCATACAGATCCAACAGATGTTTTGAAGGCATAAAGCTTCCGCCGGCACGTCTACCCCATATCTGATAATCGGACAAGCCTTCATATTTGTTGCCTGAATGTATATCAGTCTTGAGCACAATGGCCGCAAAGGCTGTGAGCGGACAATAGAACTGTTCGTCATTCTGGTTCATGATCCAAGCCTGATTGCTCACACCTCCCACCACGTAACGATGCTTCCACAAAGCCTCCTTATTCTCAAAATTGTTACTTTCATCAAAAACCTCTTCCAAGGTAGGATACATAAAGACTCCCAGGGCCGCTCCTCCGGCTTTGCAGTCTTCTATCATTTCCTTGGCTACATCCAAAGCCCGTTGCGCATACTTCTTGGAGGAATCGTATCGGACAGATTGCAAGCAAGCTCTCGCCAGCATGCCCATTGCCGATTTTTTAGAAGGACGGGTAGTTCTTTCTTCTACCGGCAACCACTGTACGGCAAATTCCAGATCGGGAATGATGCACTGCTCATAGATATCAAGTGGAGTATCTTTGCCGGGACGCAAATCCACACTTTCCACAGGGGTCATCTGCAATTTCACACCGCCCAGCTGCTCTACCAGGTTATAATAGTACACTGCTCTCATAAAGTGAGCCTCGGCCACCTTCGCGTTCTTTTCTTCATCACTGGCGAAAGGTACTTTACCAGCCTTCACAATTGCCTGATTGCAATAACAAATGCCGTCGTAACAACAATTCAGCGTGTTGGCCATCATATTGTTGGCAAAGTCAGACCCCATACCATATTTCAGGTAAAGGTTGTTGCCATTCTTCTGCGAAGTCCAGATGTCCGTTCCGCCTTCGGTAAGTTGCATGAACAGCCCAAAGCCGTACATGGATCGTTCCATACCGAAATAAACATTATTAAGTATGGTTTGATAGCCTTCTACCGAAGCGGACAAGGCATCCATGGTGTATCCCGAAGGATTGTATTCATCGAGTGAGCAGGAAGCGTTGCTTAATGTCACTGCCATCACTATTACAGTCAGCCAGTTTTTTATTTTCGTAATCATATCTATTCTTATTGAATTTATTAATTAAAAGGATACATTAAGTCCCAAGAGATAAGTCTTGTAGAGAGGGAAGGAATCAGAACCATTATTTTCGGGGTCTGTATGCTTCAACTCGCTCTGAAAGGGCAGTACAAATACATTATATGCTGTTGCGTAAAGGCGGCACTTCTCAAGTCCCAGTGTTTTGCACAACTTCTTGGGAAAGGTATATCCCAGGGTGATATTCTTTATCTTGGCGTATGAACCGTCAAGGTACCTCAACGAAGCGATACCCGTAGTACTGGCAATACCCGGACGGGGGAAGTAGGCGTCTTGGTTTTCGGGAGTCCAGTACTTCGTACCCTTAGGCTGGTTATTGTTATTGGCTGAGTACCATCCGATTGCCTTACTGTCTATCATCTGCCCGTATCTTATCATGGCGAAAACGCTTAAATCAAAATCTCTGTACTTAAAAGTATTGTTTATACCCAGAATTCCGTCAGGCACATTAGAACCCAATATCTGGAGATCGCGCGTATTACTATAAATATGCACACCACCGTCTCCGACCATGTTTCCATTCTCATCTTCAGTGAACTGTTCCACAGTATGAAGCTTTATGTAGCCCGGCTGGCATCCATACTTTGCGGCTTCTTCTTCTTCATCGGTACTCCATATTCCGGCATACTTAAAATCATAAAAAGTTTTAATGGGATGTCCTTCGAACAACTTCTTGGCAATCAGGTCACCGTCGGGCAAGTCTACAATCTTTTCATCGTTATGAGTATAAGATATGGATGAAGTCCATTTGAAATTCCGGCTCTCTATATTGACTGTGGATAATTGAATTTCATAACCCTTGTTGCTGGTTTCACCAATATTCTGCCAAGTGTTCATAGGCGATCCCCAAGCTGTGATGGCGGAAGTGATAGGCAATGTGCGGCTAAATAAAAGATCTTTCGTACTGGAATCATAGTAGTCGAAGCTCAAGCTGATGCGATTGTCGAAGAATCCCAAATCCACACCATAGTTCCACTGATAAGTCTTCTCCCATCCGATAGAGGGGTTTCCGTATGGAGAGACCATTTGGCTTACGGAACTCAGCACACCGTCGATGGATACGGGAGAATAAGTGGCGGCTCCTGTTTGTGAAGAATAGGCGCCCATACCTCCTGAGTTACCGGTAACACCATAACTCAAGCGGAGTTTCATGTTGTTCAGCCAGTTTCGGGTAGCTTTCATGAAAGGCTCCTGTGAAACACGCCACGCCAAGGCTCCGGCAGGAAACGATTCCCATTTATATCCTTCTGCCAGATGAGACGCGCCATCCCAACGGGTAGTGAACGAAGCGATGTACTTATCCTTGTATATATAGTTAAGACGGAAAGCATAAGACATCTTTTGGTTCTGTGAATAATGAGACTGCACACCGAACTTCGTGATGCCCGAAGCCATATTGTGGAACAAGTACGAATCGAGAGGCTGGCCCGAAGCCCGCATGTTGTTATTATCACTCTGGCCATGGCTATAAGAGGTGATTCCGGTCAGCGTCACTTTATGTCCTTTAAGCGGCTCAAACTTATAAGTCAGCACATTGTCCCACAGATAACTGTAGCCATAACTGTTGTTGATGTACGCATAGGGTGCCGAATATCCGTTTTCAACTCCCTGCAATGAATGCGTACCGATATATCGTCCGTTGCGTGAGTTATTCAATGTGGTGCTGATTTGTGAGCGGAATGAAAGTCCCTTCAGCGGCGTAAACTCCAGATACCCGTTGATATTAGCATAAGTTGTACGCGTTTCATCGGCATACTGGTTCTCCATTTCATCTCCAAACGGGGATGTTTGTCCATCAATAAATTCAACATTGACGTTGCCCTTGTCATCGTATGGTTGCCCCAACGGGAAGGCGGTCAATGCTTTCGTAAAGATATTCTTGCCCCGTGAGTTTTTGATTGTATAGGTAAGCGCCGAGCTTGTGCCAATCTTCACCCATTTACGAAGTTGATAGTCTACGTTGAACCTCATGCCATAGCGCGTCTGATTTTCGTTGGAAAGCAAGCCTTGCGTATTGTTATAACTGAAGGAGGTGTATACCTTGATTTTATCACTTCCACCTTTCAATGACAAGTTTATATCTTTCTGAGAAGCGTTTCCTTGGGTGGCCTCATCAATCCAGTCTATCCATTGATTATTTTCATAAGCTTGCTGTATAGCTTCAGAAGAATACATCTGGAAGAAATCTTCCGGATAGTCTCCATTCCGGGTGCGATAATACTCACTCTGATAACGGTACCACTCATCGCCCGTCATACCATGTATAAAGTTGGCTCCACCCGAGATGCTGTATTTGGCATCCAAGTTTACTGTAATCTTTCCTGCGTCGCCTCTTTTGGTAGTGATGATAATAACGCCATTGGCACCCGCCGAACCGTAAATAGCAGTTGACGACGCATCTTTCAATACATCAATCTGCTCAATATCATTTGGATTGAGTTGGTTGTAGCTGGCTCCCTGCACACCGTCAATGATAAACAGCGGACTGTTACTACCGTTGATAGAACGGGAACCACGCAACAGGATATCCACATCCTCTCCCACGGCACCGGATCCCATCATAATATCCGCACCCGCAATTTTACCTTGAAGGGCCTCCATTACATTGCTTGTCGGAGTACCCTTTATGTCTTCCTTACTTACCGACACGACAGAACCTCTCAGATCGGCTTTTCTCTGCGTACCATAACCAGTGCTCACAACCACCTCCTCCAGCAAATTCGCATCCTCTTGCATCACAATGTTCAAAGAAGTTCTCCCTTTCAGGTTTATCACCTGTTTCACATATCCCATATAAGATACTTCAATTGGATACTTGCCCGAGGCTTTCAAAGTGAACTGACCGTCAAGATTGGTAACCACTCCATTACTTGTCCCTTTTTCTACTACGGAAGCCCCGATTATGGGCTCTCCCTGGCTGTCCTTTACAGTTCCCGTAATGTTCTGCGCAACGGCATTGACACTCAGGAAAACGAATAGCATACTAAGCAATACTCGCATGTTTTTCAGATTAATAGATGTTTTCATCAATTTTAAATTAATTAATAATTAAAGGTTATTTGTCACAAAATTACCTAACGAATGTTTTTTAACTTTGTATGAGCGTACAAGAATTGTGTCTGTCCGTCTATTACACAGCTATGAACCTGTTATTTCGATTAAAAAACCAATTAATACCAAAATGAAACTACACCTGTCGACACTATTGCTTTTATTCTGCCTTCCGATACTCGGACAGCCCCAACATACAATTACCCGATACAACATTGAAGATGGACTTCCACAACAAACCATAACCGGCATCACCCGAGATAGAAACGGATATATGTGGTTCACCACCTGGAATGGGCTGTGCCGTTTTAACGGACATTCATTCGTGACTTACAGAGTGATGCCCGGTGATGCGAATGACCTGGCGACCAACCGGATAGACGACATAAAGATAGACGCACGCAATCACCTTTGGCTATTGGATGACGAAAGTACCCTTTACCGATTTCATCCGGAAAGTAACAAGTTCGACCGTCTTACATCGCAAACGGCTCCCGCCCAAAATATATTCACTCTTTCCGATGGGGATACCTGGGTATTCCAAACAGATGGGCGTTTGCTGAGGATTACTCCGGATGAGTCAACGATGGCTTGCCGGCAAATTCTGGACAGCTCGTATGGAGTACGCAGAATCATAAGCCTCCTGCAGGATAAAGAAATCATTTGGATCATCTCTGACAGAGGTATTTATAAATACTCCAAGAAAGATAATAAACTGACCCTGGCCTTATCCACACAAAAATATTTCCATAGCTTCAGGAAATACGCAAACAAGTTCGTAGTCGGTTCCGACAATGGTCAACTATATGTTTACGACCCAAAGAAAGATGATTATTCAATAGTGAAGTTCAACACTTCCGCCACACTGACAAGAATCAAAGCCTATGATTCCAGACATTTACTTATCACAGCAGAAAATGACGGCTTCTTCCTGACAAACGGTTATCAGGGAGAGGGAACACACTATACGGCTTCAAACCAACTGTTAAGCAATGAAGTGAATGCACTGTACGTAGAAGATAGCCAGAAACATATATGGATTGCCTACAAAAACACAACAATGATTTCCCGTATCGACTCACTCGGCAATTACCGCAAGCATTACCAACTAAAAATGCAGAAGCATGACAATTCCCAACGGCAAATATCACAAGACCATGACGGGCGGTTATGGGTATTCTCTAAGAACGAAGCCCTTAATTATTATGATAAAAATGCAGATGAATTCCTCTTCTTTTCCATCAGCAGGACCAATTGTGAATCAGCCCCTCCTAAAATAAAGAAGATATACTTTGACAAGCAGAACAATCTATGGATAGCCAAACAGCCTAAAGGACTTGTAAAAGTATCTTTCAAAAAAGATCTTTTCAGTCTCTCCGTACCGGACATAGCAGAATATCCATCTTCCAACGAATTGAGAAGTATAATGGAAGATGCAGACCACAATATCTGGGTTGGAAGCAAAAACGGAGACATACAGGTATATGACAGCAACAAGCGTTTCATCGGCTTCCTAAACTCCACCGGCAGGTTATCCCGGCAAGTGGAGAATTTCGATGCCGTATATGCCTTGCTACAAGATCAGAAGGGAAATATATGGATAGGGACACGCAATAAAGGCCTTATCAAACTAATCCCCAACGGCAAACTGAATTACCAGCTCAAATACTATAAGAATGATCCTGCGGACAAGTTCAGTCTGAGTTGCAATTCCATATTTTCACTAAAAGAGGATAAACAGGGCAGAATCTGGATCGGCACATTAGGAGGCGGAGTCAACTATACAGACCGAGACGGGCACTTCATACATCCGGGCAATGAACTATCGGATTATCCAACCCGCTTTTTAAGAATCAAGAACATCTGTATAGATCACCAGAGCAACATCTGGCTGGCTACAACATCGGGAGTATTGCTCTGCAAATGGAGTAACGGAAAACTGGCATACACTCCCATTGTGCGCAATTGCAACGAAAAGAACAGCTTGAGTTGCGACAATGTATATGACGTGTTTGAAAGCAGCAAACACGAAATCTTTATCACTACCTTTGGTGGCGGGCTCGACAAGTTGACCGGATTCGATAAGCAAAACAATGGAATCTTCAAGAACTATTCTTCTCCACAAATGATTTCCAACGTCCCGCTGACACTGGCGGAAGATAACAAAGGCAATCTATGGATCCCATCAGAAAATGGCCTGTACCGGTTGTTTACGGACAGTGACTCGACCGAAGTATATGACAACCGATTCCTGCCCGAAGGGCTTCTGCTCACCGAAAGCAGAGCCTGCCGCCTATCAAGCGATGAAATGCTTTTTGGAACGGACAAGGGATTATTATCAATGAAACCCGAAAGAATGAAGCGAGACTCGCATGCATCCAACCTTATCATTACAGATATCCACATAAACGGAGAAAAAAAGGAACCCTCCTACCGGTCTTCCGGCATAACCCTCAGCCACAAGGAGAACTCATTCAGCATCAATTATGAGACGCTGGACATGAAATTCCCCAATAAGATAGAGTACGCTTACCGTCTGAAAGGCTTTGACAACTGGAACTATGTGAAAAACAACCGCATGGCAGTCTATACAAACATTCCTAAAGGGAACTACAGCTTCCAGGTTAAATCAACCAACAGTGACGGAGTATGGAGTAATAAGATAAAGGAGATTTCCATCACCATATTGCCTTCATTCTGGGAATCCATTTACGGTACCATATTGTATTTCATTATATTTATCCTCATTGTTGCCATTTCAACCTATATTCTGTTTGTTATCTATAAGCTCAGGAACCGGGTCGCAATAGAGAAGCATATCTTAGATATAAAAACCAAATTCTTCACAGATATGATTCATGAACTACGTACTCCTTTCACACTGATCGTAGCCCCCATAGACCACATGCTCTCACAAAAGGACTTGAGTCCTGTCATTCAGCAAGACCTAGCTCTGGTAAAACGAAACACCAAACATACACTGAAAATCATCAATCAGGTACTCGATTTGCAGAAGATACAGAATGAATCCAAACTTACAGTACAAAGAATAGAAATAGCCCCATTCATCGAACATATTATAAATAATTTCCAGTCAATTGCCATCCAACGGGAAAGTGAAATCACCTTTGAATCTAAAGAATCACCTCTATTTTTATGGGCAGATCCGGATAAATTGGAAAGCATTCTCTTCAACCTGATCACGAATGCTTTTAAATATTCACCCAAAGGAACAGTCATACATCTGTCTGTTCAGGAAACTGATACCAATATCATTCTGCAAATATCCGACCAGGGATATGGCATCAGTCAGGAAAAACAAAAAAGTATCTTTAACCGGTTCGAGAATTACGTGAGTTCCGACATCTTCAAGAAACAAAGTACAGGCATAGGGTTGTCTTTAGTAAAGGAACTGGTAGAGTTACACAAAGGCAAAATCACTTTACAGAGCAAAATAAACGAGGGTTCCACTTTCACCATCTACTTCCGTAAAGGAAAAGAGCATTTTGCACCTGAAACGGAGTTCATTCTATCAGATTATGATGAACGGCCTCAACTGTCCCAAAATGATACTCTTTTTCTGAGAGACAATTACGAAGCAGAAGAAGAGGCTTGTAAGGACTGCGGTAAGAGTTCCATTTTAGTGGTGGATGATAATCAGGAGCTTCTTTTCTTCTTACATACGATTCTTTCCGAAGAGTTTCGTGTGATCACGGCCTCCAATGGAAAAGAGGGATTGGAAAAGGCAATCAAGTACCTGCCGAATATGATTGTCAGCGATGTTGTAATGCCGGAAATGACAGGGATCGAAATGGCCAAGAAGCTACAAG
>OLRF01002610.1_pt1 | contig 15602 bp, 15 predicted proteins | sample 1672061 | NCBI WGS metagenome assembly OLRF01 (sample SAMEA3136641, study PRJEB25190) | human gut metagenome | reverse complement strand
TGTCAGCTTTCTGGGTGTGCAGCCTCTTCGTTCGCGCGATTTCTTTCTTCGAAATGGTCTCGAGCCCGCTATGTGGGATCCTGAAACAACTCAGGCCTGCAATGGGTTCCTTGTAAATTTCACCGCGATGTACAGCTTTTCCCGCCCGTCCGAGCCGCAGGGCTACAGCACACAGAAAGTAAAACAGATCGCGCAGCAATATCCCAGCGACTTGGCCGGCGATGCCTCGGGACCGAATATTATCTTTATTATGAACGAATCTTGGGCTGATTTTACACGCACCGGCCAATTGGACACCTCCGAGCCCGTGACTCCTTTCATTGACAGTCTCGCCGAGAGCGGAGAGGCTGTTTATGGGAATACTGTCGTCCCTGTAGTTGGAGCGGGCACCTCCTGCAGCGAATTTGAAGCGCTTACCGGCGCCAGCTACTTTTTTGGACTTTCTTCGAACCCGTACGGGTTCTATACCTATCCAGGTATGGCCTCCAGTGCGGAGAATATGAAGCAGCTGGGATATCAGTCCCGCGCACAACACCTGATGCCTGCCGCCAACTGGGACCGTTCCAGCGGATTCCCCCGTCTTGGTTTCGAGGATTTTATCTCACTTGAAGACGTTGAGGATGTGGAAATATTCCGCGGACTTCCCACGGATGCCGCCAGCTATAAAGAACTGGTCCATATGCTTGATTCTGGAAACGGGCCACAGTATCTGTTCTGCATTACAGCACAGAACCATGGTGGTTATGATACAGGACTCGCTGTCAACAGCCAGTTAGAAATCCTTTCTCCTGCCGGTTCCTATCCCTGCGCGCAGGAATACCTGCGGCTTTTGCAAAAGACCGACGCCGCATTCGCTGAACTTGTGAATTACTTCCGCGCACAGCCGGAACCGACAATCATCCTGATGTTTGGTGATCATCTTCCGGCCGTTGAAGAAGAATTTTTAAATGCTACACTTCCGGAAAATGATATTTTTGCACTTTATACTACTCCTTTCATTCTCTGGGCCAATTATGACCTCGGCTTGGATAAGAGCGCATCAGAAGTCACAATGAGCAGCAATTATCTTTTCTCCTATTTATTGGAAACAGCGGATCTTCCGATGACGGGCCTGCAAAAAATGCTGCGGACGCTTTATGCAGAATATCCGGTCATTTCCGTAGCGGGAGTTCTGGACCGGGATGGGAATTATATCAACGCTGCTGCAGCGGCCGACCTGCCGTTGATCCGGGACTATAGTTATATGCAATACAACTATCTTGTCAAACACGCAAAAACAGCTTCTGAGTTTTATCAATTTCATCAATAATTTACCGATGAAGAACATTTATAAAAGCGACGCTTTCCGGGATAATCCCTTTGGAAAGCGTCGCTTTTTGGCGTGTTGCGTAAGAATGTTTTCTTACGCCAATACGCCTTTAAAATTGTGTATTTGGTTTCCTTTATTCCACTACTGCTCTTTACAGCGCACAGGCTGCATCGTATGCGGTTTTGATGGCATTGGAAATGTCCGCCGCCCTATCCGCACAGTCGCCCACCCGCACTACGGGTATGCCTGCGTTTTCGAGCGCCGATGCATCGAATGCAGCAGGACGCGCCCCCACGGCCATTACCACATAGTCGCAAGGGATGAGCACTTCCCCGCCTTCTTTGTCTTCACAGACAAGTGTATCCATTGTGATTGCTTTCACCGTATGGCCCGGATACTGCTCTACGCCCAGCGTCTTGTAGTTTTCCATCAGCGTGGGAAGGATCGTAGTGCTCTCACCCGCGGCAATCTTATCCATCATCTCCACAATGGAGACCTTACAACCGCGTCCGGCCAGATATTCGGCGGCCAGCTCGTCGGTCATGGGCAGAATAAAGGCGGCTTCGCCCTGTTCATAGGTTCCGTTCTCGCAGATCAGCGCGTCGTAGGTTACTTCAATGTTTTTCATGGTGTTCTCCTTTATTCCGTTTCCTGTGCCTGTTTCTGGGTTTTGATATTGTCGTGGATTTCTGCCCACATTTCTGCGGTGCGTTCTCTGCACTCTCGGAGGTCGTCGTCTGTTGTTTCCCTTGCCTCCCGGCTGGCGCCATGCTTCAAAGCAGTGGCAGCCAGCAGAATTCTTCTTACTTCTCTTTCCGTTAAGGTGATCGTGATTTTCTTCTCCATGGTGTTCTCCTTTGCTCCCCGTCGCGGGGCCTTGAAAATTTTATTTTGCTTTCTGTTTGTTTTCACTGTAAACACTATACATCACTTTGAAAACAAAGTCAACACTATTTGTTTGCAATGTAAACATTTCGGCGTGTTGTACAGTTTCCACGCCCTTTTTGTGTTTACTTTGCCACATTTTTGCGTTTCGTTGTCTCATTGACAGCTATTTCTGCACGAGTTATCCTGCAAAAAAGAAAACCCCAGGCGTTGCAGCGCCTGGGGTTCCCGGAGAGAAAAAGGAGAAATATATGCAGTTGAGAATGTCTAAAACATGGCCAGGGCGGAGCAAACGCCCCGGCCAGCGCGAAAGGAGGTGAAAATGCTATGAGCTTATCTAAAGCAGCGGCCCAGCTGTTACGCTGGGGTCAAAACAAAGAGGGCAATATCGACGACTTAGGCCTGTCTGAATCTGCCCTAAAGTGCGCGGCCATAGACTTAAAGGACGCGCACCTTGTTTCTGAAATTTATTACAGTAGCGACGGTGTGGAGGACATAGCCCTCACAGCCGCAGGGCGCGCCTATAAGGCATAACGCCCGCAGGTGGCGCGGTCATACTTGGCCGCGCCATTTTCTTATGTAATGGCGTGGCGTTGCCGTCGCCTCGTGCAGCTTGTCTTTCAATGCCACACGCACCGCGCCGGGTGCAGCGCGTGGCACAATGCCGCGCCATTGCAGGGTTTTGAGGTAAAGGAAAAGCAGCGGGCGGCAGTAGCCAGCGATCCGGCGCGCCGGGCCGTACTTGCAGCAGCTTTTCGGGATCAGTGCCCGGTCTTTGTCCAGTGTGTTGTAGCACTGGATCATGCAGCGCCCGCCGGGTATACCTGTGCAGTCTTTATTTTTTGCCGGGTCGCATACATAGTTGCGCCAGCACGGGGCCTCGCCCCAGCAGAGGTGGGCGCAGCGCTTATGTTGGCCGCGCTCGGTGCATTGGGTCGTTTTTCTTTTCTCCACGCTGGCCTCCTATTTCTGCGGCGGTTGCTGGGCTGCCTCGGTGATCCGCCGGGCCTCTTTTGTGGCGCGCCATACTGCCCGGCGTAATTCTTCCATTGCAAGGAAAATTTCGGCAGACTGCGGCGGGGTGATTTCCTCGTGCAGCCATACCTCAACATGGATGCGTGCGCCCTCCGTCTCCATGTTGTAGTCGTACAGGTCGGCCTGGCGGTGGCGCGTTTCCTTGCGGTTCGGCGTCGGTGCGGTGTAGCTTGGTTCTGGTGGTCTGTTCATCGTCGTGACCTCCCGTTTCTTTGAAAATATTATAGTTTTCTTTGAAAATACTTGCAAACATTCTTTCTTTTTGTGTTGACTTTGAAAACATAAACAGCTATAATATTATCCAGGAGGTGATAACAAATGCACGAAAGACTTATTCAGCTGCGAAAAGCCCTTAATTTGACTCAGGCAGAAATGGCCGAAAAGATCGGCGTCTCTCGCTTTGCGATCTCTAACTATGAGGCTGGCACGCGAAACATCACAGATCGCACCGCCCGGCAAATTTGCAGCGCCTACAATGTAGACTACGGCTGGCTCACCACGGGCCAGGGTGAAATGTTCGTGAACACGGACGACGCCCTGGGCGGGATCGTGGACAGCATAATGCAAGGCGACAACGCGCTTGCAAAGTCCATTTTTAAAGGTTTCGCGCAGTTCGACGAGAACGACTGGGCGCGGCTGCGGGACTTGATCGACAAGTTCCTGGCCGGGGCAGTTCCTGCCGAAATCATGGAGCGCTACATGGACGACGCCGCGATCCAGCGCATGGAGGACGGCCTGGGCAAAAACAACGCCGCCTTTATGTACGGTTACGCCGTCGGCCTGGGTGAGCGTGAAAAGAAAGAAAAGGACGGCGACCAGTAAAGGCCGCCGCCTTTTTTAACCTTTTTCGTGGCTTGCCGAAAATGGTTTAATGTAGGGTGATCTGCTGCACGAAATTATACACACGCCGCAGTATGTCCAGGTCTGCATCGTGCAGCAGCGCTTCTATTGCCTGCCAGTATTGCGCCCTGTTCATTTCGTCGCCTCCTTTATTCGACTATACGCCGGGTGGATCGGCGGCGCAATGGTTTGGGCGGTCATTTCTCAATATTGAGAAATAAACCCAGCGCGGCTTGCCTTTTGGCTGCGCGGGGTTCATACTTACTTCAAAGGGCTATCAAATAGGGCGGTGATCCGCGTATTTGTGGCGGCTGCTATGGCCTCCAGCTGATCCAGGCGCGGCACGATCTGGCCGTTTTCAATACGGTTTAAGGTGCTGCGGCTTATCCCGGTTTTATGCTCCAGCTGTTGGAGCGTCAGCCCGGCAGCCTGGCGGGCCTCCCACACATATACACGCACCATTACCCCCCTACAAAAGCAAAAGGGCCGCCCCCGTGTTGGCGCACGGGAACGGCCAAAGAACGCGCTGCACGGCAAAAACTGCCATACTTCACGCCCCACAGCAGAAAGTATAGCACAAAAACGCCGCGCGGCATAGTACCTTTGTACAATTTCGCGGGGTGTTTTTTATTATGTTGTACGGTAAACCGCAAAATTATTCGTGGTATCGTGCGCGGGTGGTTCTTTATATCCGCGTTTCCACAGACGAACAGGCCCGGCACGGTTACAGCCTGGGTGCGCAGCGGGAGGCGCTGCGGGAGTTCTGCGACACGTTCCAGTGCCAGATCGTGGCGGAGTACAGCGACGACGGCGTGAGTGCGCGCAAGGAAATACGACGGCGGCCTGGGCTGCTGCGCGTGCTGGAGGCCGTAAAGGCTGGCGGCGTTGACTATGTGCTTTTTATTAAGCTGGACAGGTGGTTCCGCTCTGTGCGGGAATACTACCGCGTCCAGGACGTGCTGGAGGCTGCCGGGACAAACTGGAAAGCGATCCTGGAGGACTACGACACCAGCACGACGAACGGGCGGTTAAACTTAAATATCCGCCTGTCCGTCGCCCAGGATGAGAGCGACAGAACGGCGGACAGAATAAAGTTTGTGTTTGCGGAGCGCGTGAAAAACGGCGGCGCGATCTTTGGCTCCAAATCCCTGCCTTATGGGCTGGATGTGGCAGACCATCGCGTGCAGATCGTAGAGAGCCAGGCCGACGCCGTGCGCGGTATGTTTGACCACTACGAGGTCACGAACAGCACGCGGGAGACGCACGCCTGGCTGCGCGATCAGTACGGCGTCGATCTGCCTTATAATACAATCCGTAATATGTTGCGTAATAGTTTATACTGTGGGGAATATCGTGGAAACGTGAATTATTGCCCGGCGATCATCAGCCGGGAACAATTTCAAAATATTCAAAAAATCGTTTCAAGGCAGGGAGCGAACAGAACGCGACAAAGCAAATACAGTTATGTGTTTACGGGTCTGTTGCGCTGCCCGGTCTGCGGCTGCACCTTGAAAGCGTTCCCCCAGACGGATTATAAATTTCATCGGGTATATTTGCGGTATCGGTGTACACAGCACTGGATCGACAAGCGCTGCACCTGGAAAACGACGCCTTGGGAGCCGCGCCTGGAGGATTGGCTCCTGGATCATATCCAGCCGCAGCTGGACGCCTACATAGCACAGTTTGACGTGCAGGAGGCCCAGCGGCGGCGCGCCGTCGTAGATGTGGGCGCGATCCAGCGGAAACTGTCCCGCCTCCAGGACTTGTATGTGGACGGCATGATAGACCGCGCAGCCTACGATGAAAAGTACCAGGCACTGATCCGGCAGCAGGAGGCGGCCCAGACCGCACAGCAGAGCCAGAGCGCCGGGCGCGATCTTGATCCGCTGCGGCAGCTCCTGGCCGGAGACTTCCGCAGCATATACGCCACGCTGTCACCGCAGGAGCGCCACACACTCTGGGCGTCTGTTATAGACCATATTGTGGTAAAAGACGGGCGGTACGGCCATTTTGACCTTGACGTTATTTTTTTACCCTAACATTGTATTAGTACATCGGCCCGCCGATTACGATAATGTTGAGATTATGTTTATGCGCGTGGCTGTCGGTGCTGAAGCGTACATTCTCGGTCAAAATGTAATTTTCTTTGGGGTCTTTGGTATTGCGGTACTTGATGTTTAGTCTGTGGGCGCTGCCCCACTTGGCCGTACCATGTTCCGCGCCGGGGTGGCGGTCTGCTTGGTCGAGCATATAGCAGTAGACGGCCAATGGATAAAGCACCAGCACCGCCAGCAGAAATTTTGGAGTGCTGGCGCACCAGCGCAGCATGGATGGGGTGTGCAGAATTTCGGACAACACTGCGGTAATTTCTGCCAGCCCCTGCGCCTGTTCAGTTGCCTGTGCCAGTGCTGCGGCAGCAAACAGCAGCGGTATCAGCAACAGTCCATACAGAATGATTTCTGTGCGGGGGTCTTTATTCGGACGCATGGATTAACGGGCCTCGTCCCGCTGCGGTGAGCTTTGGCCGCGCTGCAAACCGAGTGCCTTTTCCACAGTGTCTCCAATAGTCACAGACAGTTCCCGAATTTCTTCCAGTGTTTTGCGTTCCTCACCGGGTGGAATGTGGGTGTCCATCCCGTCCAGTGTAGCGGCAGCGGTATCGGGCATCGGCAGGGAAAAACGCCCGCAAAACTCCACCGAAACGGCCATTGCTGTTTTGCGCAGATAAGGTGCTTGGGAGATACCCGGCGTGTGCTGCTCTGCGGTTGCAATGACGATTTCGGCGGGCAGCCGAGCCAGCACTTCACACTGCGGCATGGCCGTTGGAAACACAATCACGTGTTGCTCGGCATCGTACCCGACAACGCCCTCATTTTGAAAAATGATGTTGACCGGAGAAAGGCGCTCCAGTTCCTTGATAGCCTTGTCCATCTGCTCCGGCTTGATTTCAGGAATCGGATACGGCTTGTTGCCGTAGGTCATGGACACATCGAAAATTGAGCCGACATTATAATAACCATTGACGCGCACAAGCTGCGGGATGCCTTTTGCCCCTTTGTTTACGCGTCGCCCGAATTTATCCCAGTCTTTGGCGGTCAATACGGCCCGCGCTTGCGGCAGGGTTTGCAGCACAAGTGCTGCATTGCCGGATGTGATATGACTGCCAAGCCGCCCCCTGCCGTACAGATAGTCGGCAAGGCGCTGGCCATCCTGCACAACTTCCTGCAATACGGATTTTTGCGCCGCAATGGTTTCTTTAAGTTCGGCTTGCTTTTTTGCTTTCCACTCCTCGATGGGCAATCGCTGTTCGTACATTTATCGCTCCTCCTTCGCAGTAATATCCTGCACTTTTTCCTGCGCCTGTTCTGCCTTCTGCGCTGCATTTTTCAGTGCCATAATTGTGGCTCGCACAGATGGGCGTGGGTCAATATCCAAAGGATTCTTCCCGCGCGTCAACAAGCTGTCGCCGGATTGACGGCGGGTTGGGTCTTTTTTTCGGTCTGCCGTAGTGACCTTGGGAATGGCATATCCCAACTGCTCATAGATGCGGTTCAGTTTGGCGACATCTTCGGCTTTGAACATGACGTCAACTTTTTCGTTCTGTGCCTTATCCTTGATGACCGCGAATAAAACGCCGTACTGCTTGGCCAATTCCTTAAACTGTCCCACATCTTTGCTTTGCAGGGCAATAATTTTTAGTTCCTTGCCCTCCCGCAACAGACGGTCAAGGCTGGTTTTGCCTTTCACTTTAGGATTTTCCTTGGCGTAGGCCAGCGATAAGGCCAGTGCGTTTTTAATGCCCAGCGCAGACAGCTTAATGGCCACTTCGGTAACCTGTAAGGCTTCCCGCACCATCTGATCGGCTGCTTCGCCTCCGTTGTTCATCTTGTTTCACCTCATTTCGTTCTTCCTGTGCGGCAAGTTCTGCTTGCCGTAGTTTTTCCTGCACCTCGGCAGCATCTGTTTCGATGTCGGAACAGATGTAAACCTTATGGCGCAGGGCTTTCATTTGCTGGGTCAGTGATTTGATTTTTTCTTCCCGCGCGGCACGTTCCGGCTCACGTTTTTGGCGATACAGAACTTTGCGCTGGCGGGCAAGCTGTTGGATTTGGACTTCTGCATTTTCCTTGTAGGCCAGCAGTTCATCCATAGTTTCAATATGGTTTTCCCATAGGAATTTTGTCTGCTGCTGGTATCGGCTGAACAGCAGAAAATCCTCACGCAACAAAAAGTAGCAGCGCTTTGTGCTCTTGCCGTGGTAGGCTTTCCGCAGCAGGGCGCAGTAGTGATAGTAGCAAGCCATAAAGCCGGACACCTTGGGATACCGGCGCGGCAGCTTGCCGAGATACCGCGCTCGCCGCACAGTGAGCTGTAATTCTGTAGGCTGCCATTTCGGTTTTGCCGGGGCGTTTTCCTGCCGGTATTCCTGCTGCATTTCGGTGGGCATGCGGTGCAGTTTATGGTAGTACTCCCGCAGCGCTGCTTCAGAAAAGCGCGGGTCGAGCCGGTCAATGCGTATATTTCGTTGAGCGTCTTTATGGCGCACCGCTATGTGTTCCACACGCGGGCCATATTTGACCGTGTAGCCCATGTTCTGCAATTCGAGAATAAAACCCTCAAAGCTGTCGGCGGCAGCAATGGCCTGTTCTACATCTTTGCGCACCATGCCGCGTATGGTGGGCTTGCCGGTCTGGCCGCTTAACCATTCGTCGTAGGATTTACCCTTGCCGTCCGTTTCGATTACGGACAGCCGATTCTCTCTGCAAAGTTCATCGGAAGTTTCGCGGATTCCTTTATAATAGGTATTGAAATCGCTTCGGAACATTTTGCCGTCAGCATAGGACACAGAATTAACAACTATATGATTATGCAGATGCCCTCGGTCAAGGTGAGTTGACACAGTACATTCAAACCGATCTGCGAGAAAGCGTTGCGCAAACTCGCAGCCGATTTGGTGCACTTGGTCGGGCGTGGCTTCACCGGGAGAAAAACTTTGAATAATATGATAGGCCAAAATGTTGCCGTCTTTTACAGGCTTGCGCCAGCGCTGTTTGGTTTCCATCATAATTTCATAGGCGTTTTGCGGTATGCAGTTAAATCCGCTTACATATAGCTGGTGTTCGGTTTTGTCGCTATTTTGGGTGTAATTAAGCAGTCTGTTCAAGTCCTCTGCGTTTCGGCGTTCCGTTTTCTTTGGATTGCTTGTGTAGTCTAAACACAGATTCAAGTTCGACTTCACCTTGATAATTTTGGTATATGCCATATCAAAGACTATCCCTCACACAGCGCCACATATCTTCCAGTAGGCTTTGCGCTCTGTCCAACTGTGAAGCACTTACTCGGCCTGTCGCATTTGCAATGTGGGTTAACTGATTCAAATTGTTGCCGATGGCCGCCAACTGCTGGCGCAGCTTGTTGTAGCTGTTGGGTGGTGCGGGTTTGATTCTGCACCCCTCCACCAGCGCACGAACAAACGGCTCCATTTTCATGCCCGCAATTTCGCACTTTCCTTTTAAGGCTGCATATTCTTCCTCCGTGAAACGGACAGTCAACTGCTTTTTTCGTTTTGTGATAATCGCGCACCTCCTTTTTTGTAAAATACGGCGGCAAAGTCCACGGGGTCTTAGGGGGGCCCCCTAACAAGTGGTCGTTTTGCTGTCATGACAGCAAAATGACATGCTTGCTCGTACTGTGCCATAGGCACAGTACGCCGCCTGCTGAAAATCACCACGGCAGTTGCCGCCTCTTTCGGGTAGCATAGCGTTCGACCCGTCTGGCTAACCGAAACATATTTACCCGGTCACGCAAACTGTACTCGGTGGCTGTGACCTGTATGCCGCGCTGCATGAGCCGCTTGAAAAAGGAGTACAAGTGGCGCTCCTTGCCGCTGATCTGCCGCATACGGCAGATGTAAACGCGGTCAACTTTTCCACCCTTAATCTGCTGCATCATATCGCGGTAGCCGGGGCGCAGCAGCCAGCCGCCGCGCTCGTCAATGCTTCCACCGACAATATCACAGCCGTCATGCAGAGCCTGCATTGAGCAAACTTTATAGCTGTTCATTGTGCCGTCATAGTCACCGGGAATACGCGCGTACACCCACGCGCGGGGTCTTTTCTGTTCGTCCATTGTTCACCGTTCCTCATAAAAACTTAGTTGTTCGCCCTCCTGCAGAAAGCGTTCGTCTATCTCACGAAAAGTGCGCCGCCAACTAAAACGTTCGGTGGGTTTATTCGGCACGTCCTGTAATTCAAGCAAAAGCTGCCAGAGTTCGGGGTGGTATCTGTAGAGATGCCGCAGTTCGCTGATTGATGCGTTCGGGCAAAACCAACAACCCCCGCGTTTAGTGAAGTCATACAGCGGGGACAGCAGCTCCTCAGCTGCGCACATAGACCTCGCTTCGGGTTCGGCCACATGGTACTTGTCCAGCAAAGAAATCTGACCGGGCTTTAATCGTGCCAGTCGCTTGGGTTCATCTGCGGCGATGCCGATGTACTGCACCGTGTCCGGGGGCAATGCCTTCTGATATGCCTTGATCGGCGGCAGCTTGCAATCCCGCTGAATTGTACAGCGCCCACTCAGAGGGAATCCCGAAAGCATCCCCTTGGTTTTTCCTCGTGTGACAACATGGTAAAAGCAGGATAGATAGGTCTTTTCGGAGCGCAAAACCCGTGTCGGGATGCCGCGCTGTTCAAAATACGGGATTGCTGTTTCGTGGATAAATCGGTTGTGTTCGGGCAGCTCGCCGGATATTTCCTCGCTGAACATGACCTCGCAATACACAAGTTCGTCCAGCGGTTCACCATGCTGCAAGGCCAGCAGCGCGGTGGCGATACTGTCTTTTCCGAAACTGCAACTTAAAATGTGTTTTGCCATCTTCTCTCCTATAAAAATAGGGAGGGCCGCGCGGTCCTCCCCGTAAAAAAGTATATTTCATTTTCCGATTATTCCTTAGTCCTCGGTGTCCTCGTCATCATCGTCACGGGGCGCAATATCTTTGCGGCGGGCGCTCTTGTGGACCAGAACGGCCAGCCCTGCAAGAGAGATTCCCGCAATCGCCAGCAGCAGCCCCAACAGAGAATTATCGCCGGTCTTAGGAATTGTCAGCAGCGGCGTGGGGGTTGCAGTGGGTGCAGCGGGCGCTGGGGTCGTGTTCGGCGTGGGCTGCGGAGTATGGTCCGGGGTCGGCGTGTTGTCGGGGGTAGGTGTCGGTGTGTCCTCGCGGGCATCTTTCATTACCACGGTCTGCATCTCGCCGGTGGGCAGGACGGTAAAGCTGATACTTTCTGCAACCTTGTAGCCGTTGGGTGCGGTGATTTCCGTCAGTGTATAATCTCCTGCAGGCATCTTTTCCACATAATGCGGTTCGTTTGTGGAAATCCAACGGTCAATCTCGGTGCCGTCCTTGTCCTTGATAACCAGTTCTGCGCCGGGAAGTTCTTCGTTGGTGGTAAGGTCTTTCTTGGAAATCTGCACCTTGGTAATATCATCCTGCATAATAACGGTGGCATCGTCCAGCAGTTTCCAGTCATCCCACTTCCAGAACAAAATGTTCTTGGTGGTCAGATAGTAAACTTCGCACTCCTCCAGAGGATTGCCGTCCCTATCGGATTTCTGAATCAGGCGGAACGTAATATTATCGGCCAGTGCGTACCCATCAGCGGCGCGGATCTCCGTCAGTGTGTAAGATTCACCGAAATGCAGCCTGGTCACGCGATGCGGCTCATCGGTGGACACCCATGTGGTTACGGTATTGCCGTCCATATCCTTGATAGCAAGGGTCGCACCGGGCAGTTCCTCGTCGTTGGTAAGGTCGCGCTTGCTTACCCATATTTCCGTAGGCTTATTGGAACAAGTGTTATCCAGCACCATGACAGTCTGTCCGTCATAGGTGAAAGTAACCTCCATCGGCTCCTCGTTGACATAATAGCCGAGAGGGGCGCGGAGTTCCTTGACGATGTAATTACCGCTGTTGGTGGTGGCGTCCTTGCGGATGCTGCTGCCGTACTGCTCGCCGCGGATGGGAATATCGCAATCGAAGTAGGTGGTGCCGTCCGCATTGGTTTCGGGGCTGGTGGCTACCAGTTCGCCCGCTGCAAACAGCAGTTTGCCATCTGCGCTGTAAATATCATCAGCCGTGTACAGGTTGAACACTGCACTGGCAAGGTAATTGCCGGTTTCGGAGTCAACCTTGTATACGCCGACTTTGGCCTTTTCACGGTCATTGTGAAATTTTAAGGTCTGCTGCTCGGTGAAATCTGCGTTGGCATCCTTGCTGCGCACGACCTCAAAACTCTGGGAAGATGCAGCGCCGTCAGTCTTGGCAATGCTCGTGGCCATAACCACATCGTTCAGTTCGTTATCCCATGCAAAGGTGACATCATAGCTTTCAGTGGTGCCGATATAGCCGTAAGGCGGCTTGGTTTCCTCAATGTGGTAGCTGCCCAGCGGCAGGGTCACACTGACTTCGCCAATCGTGCCGTCATGGATTACGGACAGGAAATCGTAGGTGGCCTTGGTGCGGGCAGGGGCAAAGGCGGCAATGTCTGCGCTGCCGTCGCCGGTGGTGACTACGGCGACTACATCGCCCTTGGCATACCAGAGTGTGCGGTTGCCATAATTGTCGGTCTGCCGATCCTGCGTATAAATATCCTCGGCGGCGGTGATGGTGTATTCCGCACCGGCCAGCGGGCGGGTTTCATACACGAAATTGCCGTCCTCGGCCTCGCCGGTCATCCACGGGTCAAGTGCGCCAACTTCTGTTTTCCAGCCAGCTAAGACCTCGCCTGTTTTGCGGATCGTCAATTTGCCCAGCGTCTCATGGTTAGAGTAGTTTTCACCAATCACAAGGGTATCCATGCCGTTCTCGTTTTTGTCGCCGGTGGCTGCATAAATGCGGTCTGTGGTGATTTCAAAATCCACATAGTAGCTGCCATCGGCATCATCGGCAAGGACCCCGTTTTCGTACCCGGCAGAATCCAGCCATTCGTTGTAGAATCCGTTCGGGCCGGTGACTTCTACAATGCGATACTTGCCCAATGGCAGCTTTTCGGGCAAGGTCAGAATGCCCTCGCCGTTGGTATGAAAAGTGTTTACATCTTTTGTCAGATGGCCGTTGACAGTATCGGTCATTGTGACGAGCTTCGGGTTGCCGTTGCTGTCATAACGGTAATGCCCCTGCTCGTCCAGCCAGTAGATTTGGAAAGCGGTGTCGGGCAGCAGTACCGGTTTGCCGGTTTCCTCGTCAATTTTTGTGATGCGAAGATAAACTTCGATTTCCTCGTCCAGTACCGTAAATTTCTGATAACTGTCAGAGCCTGTCATTACGCTGTCCTTGGGGGTGGCCATAGCGCCCCACGGGTTGTTATCCTGTTCGGGGTCAACGGTGACAATAAAAGGCTCAGCTTGGAACAGGTCGTGCGGTACGGTGGTTTCCACGACCAGATAAGTGCCATAGGGCAAGCCCTGCACACGAATATTCCCGGTGTCATTGCTGAAGATTTCGGCAAGCTGGTATTCGTTGGCGCTGCCGGTGGGCTGCCAGCCATCGCCCTTACCGTTCTTGTTTTCTCCTGCGGCAGTCAGCGTTTTGTTGTACGCGTCAATTTCGTCAGCGTTGACCTCATAGGTCTTTGCGATGGCCTGCGTTTCCGCAGAAAAATCCCACTTCGGATGCTCGTTATCGTAGGTCTTATCAATGTAGGCATCCAAAATGCTTTGCAGGGTGTAGCTGCCGCTGCGGGTCTGCTCAAACTGCTTCAGTTTGGACAGGTCGGACACAAGGAAGAATGTAAAGCCTGCGCCCTCCAGTTCCAGTCCGTTGCTTTGGCCGCTGGAGGATACGATTTTACTGATTTCCACATTGCCTTTTGCTACTTGGTCTTGGCTCTCGGCCAGTGCATTGTCAGCATGGATGTGGTAATTGGCGCTGTAACTGGTCTTGTCGATCTGTTCACCGGCTACCTGTCGGTTATCGGCAAAGGTGGTCTTTTCTACATACCAACCCTCATCAGAATAGGCAGGCGTGATGTAGTAGTTATGCTCATCGACAAGATAGCCGTCTGCAAAGGACAGGTAATAGGCATCGTAAGTCCAAGAGCCATCCAACGCTTTACCTTTAGAGACTGTAGAAAACTGGTTCTTGTACACCCAATCCGTGTACTGCCCGCTGCCGTTCTTGGCAAGCGCGGCGGCCTGCCCGGTGGCTGCCTTGGTGCGGCTGTCCACGGTGGGATAGGTGCTGGAAACAACAAGAGCGCCGTCACGCAGCGGGATAACCACGCCGGTGGAGCGCTCTACGACATAATACTTGCCGAGGTACAAATTGCTGAAGCACAGCCAGCCATTCTCGATTTTAGCGCTGGCTACAAGGTGGTCTTTTTTCAGAACGGGTAAATAATCAGACACCCACTGCCCGCTGTTGTCGCGGATTGTGGTGTGCCAGATGGGATTGCCGTCTGCATCCACGATTTTGGAGTAGTCCACTACGCCGGTCACGCCATCGGGGTGCGTAATATCTTCGGCGGCGTAAAGGTCGTACACCGCGCCGTCCAGCGCGGCATCGCCGTGAGCTTGCCCGCTGGCAAGGGCTGTGCCGTGGGCGGTGCTGCCGCCCACATACCGCACGGCATCAAGGTCAACCTTGGAGATGCTGATTTCGCCCAAGGTGCGGTCATTTTTCATAACGCCGTCTGAGGGCGTGATTGTGTAGCTGTCCTCATTGGCCGCCTTGCCGCTATTGTCGGTGTTATAAGTACGACGGGGATCCTTGGCAGTGTCGTAGATGGTAACGGTGGTTTCTACGCCTGTACTGGTGACAAGTTTGGTGCCGCCTTTGTCGGTAGCGGCAATATCGGCATTATAGTCAGCGTTGTCCAGCCAGATTACAGAATTGTCGCTGTCCTCGGTGATTTCGATATAGTAACCGCGCTTGCCCAGCGGAGTGTTGGCCATGCCGGGATGATTGATGTCTGTCCAATCGCCAAAATAGCCTGTGGGCGCTTTGCTTTCCACGATGATAAACTTGCCCGTATTACGCTGGGTGTAGTAAAGGGTATGCCGCATGGAATCCGTGGTCACATAGGCTGCACTGTTGATGACCGCATAAGTGCCATCGCCTTGGCGCTGCACACTGTAAGTGTTGTAACCGCCGGTGGGCTGGTATTTGCCTGTTACAGTATCCCACTGGAAAATCTCATATTGCGCGTCGGCAGCAATCTGATTGCCGGTTTCACTGTCGGTTTTCTTGATGTTGACCTGCAAGGACCATTCATCGTTTTTCATCAGATAGGCATTGTTGGAATTGGCCGGTACAGAAATAGTCTGGTTGCTGCCGTTGCTGCCCCAATACATTGCAAAACCGTAAGGAACACCCACTTCCTCATAGCGGAATTTGACGTTCGCCAGTTCTGCCTTTGCAGATGCAACCGCATTGTCCACCATGCGCTGGGCCTCGCCCTGCAACTCGGCAATCGCAGCATCGCGGGCGCTGTCGGCGGCTGCATCGGCTTCATCCTGCGTGGTGTAGGGGCCT
>OLRF01002600.1_pt1 | contig 15638 bp, 12 predicted proteins | sample 1672061 | NCBI WGS metagenome assembly OLRF01 (sample SAMEA3136641, study PRJEB25190) | human gut metagenome | reverse complement strand
CGATTTTAAATCGTACAATTGCTATCAAGGTATTACGTACATCTTTAGCGAAAGATCCAATTTATATTGCAAGATTTCAAAGAGAAGCTTCAGCAGCAGCTGCGCTTTCACATAAAAATATTGTTGAAATTTATGATGTTGGTGAAGATAATGATCAATACTATATTGTCATGGAATATGTACGTGGTCAGACTTTAAAAGAATTAATTAATAAGCGTGGTGCACTTCATTATGTAGAAGCAGTAGACATTATGAAGCAGGTTGTATCAGCCACTGCACTGGCCCATTCTATGGGTATTGTTCATCGTGACTTAAAGCCTCAGAATATTCTTGTCACTGATTCTGGAATTGTGAAAATTGCGGATTTTGGGATTGCCTCTATCCAGTCTTTATCACAGGTGACTCAAACAGATACAATCATGGGTTCACTTCACTATCTTGCACCAGAAATCGCAAGAGGTGAAAAGGCGACACCACAAAGTGATATTTATGCTTTAGGTGTTGTATTTTATGAATTATTAAGAGGAGATGTTCCTTTTAATGGAGAATCTCCAGTGAATATCGCTTTGAAACATATGCGTGATGAAATACCATCAGTACGTGAATATAATCCAGCGATTCCTCAGTCAGTAGAAAATATTATTATTAAAGCGACTGCAAAAAATACAAACAATCGTTATCAGTGTGCTGACGATATGTTAGATGATTTAGAAACTTGCTTAGAACGTTTAGATGAACCTAAATTAAGCTTTGATCAAGTGAATAATGATCCAACAATCATTGCGACTGATTCTCAGTTCTTTACTAAAACAGCACCTTTAGATCCTGAAGAAACAAAAACAGAAATAGAAGAAATTGAACCAGAAGAAGAAAAGATAAAAGAACCAATGGATAAGAAAAAAAGAATTGCGATAGGTGTGGCCATTGGGGCAGTTATCGTATGTCTTGCGATTGTAGCAGGATTCTTCTTATTTGGTGGTAACCAAGATGGTACAATGATGGATCTAGTTGGTAAGACTGAAAAAGAAGCTAAAGCTTTATTAATTGATAAAGGCTATAAGGTATCTGATGATGTTGATTATGAACTCAGTGATAAGTATGAAAAAGGACTTGTTATTGCGACAGATCCTGAAGCAGGACATACTATCAATGAAGGTGATACAGTAACATTTACTATCTCTAAGGGTAAATATATTGTCATGAAGGACTATACAGGTATCTCTTACAATTCAGCTTATAATGAATTAACAAAGCTTGGCTATAAGGTTAGAAAGTATGAAAAGTCTGATGATGATTATAAAGAAGGTGTCGTTATTGGACAGTCTATTTCTGAAGGTGAAAAACAGGATCCTAATGAAAAAGGCAAAATCATTACTTTGACAGTATCTAAAGGTGTCAGCATTACTGTACCATCATTATATGGTCAGAATATCAATGCAGCGAAATCTACATTAGAAAGTCAGGGCTTTACTAATGTGAAACTATCTGTATTACCATCACCTACTGATACTGCAACAATTAACTCAATGTCTATTAATACAGTTGTAAAACAGTCAGTTGCACCATATACTCAGGTAAATAGTAAAGGGACTGAGATTATCTTATATTATTATGATAAGAAACCAACCCCTGCAACCCCTGCAACCCCTACAACCCCTACAACACCAACACAACCTGACTTACCAGAAAATGATGATGACGATACAACTACAACTGAATAAGAATAGGAGATTATATGCCTAAAGGTCAGATTATAAAAGTCCTTGCAGGATTCTACTATGTCGATACAGGTAAGAAGGTTGTTAGCTGCAGGGCACGTGGTAAATTTAGAAACAGAGGTCAGAAGCCTCTCGTAGGAGACTTCTGTAGCTTCCAGGAAGAAAAAGATGGTTCTGGTTATATTCTTACACTAGAAAAAAGACATAACCAATTGGAAAGACCTCCTATCTGTAATGTAGATCAGGCACTTCTTGTATTCTCTATTGCCCAGCCAGATTTTGATCAGATGCTTCTAGATCAATTTCTCGCAATGGTTGAATATGAGAAGATCAAACCAATCATCATTATCACAAAGATAGATCTTAATAGAGAACTTATTCCTGTAATACAAAAGAAGTACAATGCCTATGATCTTTACTTTGTATCAAGTAAAGAAAATGAAGGCATCGAAGAGATTAAACCAATCCTTAAAAACCGTGTAACAGTCGTTACAGGGCAGAGTGGGGTAGGTAAATCAAGTCTTCTCAATGCCTTAAACATTGAACTTAATATTGAAACAAATGAAATTTCTCAAGCATTAGGAAGAGGGAAACATACTACAAGACATGTTGAACTTATTCCTATGTATGGTGGCTATATTGCAGATACTCCAGGTTTTTCATCATTAGAACTTAAAATGGATCCTGTAGAACTTGCAGTCACTTTTCATGATTTTAGAGAACTGTCACATCATTGTAAGTTTAGAGGATGTCTTCATGATAGTGAACCACATTGTGCTGTTAAAGAAGCAGTAGAAGCAGGAGAAATTGATGAAACAAGATATGTTGATTACCTGCAGTTATTAAAGCAGGTTAAAGAAAGGAAAGATAAACGATATGGTTAAAATTGCACCTTCAGTATTATCCGCAGATTTTGCGCATCTTAAAGAAGATATTGATACAATCTATGATGGAGGAAAATCATGGATTCATTATGATGTTATGGATGGACACTTTGTCCCTAATATTTCATTTGGTTACAGCATTCTTAGTAATTTACGTGCTGTGACTGATTTATTTATTGATGTACATTTAATGATCACTGATCCAGGTCAGTACTTAGATGAATTCATCAATGCAGGTGCAGACCTCATTACATTCCATATTGAAGCTGTATCAAGCATGCAGGAAGCACGTGTACTTATTCAACGTATTCATGATGCAGGATGTCTTGCATCAATCTCTATTAAACCAGGTACTGATGTGGAAGCAATCAAACCATTCTTAGATGATTTAGATATGGTTCTTGTCATGAGTGTTGAACCAGGATTTGGTGGCCAGTCATTCAATCCTGCAGCCTTAGATAAGATCACTGAACTCAAAGAAATCAGAAATGGCAGACGTTATCTCATTGAAGTAGATGGTGGTATCAATGCGAATACAGCCAACCTATGCCGTGGGGCAGGGGCAGATGTTCTAGTGGCTGGAAGCTATGTCTTCAAAGCAGAAAACAGACAGGAAGCTATTGACTCACTCAAATGAAAATAGGCTTATATGCAAGCATGAATAATGGGGATGTCTTTAATAAAGACATCCCTTATATTGCAGTTGATGGTGGTTTAGAACATCTACACCGTCAATCAATTAAACCATTATGTGCTATTGGAGACTTTGATTCTCTAGAACATAAAGAATACTTAGAAGGATTAGAAGTACTTACTTTTCCTACTCATAAGGATGAAACAGATACAGAACTTGCTATTAGTGAAGCACTCAATAGAGGTTATGATGAAATAGATCTTTATGGTGTTATTGGTGGTCGTATTGATCATTTTTTAGGTGTACTTATCTATCTTAGACAGCATCCTGATATTAAAATCACTTTATATGATGATATAAACAGAATATACCTCTTGCCTAAAGGTAAGCATCAAATAGATTGCAGGGAATATAAGTACTTCTCATGCTTTACTGAAAAGACTTGTACTCTCACATTAAAGAATTGTGATTATCCGCTTGATGGTTATATATTAGAACCACATGATCCACTATGTATCTCTAATCAATGTCATGGTATTCTAACAATTGAAAATAGTGAAGATTTAATATTCATTGAATCACAAAGAATAGGAGGTACATATGGAGAATAAGGATTTTCTTGCGACTGAACCAGTAGGTAAATTACTCAGACAACTCGCCTTACCAACAGTCATTGCGCAATTAATCAACATGCTTTACAACATTGTAGACCGTATGTTTATAGGTCATATTCCTCAAACAGGTGCTCTTGCTTTAACAGGTGTTGGTGTTTGTATGCCGTTAATTATGATTGTGACAGCCTTTGCCTCATTGGTTGGTAATGGTGGTGCACCACGTGCGTCTATTTATATGGGTCAGGGTAATAATGATTATGCTGAAAAGATATTAGGTAATTGTTTTATTACGCAGATTATCGTTTCTATAATACTTACACTTATTCTGTTCTTTGGAAATCGTACCTTCTTACTTGCTTTTGGTGCAAGCGGTAATACAATTACCTATGCCGTGGACTATATGAATATCTATGCAATGGGAACACTATTTGTACAATTAACATTGGGAATGAATATGTTTATTACAGCCCAGGGATTTGCGAAAAACGGAATGATCTCAGTTGTCATTGGCGCATTATGTAACGTCATCCTAGATCCTATTCTTATTTTTGGATTTCACTTAGGTGTTAAGGGAGCAGCCTTTGCGACAATTATTTCTCAAGGATGCTCATGTCTCTATGTTCTTCGCTTCTTATTTGGCAAAAAGACAAAACTTAAAATAAAAAAGAAAAACTTATCTTTAAATCACTCAGTCATCTTACCTTGTCTCGCTTTAGGTCTTTCTACTTTTGTGATGCAATCAAGTGAGAGTGTCATCCAGGTTTGCTTCAATTCTTCTTTATTAAAATATGGGGGAGATATAGCAGTAGGGGCAATGACTATATTGACTAGTGTTATGCAGTTTGCGATGCTTCCTTTACAGGGATTAGGACAGGGGGCACAGCCTATTATCAGCTACAACTATGGGGCTAAGAATAAAGAACGTGTTCGAAAGACATTTAAATTATTACTAAAAGTCAGTCTAGTATTCTCAATATGTATCTGGCTTCTTATTCAGATCTTCCCACAGATGTTTGTAGGTCTCTTTACAAATGCACAAGAACTCTCACTCTTTACCTCTAAAGCACTTAGAATCTATATGGCAGTCGTAGGCCTCTTTGGAATACAGATTGCCTGTCAGATGACATTTGTGGCTTTAGGTAATGCGAAAGCATCAGTTATTGTGGCAGTTACTAGAAAATTCATTCTTTTAATCCCACTTATTTATATTATGCCAGCATTACTTGTAGATAAGACAACAGCTGTTTATTTGGCTGAACCGGTAGCAGATATTCTTGCAATCACATTTACAGTATTATTGTTTAGAAAACAATTTAATAAAGCACTTGAACAAATGAACTGAGGTTTCTCAGTTCTTTTTTTCATAGAAATAGATTATAATGAAATAGATTGAAAGAAGGATGAATATATGAGGAATTTAGAAGATATAAAAAGAAGTGGATTTAAAATCATTGAACAAAAAAGAGAAGAATTCATGAAACAAAGTATCCTCTCTGATGAATTTTTAGATTTATTGGATAAGAATAAGAAACCATTCGATTTATTGATGTCTTATTATCGTTGTGCGGTAATGGAGATAGAAACAAAATTCAGAGTATTAGATCAGGAATATTCTTTAGAATATGATGGTAATCCTATTGAAAGTATTAAGTCACGTATTAAATCATATGATAGTATAGCGAGAAAAGTAAGACGCAAGAATATTCCAATGACTCTAGAATCATTAGAAGAAAATATAAGAGATATTGCAGGAGTCAGAGTTGTTTGTTCATTTCCTGAAGATATTTATGAACTTGCAGATAGCTTCTTAAGACAGGATGATATTACTTTGATTGAGATGAAGGATTATATTAAAAATCCTAAACCTAGTGGTTATCGTAGTTTACACTTAATTGTGCAGGTACCAATCTTCTTGCAGAAGAGAAAGAAGTATGTTTATGTAGAAGTACAGCTTCGTACTATTGCGATGGATTTCTGGGCAAGTTTGGAACATAAATTACGCTATAAGAAGAATATTCCTGAAGATGAAGCAAAGCTTATTGCTCAGGAACTTTATGACTGTTCAGTAGAAAGTGCTAAATTAGATGAACGTATGCAGAAGATACGTTCAATGATGAATAAAGGAGAATCTGAATAGATTCTTTTTTGTTGGAGGAAATGAAACTTTAATATGTGGTAAACATGGCATTTTATTTTGCCTTTGTTGTCGAACAGTATTATATGTAATTAAAAATAAGGTAATAGATACTACGCAATTATATGATATTAAACATTCAGTGGTCTTGTTGACTTATCAGCCTATCATGTGCACTCAACATCGTAATAAGGCGATAGATGATGTTTATTGCAGGATATCATTGGAGAACGAGAAAATATATTATAAAATACAGCGAGTTTTTTGCATACATGCTATAATTTTACCATATTTTGAAAAAAAGATTGCAGATGAGATTTTTGAAATATATAAAAGAAGTTCGAAAACAAAGCTTATGAGTCAGACGGAATTTGCAAAAGTATTAAATTTATCATACTCAATTGTCAGTAGGTGAGGTTTGTGCATGATTTTGATTTTAGTGACTTTAGGAATAAATTATGGTTTGAGAGTGATCTGGGGGATTATTTAGCAGCCATCCTTACTGCAGTAACAAATAACATCACTTGTGCAAATATGGAGGCAGTCTTTAAATTAACAGATAGGCTATTCAAGTCGGAATAGTTCACTGGCTTTGAAAACGAACAGTAATATAAATTAGTATGCGAGGAGGTATAACTCATGTATCAGGATTTATCTATTATGAATGTTCCGCTTCCAGAGGACATTCTGAAATTAAAAATTTATGGTGATTATGCTGGAGCCCAGAAAATGATTCGTTATTTTCTAGAAGAGAAGGATATTCCACAGGCTCTTAGAAAACGTCTAGAAATCGAACAGGAAGTCATTGGCGTTATGGGTGGTAATGAGTATCCTTTTACTTATGATGAAGCATTGGAGATTATGACGAGTCATCTGCATGATTTCAAAAAAGAAGAGTTAGATCATTTAAAAGAAATCAGTGCAGCAGATTGGATTTATATTAATGGCGAGGTACATTTTCAGCGTCGATTCTATGAAAATCTAATTAAAACACGACCAGACTTTGCCAAGCGTGTCATTGTAGAAAATCCAGAGGAAAACAAAGAAAACAACCTGAATCAGAAGCTATTGAACGAAAATATACATTACATGAAGGAACATGGTGGAAGAACTGTACACACTCGTATACGTTCAACAATAAAAGCTAAGAAAAAATTCGAAGAGGTAGGACGCAAGGTTCGCGTACATCTTCCGATTCCTAAGGTATATGAGCAGGTTTCTAATGTAGAGATTCATGCATCTAATCCAGAGATTACATATATAGCACCTGCTGATGCACCACAGAGAACAGTATATTTTGAAACTGAACTGAAAGAGAATCAGGAGTTTATGGTAGATTATTCATTTGATTATCATGTAAATTATGTAGAGTTAGATCCTGCCAAGGTATCTGAAGAACAGCCAGATTTCTGTCTGGAAGAGCAGGCACCACATATTGTATTCACTCCTTACTTAAGAGAACTAAGAGATGAACTGGCAGGAGATGAGACAAATCCAGTTATTTTGGCGCGTCGATTCTATGATTTTGTGACTACAAAAGTGATGTATTCTTTCATGAGAGAATATTTCACAATTGAGTGTATTCCCGAATACTGTGCAATTAATCTGAAAGGTGATTGTGGTGTTCAGGCATTACTGTTTATCACACTTTGCCGCATGTCTGGAATTCCAGCATGCTGGCAGTCAGGTTTGTATGTGACAAAGTATTATACAGGATGCCACGATTGGGCACAATTCTATGTAGCACCTTATGGATGGGTATTTGCAGATCTTTCCTTTGGTGGAAGTGCATGGCGTGAAGGAGACAAAGAGCGTTGGAACTATTACTTTGGTAATCTCGACATTTTTCGTATGCCAGCGAACTCTGAAATTCAAAAAGAATTCATGCCAGAGAAAAAATGGCTTCGCATCGATCCGATTGATAATCAGAGAGGAGAATTTGAGTACGAGGATCATGGTCTTCGTTTCTCTCAGGTGGATGTATCACAGGAACTTATTTCTATGGAAGATATTGAAAAATAAATTATAATAAGTCTCATTGTTAGAAACAGAAATGTTTGAAGAGTGGTGTTGGATGTTTCCTTCCCTTTTCTTTTTTACACACAAGACATTAAAAAGGCGTTACAAATAATATGAATAGAAACAGATCATATTGCCCGTAATGCCTTTTTCTTTTGATTAATTATGTGTCTTTTAGTAGTAAATAAAACAATATATTGTCTTTTTGGTGGCAAATAATACAGTAAAAATATGTTGATTTACGTAGGAACAGCTAGCAAGTTAATTTTTATTCCCATAAATGCTAAATAATCAAAAGTTTTGGGATTACAGTCCAAAAACTTTTTCTTTTGCGAAAGAGGAAAAATACAGTGAATCCCGAAGTTATACAGTATGTCATGTGTTATTCAGATGCACAGATCACAATGAATGTCTACAATCATATTGCAGAATAGTCTTATGTGGGGAATGAAATGTCTAAAATGAACTTGCAAGAAACCGTGCCTGCTGCAGTATAAAACATAGGTCGCTATCGTAAAAATGTGATCAAATCAAGAAAACAAAATATTTAGCACACGCCTCTTGACAGTGCTAAAAAAAGTGATATACTAGCATTAGCACAGGAGGAAGAAGAGTGCTAAAGGAGTGATTGCGATGAATGGTGAAAAATGGACAGAAGCAATGCAGGAAGCATTTGGACGTGCAGCTCAGAATGCGTTAGCTCTGAATCAACAGATTGTTGATGTTGAACATCTCATGTATGCATTATTAGAAGATAGTTCTGGTATTTTCTATAGAGTACTGACAAAACTTAATATCTCTATCCCAGAAGTACAGGATTTATTAAATGCGGAGATCAATAAGAAGCCTAGCGTTGGGCAGGTGACTCAGGATCAGCTTCGTTTAAGCTATGATCTCAATAGCTGGATTGCGAATGCTGAAAGAATTAAGACAGAATATAAAGATGACTATATGAGTGTAGAACATCTTATTCTTGCATTATTTAATACGCAAAGCACCTTTATTAAAAACTTTGTATCTCGTTATAATTTAAATAAAAAAGAAGTTGAAAAAGTAATTAAGGAAATGAGAGGAGGACATAAAGTGGATACTCCAAACCCAGAAAATAATTATGAAGTACTAGAAAAATATGGACGTGATCTTGTTAAAGATGTAAAAGATGGCAAGATTGATCCAGTTATTGGTCGTGATGAAGAAATTAGACGTGTTATTCAGATCTTATCACGTAAAACAAAGAATAACCCAATTTTGATTGGTGAACCAGGTGTAGGTAAAACTGCGATTGTAGAAGGACTTGCTTGGCGTATAGTTAAGAACGATGTACCTGAAACATTAAAAGATAAAACTTTATTTGAACTTGATTTAGGTTCACTTGTGGCAGGTGCTAAATACCGTGGTGAATTTGAAGAAAGATTAAAAGCTGTCTTAAATGAAATCAAGAAGTCTGAAGGACAAATCATTATGTTTATTGATGAAATCCATCAGTTAGTAGGTGCAGGTAAGACAGATGGTGCGATGGATGCCGCTAACTTATTAAAACCAATGTTAGCACGTGGTGAATTACATTGTATTGGTGCAACAACATTGGATGAATATCGTCAGTATATTGAAAAGGATGCAGCCTTAGAAAGACGTTTCCAGAAGGTATTGGTACAAGAACCTGATATTGATGATACAATTGCGATTCTAAGAGGTTTAAAGGAACCATTTGAATCTCATCATGGTGTTCAGATCCAAGATAGTGCAATTATCGCAGCAGCACATATGAGTGATCGTTATATTACAGATCGTTTCTTACCAGATAAGGCCATTGACCTTATTGATGAAGCATGTGCTTCAGTACGTATGGAAATTGACTCTATGCCTGAAGAACTAGACACAATTACTCGTGATAAGAATCGTCTAGAAATGGAAAGAATCTCTATTGAAAAAGAAGATTCAACTGAAGACAATGAAAAGAGACTAGAAGAAATCAAAGAGAAGATTGCTTCATTAAATGAAAAGATTGCTGGATTAACTGAACAATGGAAATCAGAAAAGTCTCAGGTGGATCATATCAAGGATTTAAAGAACCAAAAAGTGCGTTTAGAAACACAGATGGCACAGTTTGAATCTCAGGGTAACCTAGAAGAAGCCTCTAAAATTAAATACCAGACTATTCCAGCTATTAATAAAGAAATAGAAGAATATCAGGCTAAAGAAAATGATGATGCTTTATTACAGGAAAAGGTCACTGTAGATACTATTTCTGAAGTCATCTCTAGATGGACTAATATTCCAGTTTCTAAGCTAATGGAATCAGAAAAAGAAAAATTATTACATCTTGAAGATACTATGAAGAAAAGAGTTATTGGTCAGGATGAAGCCATCACTAAAGTCACTGATGCAATACTTAGAAGCCGTGCTGGTATCAATGATGAGAATAGACCTATTGGTTCATTCTTGTTCCTAGGTCCTACTGGTGTAGGTAAGACAGAGGTGGCTAAGACACTTGCTGAACAGCTCTTTGATAGTGAAAAGAATATTGTACGTATCGATATGAGTGAATATATGGAGAAATATAGTGTCTCTCGTTTGTTAGGTGCTCCTCCAGGATATGTAGGTTATGAAGAAGGTGGACAGTTAACTGAAGCTGTCAGACGTGCTCCATATAGTATTGTCTTATTAGATGAAATTGAAAAAGCCCATCCAGATGTCTTCAATATCTTATTACAGATTCTAGATGATGGTCGTTTAACAGATTCTAAGGGTAATGTAGTCAGCTTCAAGAATACAATTATCATTATGACTTCTAATATTGGTTCTCAGTACCTGTTACAGGGTAACAATGAAGAAACACGTAAAGAAGTAGATAATGAATTGAAGATGCACTTCAAACCTGAATTCTTAAACCGTATTGATGAAATCGTTATGTTCAACTCACTTGATTCAAGTGTTGTTTATAAGATTATTGATAAGTTTATTCATGAACTTGAAGGTCGTCTCGAAGAAAAGAAGATTACTCTAGAAGTCACTGATGCAGCTGAAAACAGAATTGCACAAGATGCATTTGATGCCACATTTGGTGCACGTCCAATCAAGCGTTATATTCAGTCACATATTGAAACAATGCTTGCAAGAGAAATAATCAAAGGTACAATCCATGCTAACAGTCATGTAGTCATTGACTATGATAATGGATTTATAGCTAGAGAAGCATAAGTTGTTTGAAAGAAGATAGAACCCCCTCTATCTTCTTTTTCTTTTCATTGTTTCATAAAAATGGTAGAATGCTAGAGGAGAGAGATGATTATGCAGAGATATTTTATTAAAAATAATTATAGACAAAATGACATCATTATCACTGATGATTCTATGTATAAGCATATTACTAAAGTAATGCGTATGGAAAAGGGTGAACATGTCATTTGTATTGATGAAGACAAACATGTTTACTTATGTGAAATCATCGATACAAAGCAGGGTTTACTACAAATTAAAGAAGAACTTCAGGAAGATAATGAATTAGATGTTGAAGTAACACTTGTTTATGGTTTACCAAAGAGCGATAAGTTTGAATTTGTAATTCAAAAAGCAACAGAACTAGGTGTTACACGTATAGTTCCTTTGCGTGCTTCTAGAAGTATAGTGAAAATGGATGAAGGACGTTTTAACAAGAAGAAGGAACGTTTTGTTCGCATCGCCCAGGAAGCAAGTGAACAATGTCATAGACAGATTGTTCCTGAGATTACACCTCCTATTCAATTATCACAATTAAAGGATTATTTATCTGAAGTGAATGTTGTGGCATATGAGGAAGAAAGCAAGAATGGAGAACATCATGCTTTCACAAAAGCACTCAATGACCTTCATACATCTATTACTATTATAGTAGGACCAGAGGGTGGTTTTGATCTTCAGGAAGTAGAAAAGATGCAGTCAATGGGTGTTGTGCCATGCTCTATTGGTAATCGTATTTTAAGAAGTGAGACAGCACCTTTATATATGCTTAGTGTTATAGGGTATAGAAGAGAATTGGGGGATTAATATGAACTTTATTGCAGTCATTAATAAATACAGCAGGGATATAAAATACAATAAAACAAACTTATATCATTATTGTGAAGAACATAAAAAAGAATTAGAAGACTTGAATATTCGTTTTAAGGTTAAATCAGAAATTGAATTATTCAATATGGAAATCCTTTTGCGTGCACTAGATGTAAAAGATGCGATTGAAGGGTTCTATAATCTTTTTGCGTCAGGTCATTATGATATGTTTGAATATATTACCTATGAAGAAAAAAGAAAGATGTTTAATAATGATTTAAAGAATGTATTAGAAACACTCCCTCATTTTTATGATGAAGAAAGTTCACGAGATATTTATATTCCTATCTATTCTCCTGATATCAATAATTGGTATATCAATGATTATCAGATTCTCTTATTAAAGCAGCATGCAGAATATGTGAAGAATCAGCCAATTACACTAGATACTGCTTTTAGATATTATGGACCAGTTGTATTTGATACACCTTTTTCCAGCTTAGAAAAAGTATATGAAAATGAATCCCATATTGCCTATTATTATGAAGAATTAGGCGCTATCTATTTATTTGTGAAAGAAGACTATTCACTGATTTGTCGTATTGTGATTGGTGATGATAATCGTCATTCTAACAGGGCATCTATTGAAGATGCAAAAGAATTAGTGGTTTATTATGAACATGGTGAATATACACAGTTCATACAATACATGTATGATCATCAATTAATTAGTGATCGTACATATAAGAAATTAATAAAGAAAGTGAAGTGAGACAATGGCAACAGTTGCTTTTCATACATTAGGCTGTAAAGTAAACAGCTACGAATCAGAAGCGATGTTAGAAATATTCAAGAAAAGAGGGTATGACAATATCGACTTTGAATCTCCTGCAGATGTATATGTTATTAATACATGTACTGTCACAAATACAGGGGACTCTAAATCAAGACAGATGATCCGTAAGGCACATCGTACTAATCCTGATGCAGTCATCTGTGTAGTGGGATGCTATTCACAGGTAGCAAGTGAAGAAATCACAGAAATAGAAGGTGTTTCTATAGTACTTGGAACACAACATCGTGCTTCTATTGTAGACTTTGTAGAAGAATATAAGATGACACATAAACAGATTGTGAAAATAGAAAATGTTATGAAGGTCTCTCGTTTTGAAGACTTAAGTATTCATGCATTTGAAAATAAAACAAGAGCCTTCCTAAAAATTCAGGATGGATGTAATAACTTCTGTACATATTGTATTATCCCTTATGCACGTGGTGGCGTTCGTTCTCGTCCTAAAGAAGATGTTTTAAGACAGGCTCAGGAACTTGTAGATAGAGGATTTGTAGAAATCGTCTTAACTGGTATTCATACAGCAGGTTATGGTGTGGATTTAGACAATTATTCTTTCTATGATCTATTAGTAGACCTAACAACTAAAATCAAGGGATTAAAGAGATTACGTATTTCTTCTATTGAAATGAGTCAGGTGAGTGATGAAATTATTGAACTTATTGGAAGAAGTCCTATTATCGTAGATCATTTACATATTCCTATTCAGTCTGGTACAGATTCTATTCTAAGAAGAATGGCAAGACATTATAATACAGCTGAATTTGAAAAGAAATATTTTGAACTTAAAGAAGCGTTACCAGGTATCTCTATTACTACAGATGTCATTGTAGGATTCCCTGGAGAAACAGAAGAAGACTTCGTTGATACATATAACTGGATTAAGAGACTTCATTTCAATCAATTGCATGTTTTCCCTTATTCAAGAAGAAAGGGAACACCAGCAGATAGAATGCCAAATCAGGTACCAGGAGATGTCAAGAAAGACCGTGTTAGAAGACTATTACAGCTTTCTGATGAATTAAAAACTGAATTCGCATTATCTGAAATGAATAAGGAACTCGAAGTGCTTATTGAAGAAGAAAAGGATGGCTACATGGTAGGACATGCCTCTAATTACTTAAAGGTTTTTGTTGCAGATCATTCTTTAAAAGAAGGACATATTTATAAAGTAAAGGTAACAGATCATCGAGGTTATGATTTAATCGGGGTGGTTTCTAGTGAAGAAGCTTAATGAGCTTTTTAAAGTTGAAAGTGATATAAAGATTGAATCTATTCATAGCGATTCTCGTTATGTCAGAAAGGATTCTATCTTCTTTTGTATTGAAGGTTTTGTGACAGATGGTCATAAATATGTCGATGATGCCATTTTCCAAGGTGCTAAATGTATTGTTCATTCTAAGCCGTTACGTCGTTATTATCAGGGCATTGTTTATATTCAGGTATCAGATGTCTTAGATGAACTCAATCGTGTGGCAGATCTCTTCTATGATCATCCTTCCTATAAGATGACAGGAATAGGTGTTACAGGAACAAGTGGTAAAACAGTCGTAGCCCGTGTTGTCGCAAGATTACTAGGACGTTATTTAAAGATGGGCTATGTAGGTAACAACGGAATAGAATATGGACCTACAATGATGCAGATGACTGGTACGACACCAGATCCTATCTGTTTACATCGTAACTTCTATAACATGGTTAAAGAGAATGTGAAGGGCTTTACTCTAGAAGTCTCTTCTCATGGCTTAGCTTTAAAGCGTGTTGATTCAGTTAATTTCAGTATTGCGGTATTTACAAATGCTTATGAAGAACATATGGACTTCCATGGAACTGTAGATAACCTGATGACATCATATGTTAAACTCTTTAGATTGCTTAAAGAAGGTGGTTATGCCATTCTTAATGCAGATGAAGTACGTTTTAATCATTATTTAACGACTAACTATAAGGATATGGCGGATCATGCTAAAATATTAACCTATGGTATTCATCATAAAGCAGATATTATGGCCCGTGAGATTGAATATTATATAGATCATTCAGCGTTTAATATCTATATTAAAAATCATTACTATCATGTAGAAGTTCCGATTATTGCACCATTTAATATATCTAACACTCTTGCAATATTGACAACCCTTTATGCCTTAGAAATGACACCGGATGAAATCGTGAATGCGATTAAATATATTCAGCCAGTAGAAGGTAGAATGGAAGTTGTCCCTGTTAAACAGCCTTTCCATATTATTGTCGACTATTGTCAGCATGCACATAACTTTGAAGAAGTATTCAAGTTTGTCCATAGTGTTAAAGGGAATGGTCATTTAATTGCGGTATTTGGTGCACCAGGACGTAAAGATATCCATAAAAGAAGTAAGATCGGTGCTTTAGCTAACAAATACTGTGATTATGTTATATTGACAGAACAGGATGAAAGAGATGATGATATCGAAGGCATCTGTTCACAGATTCAAGAACAGATTGTTGATCCTATTTCAGTGATTATTACTGATCGTCGTTATGCTATCCAGCAGGCAATAGATGCAGCTTGTCCAGGTGATGTTATTTTGATTTTAGGAAAAGGTCATGAACAGTTCATGACATCACTAGTGGGTAATACACCTTATCCTGGAGATAAATTCATCGCTCAGGAATATGCGAAAAAACTCTATAATGAACAATTAGAAGATGATATGTAAAACTTCCCGAATTGCAAGCAGAAACTGGAAATAAGAAGATAAATTAGATTTTATAGA
>OLRF01002597.1_pt1 | contig 15671 bp, 11 predicted proteins | sample 1672061 | NCBI WGS metagenome assembly OLRF01 (sample SAMEA3136641, study PRJEB25190) | human gut metagenome | reverse complement strand
GGCGAAGCCGGTGCAATCCTCTGCGGACTAACACCCTCCAGGCAAACCTAGCTGTGATTCAATAGCCCCTGCCTTTAAAGGTCATATAATATACGGCAAAGCTTGTAATATTCTGCAGCATCATTTGTATGTAATTTGTAATATTATGGGAAATGTTGTACAGTTTTTCGTTTTGGCTGATTTCTGCCAACATTTCTTGCTTTTAGGTACGTCGAAACTTGTCGAATCAGCTATGAAATCGTGCTGATGTTGCCATATTTCGTAATATCTGAAAATTTGCCAACATTTTTTTGAAAATACGTTGGCAAAATCGTCGTGAATCTTAAAAATGTACAACATCGACATGATTCGACATCGTAAAAGTGTCAAAATCATGAATCTCTTTCTTAAAATGTTGTCATTTTTTCTTCATCAGGGATTTTTGCCAACATTAAAAAATTAAACCGAACAATTTAGCTTTAATCTTACTCTAACGCTATCCAGTCACACAAGCAGCGTTTCAATGGCCTTTTCCTCTTCTGCGTTAGCCGCAATGTTGTAGAATTCGCTGATTTTATAGAATTATACAACATTTCTGCAATTTGAAGCAGCCTTTATGGTAGAAAAACGTTCAATGTTGTAGATTTTTTCAATTTATCAAAATTTTACAACACAAATCAGAAATCATGTTGTATCTTTTTGGATTTTTCTGAAATTCTACAACATTGCTTTATTTTCATGTTGGTTTAATGCTGTATCTTGGCTGTAATGTTGTAAAATATTATGGATTCTTAAAGTTTTTACAACATTGAGTAGTCAAGCAGCATTTCAATGAACCCTAACCTTTCCTGCCTTGCGGCAACGCTGAATAATACAATCTTCTGCAGACATTATACCACAAAGCAAATCTGTCTGAGTGATTCAATGAACCCCACCTTACGGCGAAGCCAAACAGTATGATTATCGCGTTTATTATAAAATATAAAACATATAATTCTCCGCCACTTTCCCTACCTAAAATAGTTTCGGCAATTTAGAACATCTGTCGCGGCTCTGTTTCACGAAACGGCGATGATCCCAGGGAGATTCGCTTTGTCAATTCAGGGAACCATTTCGTTAATTGGCGATTTGTTAGTTTTTCATTAAAGTGATGAAATTTCATCACTTTTTTAAAGTTTCATCACCTGCAAATGCCTGATATTCGCGCTTTATGGCTGGCATAGTAATTGCACTCATATTAAGCAGATAAATTGCGAAAAACGAACGGAGGTTAAATATGAATGTAAAGATTCTTGGCAGGAGTGAGCTGGAAGAAGTCCCTGCATCCGTCAAAGAAACTGTCCATCATCTCTTTGACCGGCATTTTGCCTATTATTCCGGCCAGGATGCCTATTATGAGGAAGATGGCCGCGATTTCGTCAATGTAGAAGCCAAACTTTATCACGCAGAAAGCTATGGCGACGAATCCGCCAAAAAATACCGTCAGCACAAGCTTCTGTCGCAGAGTAAAAGTACCAAGGCTGCTCAGGTCGAGCATGTCGTTTCTTGTAAGGTCTATTTGGCGCATCGAACTCTTTTCCGGATTTTTTCTTACTTTTCTCGCGTAGAGATAGGCATATATTATGGTGCACAGTTCAAGGATGATGAAGACGACCCGCCTGAAGCTCATTCCCGAAAAGATAGGCAGTTCCGCTATGCCTTGAGCGACTCCGACGGTATAAACGTTGGTCACCGCTCCTCCGTAGCCGGCGGCTGCTCCACCGAACACAATCAAGATAGCTGTTATTGAATCGAAACCCATGGCGATACATACGGCACATATCAAAGGAATAAATGGCAGAAATTCCTCCCAGCATCCGGCAAAGCATGACACCAAACCGAATATGATGACGCACAGAGGCGCGAGGAGCAATTCCTTGCCTGAAAGCTTCTTTACCATGCTTCCGAGGCCGGCCTTGAGCGCCCCCGTGTTTTCTACAATTTTAAAAGCTCCTCCTATGATGATGAGTCCGAATATGACCGAAGCCCCTTTCTGCAGACCTCTCGTCACGGCAAGGACTACGTCAAAAGGCGCTACAGGATTGTTTTCTGTGAAAGTAAAAGATCCCGGAACGACAGCTTCATAATCACTGCCCTCGATGGGAACCCTTTCAAATGTTCCTGCGGGAAGGATGTATGTTGCAACAGCCGCGACGACCATAAGGATTAGTATCAGTATTACCGGATCTACGCTTCTTATCTTCTTGTCTTTGATCTTCTCCGTTTTGTTGGTACCGCTCATTTCCTTTCTCCTTTCTCTTAAAATTCTAATAATATCGTATCGGACTTCTGAGGCTCATGCGGCACAAAGATAGAAATTATGGCGAATACGGCGAGGAGTTCCAGATACCACAGGAACGGTATTATTTCGATCGGCGATAAGCTGAAGCCCATGGAAACAGCCATTCCTCCCAGGAATTCTATGGCCACGCGGGCGCACCACTGAGCTCCCATGCCGTTGAAGTCGTAGTCTGCTGAATATTCGTTGATGTCTACACCGATGATTTTTTCTCTGGAAATCCGCCTTATTGCGTGGAACATCTCGTCTGTGGTCATGCCCCAGATTTCCGGAGCTTTCTGTGAGCACACTGCGCTCGGTTCCATCACGTCTATATCGAGGGACATGTAGATTCCGTCTGTGCCGTCTGTGGCGATGGCCAGAGCTTCGTCCATCACATCCTTGATGCCTCTGTCTTTGATTTCATCTATGGTTATGTACCTGTGGCCAAGGCCCTTGGCTACGTTTCTCTCGTAAAGTCCGTTTCTCACGCCTCGCATGCCTATCTCAACAAAGTTGGACGGATCGATTTTTCCCAGTTCAAAGGCCTGGTACCACTGGGAGGAAGCCCAGTTGAGCGGATCGTTGCAGAGATCCAGATGGGAGTCGAACACGATGAGACCCACCTTTTCTTTTCTCGGCTTTAAAACTGCTTTCATTGTCGGAATAGGAACGGTGTGGTCTCCGCCGAAAACGATAGGCACTGCTCCTGCCGCCACTATGTCGGCCACTCTGGCTTCGGCCTTGTCGATGGTCTCCTGTATCTTTGCCGGGTCGTAATCGGTGTCGCCGTAGTCTTTGACCTTGATATAGTCGTCTATGCACATTTCCTTATGAATTTCAGGGAACCAGCCTCTGTTGTGCTTGTGGGAATAGAAAATCGAATATTTTCTTATCATATCAAGGCTTTCAGGCTTTTCCGCTCCCATTCTCCAGTAAACGGAATCATGTCCCGGTCTTCCGCATGTAGGCGGCGCTGAGGTGGTCGGTGAAAGTGCTGTGACTCCCTCGAAAGGAATTCCCAGGACCACGGCGTCGGTTCCCTTCAGATCTTCTGCATTTAATGCCAAAGGATATTCCATGAAAGTAGGCGTATCGCCCCTCAGGATAGGCAGCTCCACTCTCCACTGGTTGGCATGCTGCGAGGCGAGGATTTCATCTGCTTTGTCCCACGCTCCTGCTATCTTCTTTTCATTTACACCTTTGACTGCATCATTGATAATCATAATTTTTCCTCCTTTTAACGCGAGCCGGCAAATCTGCATACACATCAGTTTCATCCGTAAGCATGTTTACCATACCCGCTTCAATTGATAAATGCGTTTGTCATATATAAGCGCAAACATCGTGCCAAAACAAAAAACTGCTGAAATTCAGCAGTTTTGAGTTATTTTCCAATATTAAAAAGTCAGTTTTTCAGCTATCTGCCAATAGTTTGGCAAAGTGCTAATGCCGTGATATCCTTTACATTATCTTCTTCAAAAGCACCGGCGTTATTATGGTCGTGGCGATTACCACCAGCACGACGGCCGGGAAGAGTGCGGCGCTCATCAGTCCCATGGCGTTGCCTTTCTGCGCGACGATAAGTGCTACCTCGCCTCTGGAGATCATTCCCACGCCCACCTGGAAAGATTCTCTCTTCGTAAATCCGCATATCCTAGCCCCCAGGCCGCAGCCGATTATCTTGGTGAGGATGGCTACGATCAGCAGCAATATGGAAAACAGCAGCATCGATCCGGTTAGCCCGTCAAGCTCTACCTTTAGTCCTACGCTGGCGAAGAATATTGGCGAAAAGAACAGGTACGACGGTCTCCTTATCTTGTCAGACACTTCTGCCTTTATTTCATGTGTGGAAATGAAAAGTCCCAGCAGATACGCCCCCGTAATGTCGGCCACGCCGAAGAAATATTCCGATGCGAAAGAAATTAAAAGGCACGCTACCAAAAAATACGTAGTTATTCTCTGTCTCTTGAAATTGGCATCGATCACGCTCTTGCCCTTGTTGAGAGCCAGAGCCAGTATACCCATTACTATGGCGTAAAGGGCTATCTTCAAAAGCACTATGGCGACAGATACGTCGCTGTTCTTAAGGCTTGAAACTATCGTAAGCACGACGATGCCTATTATATCGTCTATGACGGCGGCACCCAGTATGGCGTTTCCCACCTTGCCTTCCAGCTTTCCCATTTCTCTCAGAGCTTCAACGGTTATGCTGACGGAAGTCGCCGTAAGGACAACGCCTACAAATACGGCCTTTAAAATGCCGTCGTATGATGTCTCACCTGCTTCAAAAAAGAAGTAATAGCATATAGTTCCTCCTATCAGAGGGACTATGACTCCTATGCTGGCGATAACCATGCACGCCATGCTGTTTCTCTTTATCTCATTTATGTCGGTATCCATACCTGCTGAAAACATCAGCAATATAACACCTATCTCAGCCGTATAAGCGATAAAGTCAGTTTCCGCTATGAGCCCGAAGCATGACGGGCCGACCAGAACTCCGGCGATAAGCGCGCCTACTACCTGAGGCATGCTAACTTTTTTAGTCAAATCTCCAAGTATCTTTGTAGACAGCATTATTATAGCGACGCTGACCAGATATCCATAGTCTTCCATGTACAATTACCTCCTGTGTTGTCAAGTTCTGCCTGGCGTCTCACCGCTTTGCGAAAGCTTTTAGCCGGCTCTTATACGAAGAATTTCTCCCCGAGACAACAATTTATGATACTGCCTTTACATGACAAATTCAAGATCGTTTTTTGAAGTTTAGCCGTATCTTAACGAATCTTGAAACTCATATTATACCGCAAAGCAAGTTTGGCAAAGTGATTCAATAAACGCTTCCTTGCAGTGAAGCTGAACGATACGATTATCGCGTTTATTATATATATTTTCTAAGGTAATACCTCAACGTTTCCTCCCATTTTTCAGGAATGTCGGCCTTATGTATCACGCTTCTTATCTGCTCCATGTATTTTTCCGGCATAAGCTCCATTTCCATATAATCCACGTTGGCGCACATCCTCCTGGCCAGCTGAAATTCTTTCTGCTTATCGTCAGGCAGGCTGAGGAAGCCATCTATATAGTCTGTCATCTTCTGCTTGTCCTTATTCACAAAACCTGCAAGCTGCGGCAGCAGATTTATTATATGGTCGCTTATGACGTAAGTGTCTATCCCCTCGAGGGCGTTTATAAATGTTCTAATCTCCCTGACCTTTTCTACATCGCTACACTCTTCAAAGGCAATTTGCCTGTCCGCGGCGCTGCCATTGGCCTCACTCGTTTCTCTGTCAGCGGCGCTTCCGCCAGGGGCAAACTTTTTCCCGGCAGCTGCATCGCCATTGGCAATGTCCCACATGGGAGAACCGGGCTTTACCACGAAAGTCCTTATTCTCAAAAATTCAGGGTTTATCTTATTTACTACGTCGGCGGTCTCAAGCGCATTTCTTTCACTCAAAGCTTTCCCGCCTGATCCCGGCATATAGAAAACATTGTATTCTATGCCGGCTTCCTTTATCTTTTGCCCGCAGTCTATCTGCTGCGTTCGCGTGCTGCCCTTGTTCAGCAGTTTCAAAACGTCATCGCACCCGCTTTCAAAGCCGGAATGAAGCATCGTGAGACCTGCTTCCCGAATGTCCCGAAAATCCTCCAGGCTCAGTCTGGAAAGCGTATCTGCACGGCCGTAGCAGGCGACGGTCCTCAGCGAGGGCAGTTTTTCCCTCAAATATCTGAGCGCCTCGCAAAGCTCGTCTTTTCTCATGATCATAGTATTGGCGTCCTGCAGGAAGACGGTTTCCATGTTGTCGTTGACTATCCAGTTGAGGATCATCGAATAGCATCGCTTTTCTTCTCTGGAAACGGACGGGGAAATGTCGCCCATCCGCTTGACACTGTAAGCGTCCTGGCTCTTGAGTCTCTCTAAAATCAAATCTCTGTAATATGCTACCGCGTCTATGTCCTGCTTTATTTCTTCTACAGTCCTTATCCTAAAACTGCCGCCTCGATACAAAGTGCAGAAATTGCACTTGTTCCAGGGGCAGTTTTCAGTCCACCTGAGAAGAAGACTGGACGCGTGAAACGGCGGCCTGATATTGCCCACCGCAAAAGTTTTTCTTTCCATTTTCATATCTCTCTCAGTTTTCGGCGCCTTGCCTTTTTCGCTGCCTTGTCTTTGTCGGCCCCTTGCCTTTTTCGGTGTCCGCCGGCAAAGCTTTCCGGTTCCGCGAGATTTATCTCCTACGGCGCGCAACTTAATCGAAAATGTACGCCGCTGCTTTAAAGGCTGGCAAAACAAAGAGGACGCCTTCCGGCGCCCTCCTTAACAAAGTCAAAGTCTATTTGTTTTCAGCGTCATAAAGAGCTTCAGCGTTATCCCATTCAGCGATAATTTCAGGAATTACCTTGTATAGGTCGCCTACGATAGCATAGTCTGCAACTTCCATGATAGGAGCGTCAGCATCCTTGTTGATAGCCACTATGACATCAGAAGTCTGCATTCCTGCCAGGTGCTGGATAGCTCCGGAAATACCGCATGCAAAGTAAATCTTAGGCTTAACGGTAGTTCCTGTCTGTCCAACCTGGTGGGAGTGATCGATCCAGCCTGCGTCTACTGCAGCACGGGATGAACCTACAACTCCGCCTACCTTGTCGGCAAACTTCTTGATCAGTTCAAATCCGGAAGCGTCGCCCAGTCCTCTTCCGCCTGAGCAGATGATGTCTGCGTCAGTCAGGGAAACAAGTTCCTTAGCGGACTTAACGATGTCCTTGATCTCGATTCTTATATCTTCTGCCTTGAGGTCAGGTTTAACGTTTACAACTTCACCCTTTGCTCCGACTTCTCTCTCCTGCTTCTGCATAACGCCAGGTCTTACAGTTGACATCTGAGGTCTGGTCTTAGGGCAGATGATGGTAGCCATCAGGTTTCCGCCGAAAGCAGGACGAGTCTGCTTGATACCTGTTGAAGGATCGTTAGGGTCCAGAGTGGAGGTATCAAGAGTAGTGTTGGCTTTTGCAAATTCTATGTACTTGGAAACCTTTACGTCAAGGTGAGTACAGTCGGCAGTCAGACCTGTATTGCATCTTGCAGCGATACGAGGTGCGAAGTCACGGCCGATATGAGTTGCGCCGTAGAGAACGATCTCAGGCTTATATTCGTCTATCAGCTGCTTCATTACCTTGGTGTAACCGTCAGTAGTGTAGTTTTCAAGAAGCGGATCCTGAACCATGTAAACCTTTTCAGCTCCGTACTCGAAACATTCCTGAGCAAGGTGGTCTATGTTATTTCCCATCAGTACTGCGCAGATCTGAGTATCGTCGCTGATGTCCTTAGCCAGTTTTTTACCCTCGCCCAGAAGTTCGAGAGCTACGTTCTGGATCTTGCCGTTTCTCTGTTCTGCGAAAACCCATATATGCTTATAAGCGGAAAGGTCAACTTTCTCAGCTTCAGGAGCAGCTTCAATAGCGTCGAATTTACATTTAGCTACGCAGGCGTTACAGTTGGTGCACTTGCCTTCGTCGACCACGGCTTTTCTGTCTTCCATCTTCAGCGCGTCAAAAGGACATGCCTTTACGCAGAGGGAACATCCCTTACAATTATCTTTTATAATCTTAATAGCCATTGTATTGTTATCCTCCTTCTTAGATTACGTGCTTACCTTTGAGCTTGATCAAAAGGTTTTTAGCCTGCTCGTTCTCAGTATCTCCGGCAATTACCTGTCCAGGTGCCTTAGGAGCAGGGGTAAATGATCTGAATACGTTTGTAGGGGATGCTTCAAGTCCAACCTTGTTCAGGTCTACTTCGATGTCTTTCGCATTCCATACTTTTATATCCTTCTTTCCGAAGATTCCGCCCATGCTCATGTATCTAGGCTCGTTAAGCTCTTTGATTGCGGTAAGCATGCAAGGAGTCTTGATTCCTATAAGCTCATATCCGTCTTCCAGCTGTCTCTTAACGGTGATGTTTTTCAGAGCGTCGTCGATTTCAAATTCTTCAACGTATGTAACCTGAGGGAGATCCAGCTTTTCGGCGATCTGCGGTCCAACCTGAGCGGTATCTCCGTCGATAGCCTGACGTCCGGCAAAGATCAGGTCTGCAGGACCATTTTCTTTTTCCCATTTTTTAATAGCAGCTTCCAGAGTGTTTGAAGTAGCCCATGTATCTGAACCGCCTACAGCTCTGTCTGATACGAGGATACCCTCGTCGGCTCCCTTGGCGATACACTCGAACAGCAGGTCGCTGGCCTGTGGAGGTCCCATTGAAATTACTGTGATATGTGTATCAGGGTGTTTATCTTTGATTTTCAGCGCTTCTTCCAAAGCGTTGGCGTCATCGTGGTTAAGGATTGACGGAACGCCGTCTCTGATCAATGTTCCTGTCTTAGGGTTTATTTTGATAACGTTTGTATCAGGAACCTGCTTCGCGCATACGATTATCTTAAATGCCATCTCGTTTTCCTCCTACAATCTTATTTCTTGAAAGTGTTAGCTGCGATTACCATTCTCTGAACTTCTGAAGTTCCTTCATAGATCTCAGTAATCTTAGCGTCTCTCATCATTCTTTCTACCGGATAATCCTTGGTGTATCCGTAACCGCCGTGGTACTGTACGCACTTAGTGGTAACTTCCATAGCAGTCTCAGCGGCAAACAGCTTGGCCATAGCGGCAGCTTCACCGTAAGGCAGGTGTTTGTCCTTCATGTCGGCAGCTCTGTAAACCAGCAGTCTGGCAGCTTCGATCTTAGTCTTCAGATCAGCCATTCCGAACTGGAGCGCCTGCATCTGGGACAGCTTCTTGCCGAACTGCTTTCTTGCCTGCATGTATTCAACTGTAACGTCGAATGCTCCCTGAGCGATGCCTAAAGCCTGGGAAGCGATACCGATACGTCCGCCGTCCAGAGTTGACATGGCAACCTTAAAGCCTTCGCCTACGTTGCCCAGCAGTCTGTCAGCAGGGATTTCGCAGTTCTGGAAAATAAGTTCTGTAGTTGAAGATGCGCAGATACCCATCTTGTCTTCTGTCTTTCCGATTGAGAATCCAGGGTCTCCCTTTTCAACGATGAATGAGGAAATACCGTGGTTTCCTTTCTTCTTGTCAGTCATGGCCATTACTACGAAGACATCGGCATAACCGCCGTTGGTGATGAACACCTTGGCTCCGTTGAGGATCCACTTGTCTCCTACTAATTCAGCTCTTGTCTGCTGTCCTGACGCGTCTGTACCTGCGTTTGGCTCGGTCAGACCGAAAGCGCCCAGTTTCTTACCGGAAAGCAGGTCAGGCAGATATTTCTTCTTCTGCTCTTCGTTGCCCCAGTTAAAGATAGGCCAGCAGCAAAGTGAAGTATGCGCGGAACAGATTACGCCTGTTGAAGCGCAAACTCTTGACAGTTCTTCTACTGTAATCGCGTATGAAATGTGGTCTCCGCCTGCTCCGCCGTATTCAACAGGGAACGGTACGCCCAGCATTCCGTACTTGGCCATTTTTTCAACAGTCTCAACAGGGAATCTGTGTTCCTTGTCGATGTCTGCAGCTAACGGTTCAACTTCGTTAGTGGCAAATTCTCTTACCATTTTTCTTACGAATTCCTGTTCTTTCGTTAGTTGAAAGTTCATTTAAATGCCTCCTTAGATTATTAATAACGGGTCCATTACGGACAGTATCCGCATTTTTAACATACCACTTTTATTAAAACATTTTTTTGTCAAAAGTGCAACATATTTTGTGCGGATTCTTTTTTATTTTGGACATTTCTTTTGGCTGTACTGAGATAATATGGGAGTTTTGTGATGTTTTCCCGGTAAAAACATGGCGTTTTATCCTCCGAGCCTCACTGCTGAAACGAATATCCAGTCCCCTGCAACAATTCGTATTCTTCTGTTCTCCCCCCCCCTGCGGCAGTCCATATTATTCTTTTCCCTAAGCCCAGCAGCAAATACAGCAGCACGCCCATCGGCTGTGAATACAGCGGCCGTATGTCCGAAGACTTGCGCGCTCGGCGGATGTGCACTCAGGGCTGCACGTCTGGCGGATGCATATCCAGCGACCGTATTATACTTTGCGGCAGTATGCTTGTTGGACGTGCAATAAAATAACGAGGGCGGCCTTTTCATCCGAAATTCTGACATGGATAAAATGCCGTCCTCTTTTTTCTTTTTAAAATGTTTTGCGAGCCGACCGGAAATACAGATGTGATTAAACAGTTGAAACAGCCGAATAACAAAACAGTCAAACTGCCGAACAGCCAAACAATAGAAACAATTCAGGCTCAAATCCCCGAACCACTCCCCATTCTTGAGACATTCCCCGAGCCCAGTCCTCATTCCTGAGACATGCCCCGAGCCCAGTCCTCATTCCTGAGACATGCCCCGAGCCCAGTCCTCATTCCTGAGACATGCCGCGGGCCATGGCCTTGAGAGTCTTCTTTTCTATTCTGCATACCTGCACCTGCGATATGCCCATCACCGCCGCCACCTGCTGCTGGGTCATGTCCTTATAGTACCTGAGCATGATCACCTGCTTCTCCCGCGGCTCGAGGGAGTTTATAACCGCGTCCAAATCTATCCTGGTTATATTCCTCTCCTCGTCGTCCGTCCAGAGAGCGGCGTTTTCGTAATCTTCAAGGTTTTTCATCGCGTCGTAGGCCTGCAAGGCTTCGACTATTCTTTCCGCGGAAAGGCCTGTGGCCGCTGACAGTTCGGTAATCTTGGGGGACCTGCCGTGTTTAGCAGTGAAAGCTTCTTCTGCCTTTCTCACGGCCGCACTGTCGCTTTTGAGGCTTCTGCTCACCTTTATCCTGCCCTGGTCCCTGAGCTGAGATTTGATTTCGCCGGCAATCATTGGGACGGCGTAAGTGGAAAACTTATTACCTCTCCCGGGGTCGAATCTTTCCGCGGCTTTTAAAAGACCTATATATCCGATCTGGATAAGGTCCTCAAGTTCTTCCTTATATACATAAGAAAGCCGCAGCGCCACGGATTTGACCAGTCCTGTATTTGCTGCGACTATTTCTTCCAGAAAAGATTCTCTTTTAGAATCCATAATATGTATCCAACTTCTTTATCATCGTGACGGTGGTTCCTTCCCCCGGCTTTGAATCCACTTTCAGCTTGTCGGTAAAGCTTTCCATGACGGTAAAGCCCATCCCCGACCTATTTCTGTCCGTATCTGTCGTAAACATCGGCTCCATAGCTTTTGCTATATCCTCTATGCCAGTGCCCTCGTCTGCCACCTTTATCATCAAAGTCTCCGGCGCGATCTGTGAAAACTCCATGTAAACAGGCTTTTTCACCTTTTCGTCTTCGTTTCCGCCATAGCCGTGAAGGGCGGCGTTGCTGAAAGCTTCAGATACGGCCGTCTTTATTTCCGTAAGCTCGTCCACCGTGGGATCCATCTCGGCTGCATAGGCCGCGGCTATGGCCCGCGCCAGTGATTGATTTTCCAAAATTCCTTCCAGCTGTACTTTAAGTTCTCTGCTCATTATGAAACTTCCTTTCTGCCGAGTCCGGCCACGGCTTCTTCTTTTGTATCATAATAATCTATGACGGAGAACACTCCCGCCATATTGAGTATATTTCTTATGGTCTTTGAACATGAGGCTATGGCCACTTTTCCGTCCGTTTCCCCCATCTTTCTGTATCGTCCCAGCACCATGCCTATGCCTGAACTGTCCATGAAGGACACGTTGGAAAAATCGAGCACCAAATTGTTCACCCCATAGTTATCCAGCGTCTCGTCGACTTTCTCCCTTGCCGTCTCTGCCGCATGATGGTCCAATTCTCCGAAAAGCTCCGCTACCAAAGTGCTTCCCATTATGTCAAAAATAATCTCCACCTGTGCATCTCCTCCCGTATTATTTTGGCAATTATATTATACTCCTCTGCCTGCGGCTTGTCTTTGACATAAAAGGTCGAAACTCCACTAGTTTTGGCGAATGTGATCGTATACCCTTTCCCGCTTTAGAGATGGTGCCTCAGAGCGCGGCTCCCACGGTCGCTAAGAAATCAATCCCCCGACGTGGAGTAAATGCTTCTGCGCATATCCCTTTCGACTGAGAAAGCTAACTCATACGAATATCCCTCCAATTAGGAGTAGGTACCTCGGCGCAGCTCCCGGCGCGTGGAAATCCCTCGGTGTGCGGTCCCCCGGGTTCTGAAAATTTTCCAAGTTCGAAGTCCCTGGTTTTGAGTCCCCGTTCGGCCTCCTAGAAGCGGCAAAATCCTCGGCGGAAGCACCCAGCCCGGCGGCAGCACCCAGCCCGGCGACGGTATCCAGCCCGGCGACGGTATCCAAATTTGCTAAAATCGTGGAAAATGGATACGTTTTTTGCGATATTGGATACCACGGTATCCAATATCGGTGTTTTCGTGGAAAATGGATACCATTTTCCGAATTTTGGATACGATTGCGTTTAAAGTGCCGTTCCTCCGGGGCAGAGGGCTGGCGGCATAGAAACTGGTGGCAAGGCGCTTTGCTCCGCCGGGGCGGATGGCTCACATACGCTCGCCATCCTGCATACAAAAGAGCTGCCGCTCAGCAGATGGCCAATCATCTGTTTTGCAGCAGCCCTTTTTGCATCCGCGAATACGGCTGCTGATATTCGCCCTTATTCTTTATTGGTTGTTCGCAGCGGTGTTTTCTGCCGGCGACGGTCTCTGCCGCCAGTCACTGTCACTGGTCTCCGTTATCGGTTACTGCGGGCGCTCCATGTCGCCGATGGTCGTTATACGCCTATGCGGCTTTATCACTCTTCTTTCTCTTTTTTAGGAGTACAGCTCCTGTCGCGCCTGATGCAGCTGTGATAATCCAAAGCAGGAGCAGGTTAGCATCTCCTGTTTTTTCAGGCGAGGATGAGCTGCCCGTCTTTCCATCTTCTTGCGTTGCAGTATTCGTTGAATTGTTTCCTCCGCCTCCTGATTCATCGCCGCCCGACTGACCATTATTGTCGCCGGTTTCAGTCGTCTGTGTGATCTTCACATCGCTCATATCGTACAGCGTCGTCTTTCCGCTTAAAAATCTGCTGTAGGATACAAGGCTGTAATAAGACTGCTCCGTAGCTATATCGTCCAGTTCTCCGCCGTGTTCATGCGCAAAGCCGCCGCATTCAACGTAGAATCCCAGCAAAGCTTCGATAACAGTATGTCCGTTTTTGATGAATCTCGCGTCTTTCGCCGGGTCAATTTTCAGTGCTGTGAGCGCCGTTATCACCTGCGCGCAGGATTCAGCATTTGTCACGTATACGCCGTTAATGTCCTTGCTGGAGAAACTTCCGTCGTTGTTCTGGATTGCTGACAGGCAGCTCAAAGCTTTATCCACAGCGTCTTTAACAGCTTTATCAGAATCGTAATACGGAGCTAAGGCCTGGATTGCCATAGCTGTCATATCAGCGTCCGCTTCCTCTCCCGTCAGAGCGAAGCCGCCGTTTGCAAGCTGGGCGTTCAGGATAGTCTCTATAAGGTTTTCTCTGGTGACCTGAGTTCCGCCGGTCGTCTTTGGAATCTCATAATCGTGGGAATCAAAGGCGATCAAAGCCCATATAGGTCCGTTGATTCCCTGTTTCTGCAGATAATCAAGGTCTGCCAGCGGCTCGAGCAGATTATATCCGGCGACGTTTTTTACGTCCTTGCCTATCGCAGTCAGGGCCAGCACCGTCCTGGAATTTTCTGTCGACTTGGTATTGCTGAGCTTGGCTGAGCCGTTTTCTTTCAGTGCTTTTACCAGATTTTGATAATATGCTTCTTTGTCGAAATCTGCTTCTCTTTCCGCCCTTGCAAGTCCTAGGACTGCCCATTCAATGCCCGGCATTTCCTTTCCTTTTATGGCAGACTGCAAATAGTCTCCGGTGGCTTTGTATGCGTCCTCAAAGCTGGCGATTATCTCTTGTTTCAAGCTTGCAATCTTGTCTTCCGCTTTTTTCAGTCTTTCTTTGTTTTCCTCGGAAATGAGATTTTTCTGTTCGCTGCTCAGAGAATTGTATGCGTCGCGCGCTTCTATCACCTGCTGCTCGTGGGCGGGGGTTATGTCTTCCAGTGCAGGCAGCGCTTCTATGAGTTTTTCTACTTCTTCCGCGGCAAGCTCATTTTCAACGGTTTTTCCGTCTGAATAATAGAAATCTATCACATCTCCGTCTTTGAGATAAGTCTGATTCAGCATTTTATCCGGCATTTTGCCGTTGACCGTGTAAAGCCAGCCGCTGTACGGGCCGTGCTCCACTTCTTCAAGCGTCACATTGTTTACGTCAGTTACAGCGCTGATATATGAACCGCTTCCCTTTATCTTATATCCGTTGGCTATGAGGCATGCTTCGAGAGCGTCCCAGGCGGTTTTATCATCTGAAACAATCGAAGAATATGAGTAGCTGTTTATATCGGCAAAGCCCTCATAACCGTTTCCCTTGACGCTGACGGTCACTTTTACAGGATCTTCCGCGTCGGGGTCTGCCATATCGTTTACGCCTTTAACGGTAACCGTCACGGATACAGGTCTCTTGTAGAACTGCTCAAACTGGGCGTATCTGCTGTCCTGACTGAATTTTTCCCAATATTTGCCGTATTCATTATGCGTAAGCACGCTGTCTATAGTTACATCGGTGTTATATTCCGGCTTCTGTACGAGAAGATTTTCTGAAGAAATTACCGTTTCTCTGCTGGAGCGGAATTCTCTCCATGGTTGTGAATTCATAGGGTCGTATCCCGGCAGGTCGTCTACCTCTGCTCCGCCAAAGGTCAGGTTTATGGCTCCTCTTACATATTCAACAGAGCCGTTGTTATTCAGAATTTCGGCGAAAGGCTTGAGGTCTCCTGTTACGTTATCTTTAGCGCTGTTGCTGCCTTTTATGCCGTTCCAGTAAACTTCTTCGGTACAGATTTTGTTCATCCATAAAGCTGCCTGATCGATTTCAGTCTGCTCCATCGCTTTTACCGTCATGGTAAAGGTCTTTTCGCCCAGAGTGGCGTTGTTGCGCCTGTCGGATATGGTGACGGTGTAATTCACCTGCACGTCTTCTTCTCCCGGCAGCGGCCGGTATACCACGCCGTGATAGCCGTTAAAGTCGAGTACGTCCTTATTATCGCTGGTCATGGTCACCTTTTGATAATATCTGTCGGTCATTATGCCGGCGTCCTCCAGAGCTGACGGAATAGGCATTTGTATGTCTTGCGTCACAGCGTTCAGATCTACTTGCTGCTGTTTATCGACAAAGTCTCTGATAAGCTCAGGGTATTTTTCCAGAGCCTTGCTTATCTCCTCCGACTGGTCGCTGTCGTTGGCAGGTACGCTCAGATCGAACAGCTTGAAGCTCTCCAGATGGCTGCCACCCTTCTGCTCGATGACTTCTTCAATCTGGCCTGCCAGAACGTTCTTCGGGATTACCATGGAAATG
>OLRF01002591.1_pt1 | contig 15694 bp, 16 predicted proteins | sample 1672061 | NCBI WGS metagenome assembly OLRF01 (sample SAMEA3136641, study PRJEB25190) | human gut metagenome | reverse complement strand
TGCGGGATGAGTTCAAGCACTGCAACGCCTACGCCCGCCCGGAGTGCAAGGACTGTTGGGCCAAGCTCTACTGCTCCGGCGGCTGTGCGGCCAACGCATACCACGCCACCGGCAGCATCACCGGCGTGTACGAGTACGGCTGTGAGCTGTTCCGCAAGCGGATGGAGTGTGCCATCATGATCCAGGTGGCCAAGAACCAGGAGCTGGCCGCACAGGGCATCGAGGTGCCCATCGAACTGGGCAGCACCTGCAATGCCTGCGCGGACGGCGAAGCCTGCGAATGAGCATGACCACGCCCATCGTGGACTTTGTGCAGAACTACGCAAAGTCCGGGACTTCCCGCCTTCACATGCCCGGCCATAAAGGGCAGGCCCTGCTGGGGTTTGAAGGGCTGGACATCACCGAGATCCGGGGCGCGGATGAGTTGTACGAGGCCGATGGCATCATCGCCCAGAGCGAGGCCAACGCGACCCGGCTCTTCGGCACGGCCCACACCTATTACAGCACCGAGGGCTCGTCCCAGTGCATCCGGGCTATGCTCTGCCTGGCGATGCAGGCGGCCCCCGCCGGACAGCGCCCGGTGCTGCTGGCGGCCCGCAACGCCCACAAAGCGCTGCTCTATGCCGCCGCGCTGCTGGATTTTGACATCCAGTGGCTCTGGCCCGCGCCGGACGCGGCCGGGGCGCTGTGCAGCTGCCCCGTGACCGAAGCTCAGCTTGCCGCCGCAATGGACCGGCTGGCCGGGCAGGGGAGAACCCCCTTCGGCGTCTACCTCACCAGCCCGGACTACCTCGGCGGGATGCAGGACATCGCGGCCCTTGCAAAGGTCTGCGATGCGCACGGTGTGCCGCTGCTGGTGGACAATGCCCACGGTGCCTACCTGAACTTTCTGGTGGGCGGCAGCCGCCACCCCATTGCATTGGGGGCGGCGATGTGCTGCGATTCCGGGCACAAGACCCTGCCGGTCCTCACCGGCGGCGCCTACCTGCATCTGGGGCCGAAAGCGCCCGTGCAGGAGGAAACGGCAGTCCGCAATGCGCTGGCGCTGTTCGGCTCCACAAGCCCGTCTTATCTGATCCTGCAATCCCTCGACCGGTGCAATCGGTATCTTTCGGAGGGGTATCCGCTGCGGCTCTACTCCTGCTGCGGGCAGCTGACCAGGATGCGCCGGGTGCTGAACGAGCAGGCCGCTGCGGCAGGCTGTCCGCTCCCGCTGGCGGTGGACGCCCCCGCCCGTGAGCCGCTTAAACTCACGCTGGATGCGGCGGCACTGGGCATGACCGGCACCGCGCTGGCCGAGGCTCTGCGGCAGGACCGCATCGAGTGCGAATATGCCGACCCCCGGTATGTGGTGCTGATGTTCACCCCCGAAAACCCGGCGCAGGATTATGAGCGGCTGGAAGCGGCAGTGGCACGGCTCTGCGCGGCTCTGCCGTCGGCCCCGGCTCTGCCGGAACCGGAAGCAGATGTCTTCACGGAACTGGCGGCGGAAGCTGCGCCGGTCTGCACCGTGCGGCAGGCGGTGTTCGCCCCGCAGGAGGTGGTTCCCGCCGAAACGGCGCTGGGCCGTATCTGCGCGATGCCTACCGTCTCCTGCCCGCCGGCGATTCCCATCGTGGTGAGCGGAGAACGCATCGGCCCGGCAGCACTGAAACTTTTTGCACGATACGGCATCAAAAATGTCGCAGTCCTGAAATGAACATAAAGTGGCACCGGTCTGTAAAGCAAAACGGCTTTGCGGGCTGGTGCCGCTTTTGCATCCCGACGTGTGCCGAAATGCTTGACAGGCACTTCCGCGGATGATACGATTTGGCTATCAAACGGGAGCGCGTCAAGACCGAAAGGAGAGATCCAAATGCTGGAGATCCGGCATCTGACCAAACAGTACGGCGAGAAAACGGCAGTGGATGACCTCACACTGACCATCCGGCCGGGAGAGATCTTCGGCTTCATCGGGCCGAACGGGGCGGGCAAGACCACCACCCTGAAATGCTGCTGCGGCATCTTGCAGCCGGATCGCGGCGAGGTGCGGGTGAACGGCTGTTCCATGCGGGACGACCCGCTTGCGGCCAAGCGTCAGCTGGCCTATCTACCGGATGACCCGGCCCTTTATGGCTACATGACCGGCATCCAATATCTGGATTTCATTGCGGACGTGTTCGGCGTCCGCGAGGCTGCCCGCGCCGAGCGGGTGCGGGTGTACGGCGAGCGCTTTGCGCTGACCGAAGCGCTGGGCCAGCCCATCAGCTCCTACTCCCACGGCATGAAGCAGAAGCTGGCCATTCTGGCGGCGCTGCTCCACGCGCCCAAACTCATCCTGATGGATGAGCCGTTCGTGGGGCTGGACCCGCTGGCTTCCCACCAGCTCAAGCAGACCATGCGGGCCTTCTGCGATGCAGGCGGGGCCATCTTCTTTTCCACCCATGTGCTGGAAGTGGCCGAAAAGCTCTGCGACCAGGTGGCCATCCTCCGGCAGGGGCGGCTCGTGCGGGCTGGCTCCATGGCCGAGGTGCGGGGCGATGCTTCGCTGGAAGCGGTCTTTCTGGAGCTGGAAGGGGTGCAGGATGGATACTGAGACCAGATGTCTGTTCCGCGCTCTGTTCCGGAAACAGCTGCGGGAGCAGGGGGCCTTCCTTGTCCGGAGCGCCAGCACCGGCAGACACCGCACCAGAGCGGGCCGGCTGGCGTTCGGAGCGCTGTATGGGGGCATCGTGCTGCTGGTGATGGGCAGTTTCTTCTCGCTGGCGTGGCCGCTGGGGGAGCTGCTGCTTCCCGCCGAGCAGGAGGCACTGTACTTCCTGACGATGGAGCTGCTGGCGCTGGCCGTCGGTGTATTTGCGGGAGCATTTTCCAGCTATGGGAGCCTGTTTCAGGCCAGGGACAACGACCTGCTGCTGGCGATGCCCATCCCGCCGTGGATGATCTTTGCCGTCCGGATGAGCGGGCTGTACACGATGTGCCTGTTCTATCTGCTGCTGCTCTGGGTCCCGGCAGAAGTAGTGTATGGGCTGTATGCAGCTTCTCCGCTGGGCGGGCTGCTGAGCGCGGCTCCCATGGCGCTGGTGCTGGCCGGGGCAGCGTCCCTTCTGGCGGCGCTGCTGGGGTGGGCGGTCGCTCTCTGCACTGCGCGGGCCACACACAAAACGCTGGTCACGGTCGCAGCAACCCTGGGGCTTGCGGTGGTGTATGCTCTCGTCTACCAGCGGGGAATGGCTCTCCTTGAACAGGTACTGGGGCAGGCGGCGCTGGGAGAAAACAACACGGCCTTAACGGGTGCGGGGCGCTTTTTGGGAGGTGCGGCCTGCGGGGAACCGCTTCCGCTGCTGGTGCTGGCCGTTGGCATCGTGCTGCTCTGCGCGGCGCTGGGCAGGGCGCTTTCCGGGCCGTATCTGACCTTGATGACGACCCGGCGCGGGGCTGTGAAACGGACGCGGGCGCGGCTGGCCCGCCGTTCCTCGCTGCGGCGGACGCTGCTGCGCCGGGAACTGCTCCATCTGGGCAGCAGCGCGTCCTATCTGCTCAACTGTGCCATGGGTTCGCTGGCGCTGCTGCTTCTCAGCGGCGCAATGGGATACAAGGCGGACGCACTGCGGGCGTTGGCGGCGCGGCTGCCCACGCAGGAGCTGGGCGCGGTGCTTCTGACCTTCACGGTAGTGCTGGTGGCCGGGATGAACCTCCTCACCGTGCCGTCCGTCTCACTGGAAGGGGAACAGCTGTGGCAGCTGCAAAGTCTGCCGGTGACACCATGGCAGGTGCTGCGGGCGAAACTGGACCTGCATCTGCTGGTCACCCTGCCGCCCGCGCTGCTCTGCCTGGCTTGCGGGCTGGTGCTTCTGCGCGTGCCGTGGACTTCGGCCCTGCTGGCGGGTCTGCTGGTGGCATTGGATGTTGTTTTCACAGCTGCCGCTGGGCTGATGTTCGGCGTGACGATGCCACGCTTTCACTGGACGAGCGAGATGGCCGTCATCAAGCAGAACCCCAGCGTTCTGCTGGCACTGCTTGTCAACTGGGCCGCTGGCTTTGTGCTGGGCGTGGGGGTGCTGGTGCTGGCGCAGTTCGTGCCGGTCGAGGCCGCATGGATGGCAGCATTGGGCATCCTTGCCCTGGCCGATGGGGCTGCGCTCCGCTGGCTGAAGACGAAGGGCGCAGAACGATTGCAGAGATTATAAAAGATGAAAAGACCCTCTCCGGGCATTGCAGCAGAGCAAGGACGGAAAGGGTCTTTTTGGCGGATGCGGCTTATTCGATGCCGGTCACTTTGTAGTCCTGGTCTTCAACGGCCTTCTTCAGGGTCTCGTTGGCGACATCGGCGCTCAGGGTGACGACGGCGGTGCCGGTCTCGTGGCTGACCACGGCCTCGTGGACTTCGGGCAGAGCTTCCAGTGCCTTCTTCACGCGGGCCTCGCAGTGGCAGCACATCATGCCTTCAACGTGCAGGGTCTTTTTCATAAAATGTTCCTCCTTGACAGTGGATTCCGAAACGGGTTCGGTCGTATCTTCAGCCTGCGGCTGCGCGGCAGCGGGCAGGGCGGAAGTCTTGATCTTGTGGTCGTGTTTGGTGCTGTGCAGGTCGAACAGATTCAGGCGCAGCGCGTTGCTGACGACACAGAAGCTGGACAGGCTCATCGCGGCGGCACCGAACATGGGGTTCAGCGTCAGGCCAAAGGGGATGAACACACCGGCGGCCAGCGGGATGCCGATGATGTTGTAGATGAAGGCCCAGAACAGATTCTCGTGGATGTTGCGCAGGGTGGCGCGGCTCAGGCGGATGGCGGCGGGCACATCGGAGAGGCGGGAGTTCATCAGCACCACGTCCGCCGCATCAATAGCGACGTCCGTTCCGGCACCGATGGCGATGCCGGTGTCGGCGCGGGTCAGGGCCGGGGCATCGTTGATGCCGTCGCCGACCATGGCGACCTTGCCGGAGGCTTGCAGCTTGCGGATGACGGCCTCCTTGCCGTCGGGCAGGACGCCAGCGATGACCTCATCCACGCCTGCCTGACGGCCGATGGCGTCGGCGGTGCGCTGGTTATCGCCGGTGAGCATCACGACCCGGATGCCCATGTTCTGCAATTCACGGATGGCGCGGGGGCTGTCCTCCTTGATGGTGTCGGCCACGGCCACTACGCCCAGCAGACGGCCCGCGCCGCCGAAGTAGAGCGGCGTTTTGCCCTCGCTTGCCAGCGCGGCGGCTTTTGCCTTCAGGCTTTCCGGCACAGCGGCCTTTGTCGCAAGGAAGGACGCATGGCCTGCGTAAACTTCTTTGCCGTCCAGCGTTGCAGTCAGGCCGTTGCCGGGCAGGGCTGCAAAGTCGGAGACTTCCGGGGCCTCGATGGCGTTGGTCTCGGTGTAAGCGAGGATGGCCTTGGCCAGCGGATGCTCGCTCCTGCGCTCCAGCGCGGCGGCAAGGGTCAGCAGCTCCGTCTCGCTCACGCCCTCGGCGGGCAGGATGTCGGTGACTTTGGGTTCGCCGCAGGTGATGGTGCCGGTTTTATCCAGCGCCACGATCTGGGTGCGGCCTGCGGCTTCCAGCGAAGCGGCTGTCTTGAACAGGATGCCGTTCTTGGCCCCCAGACCGTTGCCGACCATGATGGCCACCGGTGTGGCCAGGCCCAGCGCACAAGGGCAGCTGATGACCAGCACCGAGATGCCGCGGGCCAGTGCATAGCCGAACTCCCGGCCCAGCAGCAGCCAGACGATGGTGGTGACCACAGCAATGGAGATGACCGCCGGGACGAAGAAACCCGACACGGTGTCGGCGATCTTGGCGATGGGGGCCTTGGTGGCGGCGGCGTCGCTGACCATCCGGATGATCTGCGCGAGGGTGGTGTCCTCGCCCACGCGGGTGGCCTCGCACCGCAGGAAGCCCGACTGGTTGGTGGTGGCGGCCGAGACCTTGTCGCCCTCGGCCTTGTCCACCGGGATACTCTCACCGGTCAGTGCGCTCTCGTTCACGGCGCTGCTGCCTTCCAGCACGATGCCGTCCACCGGGATGTTCTCACCGGGGCGGACGACAAAAACATCGCCCTTGCGTACTTCCGCGATGGGGACGCTGACTTCGGTGCCGCCCCGCAGGAGGGTGGCCGTTTTGGGGGCCAGCTTCATCAGGCTCTTGAGCGCGTCGGTGGTCTTGCCTTTGGAGCGGGCTTCCAGCATCTTGCCCACCGTGATGAGGGTCAGGATCATGGCGGCCGACTCAAAGTAGAACTCCATCATATAGTGCATGACGAGAGCATCGTTGCCATCCACCTGCGCGCGGGTCATGGCGAAGAGGGCATAGGTGCTCCAGAGGAAGCTGGCCGAGGAACCCAGCGCCACCAGCGTATCCATGTTGGGGGCGCGGTGGAGGAGGCCCTTGAAGCCGTTGATGAAGAACTTCTGGTTGATGACCATCACGATGCCCGCCAGCAGCAGCTGAACGAGGCCCATCGCGACGTGGTTGCCGTCGAACCAGTGGGGGAGCGGCCAGCCCCACATCATGTGCCCCATGGAAAAGTACATCAGCACCGCCAGAAAGAGAAGGGAGGCGATGAGCCGCTTTTTCAGTTTTGGGGTCTCGTGGTCGGCCAGAGCGTCGAGGTCGGCGCTGGGGTCCGGGGCGGCGGTGGGTCCGCCCGCCTTGGGGCTGGCGCCATAGCCTGCATCCTGCACCGCCTTGACGATGGCGGCAGCACTCGCGGTGCCCTCCACGCCCATGGAGTTGGTGAGCAGGCTCACCGAGCAGCTCGTGACGCCGGGCACGGCGTTTACGGCCTTTTCCACCCGTGCAGAGCAGGCCGCGCAGCTCATGCCGGTAACGTTGTATTGTTCCATAGTCTCACTCCTTGCGATGGGTCAGCTTGTCCGAAAAAGGGTCATTTCATGAGTTTGGGCAGCAATTTCAGCAGCTCATCCAGCTTTTCGTCGCTGCCCGCGCGCAGGTCGTCCGCAACGCAGGTGCGCACATGCTGGCTGAGCAGCTCTCTGGAAAAGGCGTTCAGCGCAGAGTTTGCCGCCGCCACTTGCACGAGGATGTCGGCACAATAGACGTCTTTTTCGACCATGCCGCGGATGCCCCGGATCTGGCCCTCGATGCGGTTCAGCCGGTGGATGAGGCTCTTGTACTCCTCCTCGCTCCGCTTTTTGTGGCGGCAGCAGCAGGCGTGCAGGGTCTCTGCTTCGGCCTGCGCTGTTTCGGCGGCTGCATCTTCGCAGCAGGGGGCAGGGGACGCTTCGTGCAGGGCACAGCGGGGACAGGGTTCCATCTCGCTGCTCATGGGAACAACTCCTTTCAAATTACCCCTTGGGGGTATCTTTCGTACAAGGGCATTGTAGCACAGCTTGTCCTACAGAACAAGTAGGAAATGAAAATTCAATTGTGAATTTTTCGTGAACACAGAAGACAAAAAAAGAAGGAGCTGAAGAGACTCCCCCAGTCACCTTCGGTGACAGCCCCCTCGGAGAGGGGGCCTAAAGCCTCCCTCCTAGAGGGAGGTGGCATCGCATGAGCGATGACGGAAGGAGTTTCTTCAGCTCCTGAAACACAAAAGCTTATTCGCAGAATTTCCGCATAAAGGCGATGTCGCTGGCGGCGCGGGCGGGGACGGCTTCCTCGCGCAGGACCGGGAAGGCGGCCTGCGGCATCTGCTTCAGCATGGCGAAGCCGCCTGCATAGTCCACGCAGGAATCCTCCAGGCTGGTGGAGTACAGGGTGCCGTCCGGCCGGAAGTTCTGACCTTTGAAGTGGACGGCGGCGATCTTGTCGCCGTACCAGCTGCCCACCTTGTCCCAGATGCGGCGCTGCGCGTCCAGTGAAGCGTCCTCCGGGCCGACGTAGTTGGCGAAATCGCAGAGGACGCGAAGGTTGGGGCTGGCGATGGTGTCCAGCACCATCTTGACGGCCTCCGGGGTGTTCATAGCGTGGTAGTAGACGCACTCCACGGCGAACAGCACCCCCTGCTCCTCACAGACGGGCAGGATCTCGCCCAGGCTGCGGAGAAGGGCTTCCTGCGCTTCCTTGCGGGTGACACCGGGCTGCTTGGCCATGTTGGTGGTCTCACTGCCCATGCAGCCGGCGTGCAGCACTTTGGCGACCGGGATCTGGCTCAGCACCTTGGCGACCTCGGCGCGGCGCTTGTCCTCGTCGGCATAGCTCAGCTCGACATAGGTGCCGTTCACCGCGATGGAAACACCGGCAGCGGTGGCTGCGGCGCGGGTGGCCTCGACCAGTTCCGGGGTGACATCGGCATAGCTCTTCACGCCCTCAATGGCCTTGGTGTAGGCCAGCTGGGTGCAGGCAAAGCCCGCCTTGCCGATGGAAGCAAATAGCTCATCCGGGGTGTGACGGCCAAAATCGTGCCCGCGGGCACCGATCACAAATTCAGGCATGGCTTTTTCCTTCTCCAAAGATGCGTTCTGCGAACAGGTGCAGCTCCTTGCCCCACCAGTACCAGTCGTGGGAGACATCACTGCCCCAGAACTCGCAGTGGGCGGGCAGCCCGGCGGCGGTCAGGGCCTCGGAGAGGGCGCGGGTGTCGGCCTGTGCCTCCTCCTCGTAGCTGCCCTGCCCGGCGCAGAGGATGAGATCGTTCTCCTCCGCCTTGGCAAAGGCCTTTTTGTCCACGAGGCCGGTCTCGGTCAGGTAGGCGAGGGGTGCATTGCGGAGCACGAGGTCGTCCTCGGCGCTGCCCAGAAAGCGGCTCATGTCGTACAGGCCGGACAGACCGATGGCACCGCCGAACACCTCCGGGCGGCGCAGGCGGCAGTTGACGGCCTGACAGGCACCGGTGTCCACGCCGACGCACCAGATGCGCTGGCCTTTCTCGGTCTGGTTTAGTTCCCGGATGCGGACGGCCAGCTCGGTGGACAGGTAGTTGAAATACTTTTCCTGCATCTCGGCCCGGCGGCGGGGCGCAGCATCCCCGGCCAGCAGGCTCTCGGCGTCGATGCCGTCGGCGGTGAAGAGCTGGAGCTTGCCGCTGCTCAGCAGGGAAGCCACTGCTTCGGGCATCCCGTTGTTCTCCCAATCGTAGAAACGGCCCCCGCGGGCGGGCAGGGCCAGCACCGGCACACCGGCCGTGCCATAGACCTTGAACTCCATTTCGCGGCCGAGCATCCGGCTCCACTCTTTATAATAGGTACCTTGCATCATGAAAGCATCCTCCTGAATTTATACGAATTGATTCCGCACCGGGTCGTATCCGTACCCGGCGGCAGCGAGCGTTGCGCACAGCGCGGCCTTGTCCTCGTCCAGGTCGTCGCACAGTGCGTCGAGGCTGGGGTAGAAGTCGCGCAGCTTCAGGTTCACCATGCTCAAAAGCATGATGGGGTCATGGGGCAGAGCCATCTGAAAAACCTCCTCCTGGAAAACAAAAAAGCCGGTCACTCGACAAAGTGACCGGCAGATGCAGCTACTTAGACAGCGCGGGTAACTTTGCCAGCGCGCAGGCAACGGGAGCATGCGTAGATATACTTGGGAGAACCCTCCACGACCGCCTTGACACGACGGACATTCGGCTTCCAGGTACGGTTGGAACGGCGATGGGAGTGGGAGACCTTGATACCAAAGGTAACGCCCTTGCCGCAGCATTCACACTTAGCCATGATACTTGCACCTCCTAGCAGTGAAGTAAGGAACTCAAAATAATCAGCTTGACTATTATACCAGAGTCGGGGAGAAATTGCAAGCATTTTTTTGAAATTTCTGTAACCTTTTTTATCTGTGGGCCAAGCCCTTGTCTGAAATCGAAAAACATAGTACAATAAGACAAAATAATCCACTGTTAGGAGAATACGATGACCTCACGCGGACTGTACTATCTTATCCGGGCGCTGGTGACGCTGGTCGCCATCCCGTTCCACGAAGCGGGCCACGCCCTCGCAGCCTGGCTGCTGGGCGACCCTACGGCCAAGCGGGAGGGTCGGCTGTCGCTGAACCCGTTCCGCCACTTTGACCTGATGGGCACCCTGTGCATGGTGCTGGCGGGCGTGGGCTGGGCAAAGCCGGTCTCCACCGACCCGCGCAATTTCAAGAACCCCAAGGCGGGCATGGCGCTCACGGCTCTGGCAGGCCCGGTGGCGAACCTGCTCCTGGCCTACCTCGCGATGGTGGTCTGGAAGCTGCTGTATTACTGGGCCCCGGTCACGGTCGGAACCGTGTTTGCAGCCCGCTTCCTGCAATATCTGGTCATGATGGACGTCAGTCTGGCGGTGTTCAACCTCATCCCGGTGCCGCCGCTGGATGGCAGCCGGGTGCTGCTGGCGGTGCTGCCACAGCGCATTTACTTTGGCATCATGAAATATGAGCGGGTGATCCTCATCGTCATGCTGGCGGTGGTCTGGAGCGGCTTTCTGGACGGCCCGCTCACCCTGCTGAACGATGCCGTGTGGGATCTGCTGGATCTGGGCACCGGCTACATCGACCAGATCGCCTATTCCATGTATTACGCATCCATCGGGACGGTGATCTGAGTGGCAGAAGAGCTGACGTTCCATCTGGCGGACTTCGAGGGCCCGCTGGAACTGCTGCTGACGCTGGTGCAGAAGCATAAGATGGACCTGCACAACATCCCCATTCTGGAACTCATCGACCAGTACACCCGCACCGTGGCAGCGGACGCCGGAGCCGACCCGGAGACGGCCAGCGCCTTCATCGAGATGGCGGCGCATCTGGTGGAGATGAAGAGCTATCTGCTGCTGCCCCGCAGCGAAGAGGGCGAGCGGATGAAACAGGAACTGACCGGCCAGCTCATCGAGTACGACCAGTGCCGCCGGATGGCCGGGGCATTGCGCGCAAAAGGGGAGCAGGCCCCGGTCTTCGTCCGGAGACCGCTGGAAGTGGAGCAGGACAACACCTACGACCTCTTCCACTCGCCGCAGGTGCTGGCGGACTGCTGGCAGGCGTTGGCGGGCCGGAAAGCGGCCGTCGTCCGGCAGCCCACCCAGCAGCAGTTCGAGCCGCTGGTGTCCGCGCCGGTGGTGTCGGTGAACAGCCGGGTGGTCTATATCCTGCGCCAGCTCATCGGGGGCAGCGCCCGGAAGCTGGGGCAGCTGTTTTCCCGCCGCCAGAGCCGGAGCACCCATGTGGCCACCTTTCTGGCCCTGCTGGAACTGGTGCGCGGCGGGCGTGTCACCCTCGGCCCGGACGGTGCGATGACCATGCGCCGCGGGCGGCTGGAACGCACAAAGGAGAACGAATGAACCAGAAAAAACTGCGAGCCGCCGTGGAGGCGATGCTCTTTGCCTATGCGGAACCCATCGGGGCCGACAAACTGGCCCAGGCGCTTCAGATGCCGGTCTCCAGCGTGGAGCCGGTGCTGGAAGAGCTGCGCACCCGCTATGCCCGCGAGGACAGCGGCCTGTGCCTGCTCCACCTGAATACCCACTGGCAACTGGCCACCAAGGCCGACTTTGCCGAACCGGTCCGCCGGGTGCTGGATACCCGGCGCTCGGTGCCGCTGGGCCCAGCGGCGATGGAGACGCTGACCGTTATCGCCTACAACCAGCCGGTCTCCCGCGCATTCATTGAGCAGGTGCGCGGCGTGGACTCCTCGTCCAGCGTGTCCGGCCTGCTGGAAAAAGGTCTCATCGAAGAGGCCGGGCGGCTGGACCTGCCCGGACGGCCGGTGGCGTTCCGGACGACGGATGTGTTTCTGCGGTGCTTTGGCCTGTCCAGCCTGGACGACCTGCCGCCCATCCACAGCAGCGAAGAAAGCGGGGGAGAGGTATGAGTGTTCTGAGCGTTTTGGGAGCGGTGCTGCTCGTTCTCTTAAAAGGGATCGGCATCCTGCTGCTGGTGGTGCTGATCCTGGCAGTGGTGCTGCTGTTCTGCCCCTTCTGCGCGGACGTGCAGTGGGAGAACGATGTGCTGACCATCCGGGCCGGTGCGCTGGGGCTGACCCTGCCGGTGTTCCAGTATCCTGCACCGGAAAAGCCGAAAAAGAAGAAAAAACCGGCTGGACAGAAAGCGGACCAGAAGCCCAAGCCGAAGACCCCGCCCCGCAAAAAGGCCCGGCTGACCCTGAACATCCTCTGCACCATCCTGCGGGGGGCGGGTCGGCTGACCAGAGCCATCATCGGGTCGCTGCGCATCACGAAGATCGACGTCGTGTTGGGCGTCCGGGGCGAGGACCCCGCCGAAGCTGCCCACAGCTATGGCAGGCTGAACGCCTGGCTCTATCCGGCACTGGGCTTCCTCGACCGGTTCGTCTATCTCGATTTTGAGCAGCTGCGGTTGCTTCCGGATTTCGGCTCGGCCCAGCCGACGGTGCAGGACCGGGTGTCCTTCCGGGTGTCGGCACAGGCGTATGCCATCGTCTTCACGGCAGTGCGTGTGCTTTACGAGTTCTGGCGCGAAAAAGTGCTGGACGTCTTCCTATAATTTGGTTATAATATAACTGTATGGTGTGTTCTGCCTGTCCGCTGCGGTGGGGGCAGTTCCGGAGAAAGCGTTCCCGCTTTTTCCCACTCATTGAAATAAGGAGGCCGATTTTATGGCTGAGCATCCGATCCAGGGTTTAATGAACGTCACGATGGACAAGGTCCGTCAGATGGTGGATTCCAACACCATCGTGGGCAAGCCCATCACCACCGAGGACGGCACCACCATCCTTCCGGTGTCCAAAGTCAGCTTTGGCTTTGCATCCGCAGGCACGGACTTTGACGGCAAGAATGCTGCCAACAAGGACCTGTTCGGCGGCGGTTCCGGCGCGGGCGTCAACATCCAGCCGGTGGCCTTCCTTGTCATCAAGGATGGCTGTGTCCGCACCATCCAGCTGTCCGACGGGGCCAACACCGTGGACCGCGCCCTGACCATGATCCCCGAACTGGTGGAGAAGGTCAGCGTCCTCATCGACAGGAAGGGCGGCAAGGCGGCCCCCGCGGAGACCGGCCCCGAAACGCCCAACGCGTAAGAAAAGGCGCATGAGCTTCCCCTTGAGGGAAGCAGCCGAATGAAGCAAGATGGATGAGGCAAACGCGCGAAAATGCGCACCCTCATCCGGCACTGCGTACCACCTTTCCCGCAAGGGCAGGGCTCTTCAGCGCGGTGCATTTTGAGCGCCGGGAGGCGCACAAGGAGTAAACGAACAATGGCAGAAGAACGTATTCAGAAGATCATGAGCGAGCAGGGCCTGTGCTCCCGCCGCGCGGCCGAGCAGATCATTGCCGAGGGCCGCGTCAAGGTCAACGGCCACCCGGTCAAGGTGGGCGACAAGATGGACCCCAACCGCGATGTGCTGCATGTGGATGACGAGCGCATCTACATCCAGAAGAACCAGCAGCTCTACTATCTGGCCCTGTACAAGCCCCGCGGCTATGTGACCACCGCCAGCGATGAGCTGGGCCGCAAGACCGTCATGGAGCTGGTCAGCGACATCCCCGCCCGCCTCTACCCGGTGGGCCGCCTGGATAAGGACAGCGAGGGCCTGCTGCTGATGACCAACGACGGCACCTTTGCGCAGGCCGTCACCCATCCGTCCGGCGGCATCTCCAAGCTGTACCGCGTTACCGTGCAGCCCCGTGCCGACGAGAGCCAGATCCTGAAAATGAGCTCCGGCGTCGTGCTGGACGATGGCACCAAGACCATGCCCTGTGCCATCAATGTCGTGACCGACGAGCCGGGCCGCACCGTGATGGAGATGACCCTGAAAGAGGGCAAGAACCGCGAGATCCGCCGGATGTGCGAGGCCGTCGGGCTGGAAGTCGTCCGCCTGAAGCGGAACGCCGAGGGCGTCGTCAAGCTGGGGATGCTCAAGCCGGGCACCTACCGTGAGCTGACCAAGGCAGAGATCAACGGCCTGCGCGCCGCAGCCGCCAAGGGCCGCGCCCAGACCCGCAGCGCAGCGCTGCAATCCAAAGCGGCCGAGCGCCGCCCCCGCGGCCCGGTGGGGCAGGGCGCAAAGCGCGGCGAGCGCAATGCACCCGCAAAACGGAGAAAATGATGGTCCCCACAGCATCTTTGTCGGGCAGACCAAGGCGGCCGGGCCTGAGATGGAAAAGATTGTGAGATTTTCCCTCAAAAATGGGGCGTTCGGCACTTGAGAATCCTGACAAAATATAGTATAATAAACCTAATTTTGAAAGCTCAAAATAGACAAAGCAGGAGGTCTTACCATGGCTTCAAAGATCAACAAAGGAGAAATCCTCGCCAAGTTTTTCGATGACGGGGAATATACCGCACTGTTTGCGGACGGCGCGGTGAGCGCTGCCTGCGGCTATGCGGCTGGCCAGCAGGCCTACGCCGTCTACCAGAACGGCGAGGCAGTCACCGTGAAGGACGTTGAGAAGAACATCAAGGTCCTCGAAATGGCTGCTCAGACGGGCTGCCCCGTGGTCACGTTCTACAACTCGGTCGGCGCAAAGCTGGCAGAGGGTCTGGACGTTCTGACCGCGACCGCCAAGCTGAACGCCGCCATCGCCAAGGTGTCCGGCGTCGTGCCCCAGGTGGCAGTCGTCACCGGCGTGTGCGGCGGTACCAGCGCCCTGAACGCTGCCAGCGCAGATGTCTGCGTCATGGCAAAGGACGCCGAGCTGTTCTTCACCGCTCCCTTCACCTCTGCCGCCAAGGGCGACAAGGTCGCAGATGCAGGCTCTGCTGAGGCTGCTGCCAAGGCTGGTGTTGCTGCCATCGTGGCCGAGAGCGCTGCCGAGGCTGCCGAGAAGGCTGCCCACATCGTGGGTCTGCTGCCCGCCAACAACCTGACCGGCCCCGCTATCTTCGAGTTCGAGCAGCCCACCGCGGTCCTGGCCGCTGGTGCCGCTCCGGAGAAGGCTGCTGCTGCCCTCATTGATAAGGACAGCGCCGTGGAGCTGTTTGCAGGCTTCGGCAAGAGCGTCTACACCGCATTTGCTACCATCGGCGGCAACGCGGTCGGCGTGGTGGCGACCGGTGAGCAGCTGTGCCACAACTGCGTGTCCAAGGCTTCCCGCTTCGTCCGCCTGTGCGACGCCTTCAGCGTCCCCGTGCTGACCATCGTGGACACCAAGGGCTTCGTCCCCAGCGCGACCGATGACATCGCCGGCGGCATCCGTGAGGCTGCCCGTCTGGCTGCCACCTATGCAGACGCCACCACCGCGAAGGTCGCTCTGCTGGCTGGCAAGGCTGTGGGCCCGGTCTACACCGCTCTGGCCAATGCCGACCTGAAGATCGCCGTCAACGGCTGCGTGGTCAGCGCTCTGGAGCCCAACGCTGCCGTCTCCGTTCTGTACAAGAGCGAGATCGACGCTTCCGACAACATCATCGCTGCGACCAACGCCAAGGCTGCTGCCTACACCGCCGAGGTGTGCAGTGCCGCCAACGCTGTGGCCTGCGGCGCTGCCGATATGACCTGCGACGCTGCCAATGCACGCGCAAGCGTTGTGGCTGCATTTGAGCTGCTGAGCACCAAGCGTGCTGCCCGCCTGCCCAAGAAGCACGGCAACATGGCTCTGTAAGCGTTCCGATCGTAAAACGTACATAGGATAAATGATTGATTCAGGAGGGTCCTTCCATGAAGTATTACAATATTACCGTCAATGGTGTTGCTTACAGCGTCTCCGTTGAGGAGACCGCCGCTGGCGCAGCTCCCGTTGCTGCTGCCGCTCCCGCTGCTCCCAAGGCTCCGGCTGCTCCTGCTGCCGCTCCCAAGGCTGCTGCTCCCGCCGCTGCTGCCGGTGCCGTCACCGTCAAGGCTCCCATGCCCGGCAACATCCTGGATGTCAAGGTCGCAGCCGGTGC
>OLRF01002555.1_pt1 | contig 15865 bp, 14 predicted proteins | sample 1672061 | NCBI WGS metagenome assembly OLRF01 (sample SAMEA3136641, study PRJEB25190) | human gut metagenome | reverse complement strand
AATTAAAACTGTCTGAGCCGCCTGGCGAGGAAATACTAACCGGCGGCGAGTTTTTTAATTCCCCGCAAAGCAAAGGTGAAACCGCATGACGGCGACATCAAGCCGCAGGGAAAGCAAAGGTTTATACAAAACGCTATTCTATTTTCACCACCACGGCCGTCAGGTCATCAAGTTCTCGGCTGCGGTAACGTGTTTTAGCTTCGGATACGATTCTTCCCGCTAAAACTCGTGGACCCATTGAGTGGGCGTTTTTTATGAGATATTCTTCCAGCCACCCTGCAGACAAATCGTTCCTGTCTGCTTCCGTGATTCCGTCTGAAACCATCACTAGGACGTCGCCCGGGCGGAGTTTGGCTGTTACATGAGTCAGCTTTAAGCTGGGGATTATTCCAACAGGCAGGGCCGGCTGTTCTATTCTCCTTATCTTGCCATTTCTCAGCATAAAAGATAAGGCCGCTCCCATCTTGTAGAATTTCGCACGGCCAGTCTTCTGATCTATTATCGTCAAATCCAAGGTTGCAAAGCTGTATTCGCGTCCACTCTGCTCTATCATGCTGATGTTGACTTCTTTTATGGCACGGGCAACTGAAACTCCTTCTTTAAGGAGCTTTCGCAGTTTACTTATGACAGCCTGACTCTCCGCCGCCGCCTTCATTCCCTTGCCCATGCCGTCCGACAGAATGAAGGCTAGGCTGCCGTCCGGCAGCCTGCAGGAGACAGCCGCATCGCCGCTGTCTCCTGCTGCGGCCGAGGACACCATGCGGCCTTTTCTTATTTTTTCAATTTCCACATTCTTTTCGATTTCCATGACACCATGTTAGCATAATCAAAACGCGTAAGATGTCGAATCCGGGAACACGAAAAGAAGAATTCTCAAATGCCGTTCCTTTCTCTCTTACTATTCGTCAGGAAGCTGGCTTACTTTTTCCCGCTGTTTTACAACTTCCCTGGCCAGACGTCCGTCCGCGGTGTTGATATTATTCAGCGCAGTCAGTGCGGCATATTTCTCACCCAGCTCATAATACGCAGTCGAAAGGGTAAAATTATAAACGTTGTGCATCATGAGGCTGCGAGGTTTGTTGTTCATATTTTTCAGGCTGTCGAGCAGCTTTCTGGCGTCGTTGTCCTCTTTATAAGCTTCCAGAATAGGATTATATTCGTTCTCAAATTTTTTGTTTATCACTCCGTTGAGCAGCGCCGCGCCGATGATAAATAAGAAGAAATGCGCTATACCGCCGCCGAGAATGGCAAGCACTAAAAATCCAGATGCAAGATCTCTGGCAAACCAAATTACCGGAAATTCAACGGCCATCAGAGTGAAGAAATAAATTAAAAATTTGGACTTGCGTTTTTCCATTTATTATGTTTCCTCCCAAAATATTTGAATTCTACTATTCTATATCGAAAAACGCCTTGGCGTTTTCCAGCGTTTTTCTGGCGGTCTCCTCATAAGATATGCCTTTGATTTCAGCCATCTTGCGCACCGTATATTCCACATACGGAGATTTGTTGGGCTTTCCCCTGAAAGGCACCGGCGTCAGGTAAGGAGCATCAGTCTCAGCCAGCAGATATTCTATAGGTATCGCCTCGACCATTTCCACCGTTCTGCGGTTGTTCTTGTATGTCACCGGCCCGGCGACGGACAGCGTCGCTCCCAGTCTGACATACTGCTGTCCAAGCTCGCGGCTTCCGCTGAAACAATGGAGAAGCACGCGAGCGTCCTTTTCAAGGGCGCCGCCGGGCCCGCGGCGTTTCGGGAACCAGCTGCATCTTTCAGCTGAAAAGGCGTTTTCCTCTTTAAGTATATCCATGGTGCGCTGATCTGCGTCTCTTGAATGGATCACTATCGGCAGCCTCAGCTCGTTGGCCAGGCGTATCTGCCGGCGGAACCAGTATTCCTGCACGTCCGGCTCGGAATTGTTGTAATGAAAGTCCAGCCCAATCTCGCCGATGGCCTGCACTTTGTCCTTCTTCGCCAGACCTTTTATCATCGTTAGCACGTCCTCATCCATGCTCTTCGCATCGTGGGGATGTATGCCTACGGCCGCGTAGCACCATGAGAAGCGCTTGGCGTGCTCTGTCGCCCTGAGAGAGCTCTCAAGATCAAAACCGATGTCCATCACATAGCCGAGGTCTGAGTTCTCTATCTCCTTTATCAGTTCTTCCCGCTCTTCGTCGGTGTAACTGTCGTTATTTATATGTGCATGTGAATCAAACAGCATAATTCTCTCCGTTCAGCGCATTTCTCGCCGCATATCTCTCTGCGGCCGAGGTCCTCGCGCAAAATCAGCTTTCTATTTTGCGGCCGCAGCCCTCGTCAACAATTCAATTGATTCGCCGGCCTTCGTCCCATCGTCGCTGCAAAGCTTGTTTCTCGCAGGCTGCAAGCAGCGGCCAGAGGCCGCTGGCGTTTCTCCTATATCTATCAGCTGACCACTTCGCCGTCAGGGGCGGAGGTGGTCACGATTTCGCAGCGTTTGCCGTTTTCCGCAAACAGCAGCATGCCCTTCGATTCCATGCCTCTGAGCTGGCGAGGCTTGAGGTTGGCCACTACTATCACTTTCTGGCCCACCATTTCCTCAGGTTTAAAATCGTTGGCCACGCCGCTCACCACCTGACGCAGCTCGGTTCCCATCTTCACCTGGAAGACCAGAAGCTTGTCGGCCTTAGGGTGCTTTTCAGCTTTTAAAATGGTCCCTACCCTGAAGTCTATCTTGTCAAAATCTTCATAGGTTATCTCCGGCTTTAATTCCAGCGGAATACTTGTCGGCTCTGCCGGTTTATTGAGAGCCTGAAGTTCTTCCAGCTCCTTCTCTATGTCCAGTCTAGGGAAGATAGGATTTCCTTTCTTGACCTGTTCTCCGCACATCATCTCAAATGTGAAAGCGTCCTCCCAGACCACGTCGGAATACCAGAGGCCCATCTGCTTTCTTATCTCCTTGCTGGTGGTGTGCATGAACGGATATATCAGTATGGAAATTATCCTTATGGACTCGGCCAGATTGTGCATAACAGTATTCAGCTCGGCTTTCTTGCTCTCGTCCTTGGCCAGTATCCATGGTGATTTTTCGTCGATATATTTGTTGGCGCGCCTTACGAGGATCCAGATCTCCTCAAGGGCCATGTTAAAGGCGAATTTGTCCATCTGTTCCTCAACTTTGGCCGCCGCGCCCACCGCGATCTGTTTCAGATCCTCGTCGGTCTCGTCTGCGGTTTCTGCTTTAGGAACGGTTCCTCCGCAATATTTTTCTATCATGGAAACAGTTCTTGAAACGAGATTTCCCAAGTCGTTGGCCAGATCGTAATTCATGCGCTTCAGCATCACTTCGTTGGTAAATACGCCGTCCTGTCCGAAAGTATATTCGCGGAGAAGGAAATATTTCAAGGCGTCTATGCCGTAACGTTCGATCAGGATGACAGGGTCCACCACGTCGTTGCCCTTGGCGGCTTTGGACTTGGAAACTTTTTCCCCGCCCAGAAGCAGCCAGCCGTGGCCCAGAACCTGCTTAGGCAGCGGAATTCCGGCGCTCATCAGCATTGCCGGCCAGATTATCGAATGGAATCTCACGATTTCCTTTCCTACAAGATGAACGTTGGCAGGCCAGTATTTCTCATAAAGCTCCGGCTCGTCAGGATACCCGAGGGCTGTGATATAGTTGGTCAGAGCGTCAAGCCATACGTATATCACGTGCTTCTCGTCGATTGGAACCGGTATGCCCCAGTCAAAGGTCGATCTTGAAATGCAGAGGTCGTCAAGGCCCTGCTTTATGAAAGAAATCATCTCGTTTCTCCTGCTTTCAGGCTGGAGAAAATCCGGGTTGGTCTCAAACAGGTCGAGCAGCTTGTCCGCGTACTTGGAAAGCTTGAAGAAATATGCTTCCTCCTTGGCAGCGGTTACAGGGCGGCCGCAGTCAGGACAGCAGCCGTTCACCAGCTGGCTTTCCGTCCAGAAAGACTCGCATGGCGTGCAGTACAGCCCCTCGTACTCGCCTTTGTATATGTCGCCCTTTTCGTACATCTGCATGAAGATAGCCTGTACTCTCTTTATGTGGCGCGGCTCGGTGGTACGGATGAAATCGTCATAGGAAATTTCCATCGTCTCCCAGAGTTTTTTGATTCCGTCGACTATGTTGTCCACATAAGCCTGAGGCGTAACTCCCTTTTCCTTGGCCAGAGTCTCTATCTTCTGTCCGTGCTCGTCGGTTCCAGTGAGAAAGCGCACGTCATAGCCGCTCAGCCTCTTGAACCTGGCCATGGCATCAGCCATGACGGTGCAGTAGGTATGTCCCACGTGCAGGTTCGAGCTGGGATAATAGATAGGAGTCGTTATATAATAAGTTCCTTTATCTGCTTTTTCTGCCATCGTATTCATCCCTTTCCTTCTATTCCTTAGAAGCCTTTGATTTTTTTACAAAGAAATTTACGGTCACTGCCGCTGTCACGCAGGCAGCCAGTCCCGCGCAGGCGGCTGCGGCTATCAGCACTTTCTTGTTCACGGCTTTTCCGCCGTATCTAATTTGATTCTTTTTATCCGAACATCTCATCATCTGTAAGTTCTCCTTTCCACATAATCGGCAATCAGGTTTGCCGCTTCTTCTTCACTTATATAACTGCTGTCAATCGACAGATTATAGTTCCTGTATTCGCCCCATTTGCGGCTGGTGTGATAATTGTAGTAATTTTCGCGGGCTTTATCGTATGAAGAGACGATGCGGTCCGCCTCTTTTTTATTTACTCCGTATTTTTCCACGGCGCGCTTTACCCTGTCCTCATATTCTCCGTAGATAAAAGCGTTGGTGACGCCGGGAATATCCTTGAGCACATAGTCGGCGCATCTTCCTATAATGACGCCCTCGCCCCTTTCGCCGATCTCCTTTATGACCTGAAACTGTGCCAAAAACAGCTTTTCGTTGACTGAAAGTCCGTTGACGCCGATGCCGTCGCTGAAATTGGCGGCCGATGACAGGCTGTAGGCAAAGCTGTTCTTAGCCTTTAGCTCGGCGTTTTCCATAAGCTCTTCGGAAAATCCGCTTTCACTGGCGGCCATCTCTATTACCTCTTTATCATAAAAAGGAACGTTTAGTTTTTCGGCGAGAAGCTTGCCTATTATCCTTCCGCCGCTGCCGAATTCACGGCTTATCGTTACAAGTTTTTTCATTTATTGTTCCTCCTCGCTGAAAGCGTCGTATATAGCTCTCACGGCTTTCTCAAAATCTTTATTGTCTACGCCTACGATTATGTTCATTTCACTTGAACCCTGATCTATCATCCTAATATTGACTTTGGCGTCGCTGAGAGCCTTGAACAGCCTGGCTGCAACTCCCACTCTGAAGGACATCCTGCGTCCGACGGTAGCTATGAGCGCCACGTCTTCTATCACGTCTATGCTGTCCGGCTGGAGCCTGGACCGGAAAGCGTCCAGAACTTCATCCAGTCTGTCTCCGATGGCTTTGTTGGACATTACTACAGAAACTGTATCTATGCCGCTCGGCAGGTGCTCAAAGTTTATGTCATAGTCGTCCAAAATTCCCAGGATTCGTCTCACAAAGCCTCTTTCGCTGCTCATCATATTCTTGTAAAGGGCAACGACGGTGAAGTCCTTGCTTCCGGCGATTCCTGTCACGACTCTTCCCTTGGAAGGAGATTCCTCAAAATCCGCTTCTCCGACTATCATCGTTCCGTAATCTTCAGGAATATTGGTGTTCTTGATGTTTATAGGCACATTGGCCATCCTGGCCGGGTAAATGGCATCCTCGTGAAGAACGCTGGCTCCCATATATGAAAGTTCCCTCAGTTCCTTATATGAAATGGTCTTTATCTGCTTAGGATTTTTAACGATTCTTGGGTCTGCCATCAGAAAACCTGAAACGTCAGTCCAGTTTTCGTAAACGTCTGCTTTCAGCGCTCTTGCCACCAGCGCTCCCGTGATGTCAGAGCCTCCCCTTGAAAACGTCTTGATGTTGCCGTCCGGTGTTGAACCGTAAAATCCGGGCAGTACGGCGTTTTCATGTTTGAGCAGTTCCTCTCTGAGAGCCTTGTCTGTCTCTTCCATCATGATCTTGCCTCTGCTGTCGAACTTTATCAGAGGCGCCGTGTCCACAAAGTCAAAGCCCAGGAAAGCGGCCACCAACACGGCGTTTAGGAATTCGCCTCTTGAAGCCACGTAATCGGCCGTAGGATTATTCTTTAAGTTTTCCTTTATCTCGTCTAAATATTTTAACAAGTCCACATCTATCCCCAGATTGACTTCTACCGCCATGTATCTGTCGCATACGACCTGAAATATCTGGTCGTAGGGAAGATTGTGGTCTATGTGAGTTTTGCACAGGTAAAGCAAATCCGTTATCTTGTTGTCTCCCTCGAATCTCTTGCCGGGCGCCGAAACTACTATATATTTTCTGTCAGGGTCTTGTTCTATTATCTGTTTAGTCTTAGTCAGTTGAATTCCGTCGGCGACAGATGAACCTCCGAATTTTGCTACTTTTATGCCCATTTTTAGGTCTTTCCTTCCTCAAAAAAATCTTATGTAACTTAAAATCATATTATATTACAAAACCCTGGAAATTTCAATTAGTTTTGGCTTTTCAAACAAAAACAGTTGTGACCCGCCTATATCCCTAAACAAAAAACGGCCGGCGGATACCTGCCTGCTATCATTGATATGACTCACGGCCTCTAAATGTTCTCCGTCCTGCCTCATGTTTTGTCTTTGTTTTGTCTTCGCTTTTTCTTTGTTCTTTCCCCGCCGCGCTTTTGTCTGCAGCCGGGCGCTTTTCTCTGCGGCAGGGCGCTTTTGCCAGCAGCCGAACGCAGAGCATCTGCCGCTCTGTTCTCCTTTTTCTCTGCGGAAAAGAAGCGATAAAAAAGATACAAGTTTTTAACTTGTACCTTATGAATACAATCCGGCGAAAACTGACTCAGCTTTCCCTGCTGATTTCCTCTATCTTTTCTATGGCTTCTCTTATCAGCTCGGAAGTTTTTTTCTCGCTTACTCCGATTATTATGTTGTTGCACTTATTGACGGGTATCAGGACTTTTTTTGCTCTGCTCTGTCCCACTGCCTGCGCCATCGCCGGCGTTATCTCGCCCAGCAGTGAATCGGCTATGGCGATTCCCACCGGTCCCACGATTATGTCGGCTGTTCTTGCGCATACGATCACGGCGTTTTCCCCGGTCGCCCCGTTATTGGCTCCTGCCTTCAGCATGCTTCCCGTCGCTGAAATATTCGTCCCTACAGCTGTAATTTCATCGTCAGGCAAAATTTTTCTTATAGCCTCGACTATCTGCTTTCCCAGCATACCGCCCTGGCCGTCTATTACAAGAATATTCTTCATTTTTTCCTGTTTCTCCTTCGTTCTTCCAGCTTTTCTTTCATGTCGTTCAGCAGATCATCGTCGAGTATCAGTTTAGCGTCCTTGAGGTCTTCTTTCTTATGCAGATCTATGATCTGAGTGGCGCAGATATAACGTCTGTACCAGCCTTCGGAAACGCTCTTTACTATGGCCTTGCTGCATGCGGCCGATCTCTGCTTTGCCTTCACCAGGTACACTCTTACGACCATGCCTATCTTTATGGTCTTCACTTCGAATATAGCTTCTTTCTGGCCGACCTCATTCAGGGCGTTTCTTATATCTTTTACTATGTTTTCCCAGACGATTCTCTTTTTCTCAGCATTGCATATCCCTGAAAATCCAAGCAAAAATCCAAGTACCAGGATTATGGATATCCAGTCTGCAAAAACTCCGTTGGTTGCTATATATATTACAAGTGCAGGAAGCGGCGCGAGCCACCTTACCGCCTCCAAAGTCTTAGTTCTCTGTTCTGCTTTTTCCATTCTTACCTCGTTAATCAAATATATCAAATATTATCATATTTATGCTATGCATGTTTAAATGACGTTTTTTTCTTTATACCACAAATCTAGTATGGCAAAGTGGTTCAGCAAACCCTGTGTTTTGCGGCGAAGCCGACCAGTACGATTTTGCGTTTATTCTAATTCTAACGTCCTCCAGTTCGGCAAACAGCGTTTCAATGAACGCTTCCTTGCGGCGAAGCCGTTATAATCCTTTACGGACATTCTAACGTCCTACAATCTGCCGAACGGCGTTATCAGAAATGTTGTAAAATTTGCTAATTTTATATAATTATACAACATTTCTGCAATTTGAAGCAGCCTTTACGGTAGAAAAACGCCTAGTGTTGTAGATTTTCTCATTTTATCAAAATTTTACAACATAATCCATGAGGTATGTTGTAGTTTTTTAGATTTTTCTGAAATTCTACAACATTTCCTTATTTTCATATTGAATTAAGGCTGTATAACAGCTGTAATGTTGTAAATTTTATAGCTTTTTAAAAAATTTACAACATTGAGTAATAAGCCCGCAGCTCAATACCCCCCCCCGTTTTGCGGCACGACGAAAAATACGATGTCATGTTTGTAATATTGTGGTAAATGTTGTACTATTTTTTGTTTCAGATGATTTTTGACAACATTTTTCATGTTTAAGCGTGTCGAAAATCGTCGAATCCACTATGAAATCGTGCTAATGTTGCCATATTTCGCTATATCTGAAAATTTGCCAACATTTTTTGAAAGATATGTTGGCAAAATCGCCGTAAATATCAAAAATGTACAACATCGACAGGATTCGACACCCTAAAACCTCTAAAATCGTAGGGTTTTTTTTAAAAATGTTGTCATTTTAGCGCCATATTTAATTTTTGCCAACATCAGACACAGCAAGTCCGGTAAAGTGATTCAATGAACCCTACCTTGCGGCAACGCCGAATAATACGATTTTGCGTTTATTCTATTATATGCATAAACCTGACTTGTTGCAATAAGAAAAGCCTGATGTTATAATGAATTAGTCGGAGGTGTTGATTATGAACTTAACTAAACCATTGAATAAATATTTTGATCACACGTTATTAAAGGCTGACGCTGTTCCTGCCCAGATAGAGGAGCTGTGCAGCGAAGCGGCCAAATACCAGTTTTATTCCGTATGCGTCAATTCCTGCTACGTAAAGCTTTGCTCAGAGCTGCTTTCTGGCTCACCCGTGAAAATAGCCGCCGTAGTCGGCTTTCCTCTCGGTGCATGCACGACTTCAGCCAAGGCTTTTGAAACGGAAGACGCCTGCAGAGACGGAGCAAAGGAAATTGACATGGTGATAAACATCGGCGCACTCAAGAGCGGAAACTTTGATTTTGTAAGAGACGATATCAAGGCTGTCGTAGACACTGCGGCCAAATACGGCGCCATCGTAAAAGTCATCATCGAAACTTGTCTGCTGACTGATGAGGAAAAGGTCAAAGCATGCCAGCTTTCCGAGGAAGCAGGCGCAGCTTTCGTCAAAACTTCCACTGGATTTTCCACCGGCGGAGCTACTAAGGAGGACGTGGCTCTGATGAAATCCGTGGTGGGCGACAGACTCCAGGTCAAGGCCAGCGGCGGCATCAGGGATCACAAGACCGCTCTGGAGATGATCGAGGCCGGTGCGGACAGGTTAGGAGCCAGCGCTTCCGTACAGATCGTCGAGTCTGCCAACGACTAGGAGCCACGACTAGCCACAATGGCTGGCCGCACCGACTGGGGAGCCACGACTAGCCACAATGGCTGGACGCACCGACTGGGGAGCCACGACTAGCCACAACGGCTGGACGCACCGACTGGGGAGCAACAGCCGGGCACACCGACCAGGAGCAAAGGCTGGGAGCAGCAAAGCGCTGCTCGGCAAAACCGCAGATTTTTAAAGCGTTCAAAAAGTGCTGCAACTTTGTAATATGCAAGGCTGTAGCACTTTTTTATCTTTTCAGAGGCTATGAACCTGTCTGGCAGCCGATTCTCGCATTAGAAAAAGGAGCTGCTGCTCCGCAGATGATTCATCATTCATCCGTTTTGCAACAGCTCTCAAGAAAACATTTATAAAACATTTATTCATCTGACCATCAGAAGTCAGAGGGTAGCGGCCCTAAACTATTGTTTTCTCTTTTTCCAGACTATTCCTCCTGCTGCCGCCGAGGCTGCCAGCATTATCAGGAAAACAGCTATGCCTGTTGTATCGCTGGTCTTAGGCGTTTCTTCGTCATCTGTTCCTGCAGGGTCTTCAGTGTTTCCTGTATCTGACGGTTTCTGCACGTCGCCAGGGTCGGTTGTATCACCAGGGTCTGTAGTATCGCCCGGGTCGGTTGTGTCGCCAGGGTCTGTAGTATCGCCCGGGTCGGTTGTGTCGCCAGGGTCTGTAGTATCGCCCGGGTCGGTTGTGTCGCCAGGTTTTTCTTCGGCCACATATTTAACCACTGTATCTGCAAGGGTTATTTCCTTGGTGCAGTCTTTATCGGCGTAATACTTGCCGCAGTGCGCGCAGTACCAGTATTCTATATTGCCGTCTGCGTCTTCGGTGGCTTCTGCGGCAGGCACATGAGTAAGCTCGGTGTGCTGAGGGTTTTCTGCGATCATTTCTTCAGCAAAGGCCAGAGCCTGGTCCAGTCTGAGTTCGATCTCCAGCTGATATTGTGCTCTCAGTGCTTTATATTCAGCAGACGGATTATCGAGCAGGTCTTTTTCTACAGACAGGAGAGCTTCCTGATACCATGCTTCCCAAGCGTTTAAAACTTCTTTTTCATTGGCAAGGGCAGCCTTATAGTCTCCGCCGTTTCCTTTGGCGTAAATCTGGTGATTGAGAGTGTTCTGCTGTTCTTTTTCAAATCTCTCGAAGGCCGCGTTTCTCACTTCGGTGAGCATCTCGACGGCCAGTTCTTCGTTATCATCGGTGGCGTTGGCCATAATCAGAGCCGTTGCCAGCGAAGTTATGCCTACGTTTTCCATCTCATCTGCGCTGGACATATTCAGCGTATCAACGGAAGTATGATAAGTGTAATCTGTAAAGTGCCAGGTGAGAAGCGCCGGGATGCCCTGCGCCAGGAATCTTGAATGGTCGCTTCCGCCCTCGTATGGACATACGTCTACTCTAAAAGTATTGTCATGATATTTTATAACGCTCTGAGTAGCGTACATATACAAGTCGTTGAGGAAATATCCATCCGCGAACAGTCCGCTTATGCTGCCGGCTCCCCATAACGTATGGGAATCAGGGAGTCTTACGAATTCTCCGCTGGTATCCTTAAATGTGTCGTCGTATTTTCCCCGTCCTGCCAAGGAAGAGTATCCAGCGTATAGTTATATACGGCCGACGGGTCAGGAGTCTTTTCTATTCTCATAACTCCGCCTGTCTTGTCAGGGTCTTCTCCTGTCATATCAAGATCAAGAACTGCAACTATGCCCTCTTTTTCGGCTGAATGGCTGCTCATATATAATGTGGCCATGCTCATTTCATCGCCCCACATGAAAGTGATAGTCCTTTCAGGTCTTTCTATCACACCCTCGTCTATCAGTCTCTTCATTTCGGTCGCCATGCCGAGAAGGGTGGCTACACCCGTGGCATTGTCGTTGGAGCCCGGTTCCTGAACGTGAGCGCAGAGGAAAATTCTTTCGTCAGGCTTAGTGGAACCTTTGATCTCAGCCAGAGTGATGGCCTGGCCTTTTCCGCCTTCAGACTGGTCGTTCATGGCGTAAACCTTGCCTATGCTTATGTTCTTGGCGATTACAGGCTCGGTGGCATTTTCCAGCAGTTCTTTCAAAGCGTTGTACTGGTCGTTGGAAAACTGCCATTCCACGATAGGCTGGCCTGTCTCTGTCTGGCTCTTGGTGGTGGAAAGCGACGCGCCGGAGGCATATCTTGCTGATGTTTCAAACGGAGCGATGATGCTTCCGTTTTCCATCGGCACGCTGTAGTCATTGAGGCTGGCCTTTGAAGCCACTGCCACTGCTCCTACTTTCTGCGCGAAAGTAAAGCCGTTTCTGAGAGAAGAGTCTGTGAGGATTACTTTTCCTTTCAGCTCTGCCGCTTCGTATCCCTCGCTGCATGTAGTTCCACTAACGGTCCCTACGTATACTACCTCGCCGCTTACGCCGACGGCGTCTTCAGGGTCTGTTCCTGCAGGCTCCGTGAAGCAGCTGTTCCATGCCAGGTGGACTCTCTTGTTCAGCTCGGCTTCCTTTCCGTTCAATACGTTTACGCGGTTGCCGTTTGCATCCTTTTCCGTTATCCATGCCCACATATCATCTATGGAGTTCATTCCGTAATGGTCAAGATATGTGTCTGTCGTCGGGTTGAAAGCATATGATTCGACGTTTATTCTGTCTATGAGCTCGTCTTTGTTTTCAACGTCGCCGCCGCCTGTTATTTCCAGTTTTGCATATTCAGGATCCCAGGTAAGATCGTCGATATCGTTGAAATATGTAACCCATGCATAGTCGTCGTCAGTCGCGCTGCTCTTATCATTGGCGCTCTTGTTATTCCGGTCGCTGGTTCCTTTCCCCGCGTCCGTATAGCCTGCGTCAACCAGCTGACCATGGGCAAAACTGTCTATTACCTGATTCTGCCATCGTCCTCCTGTTGTTCTCCAGCCGAGATAGACGTATGACAAATAGTCAAACATGTCTTCTCCGTCAATGTGTTGTCCCAATTTTTCAACGGTTTCCTGCATGTATGAAACTGCTTCATCTTGTGAGTCTTCAGCGAGCGCGAAGCTGAACCCGCTCATGATCATCACAAGAGAAAGGAACACACATAACAGTTTTTTACTCTTTTTCATACTTTTCTCCTTTCTCAAAAAAGAACTATACCTACCGTTTCAAGTTCCTCCTATACGTTTTAGAATTTAACTAATGGGATAACTTATGCTTTAACTGAGTCCTTATTTTCTAAATTATATATTTTATTGACGGCTCCTCAGATTTTTTCGTAACAAAAAAAAATGCGCCTGTCCTGCATTTTCATACAAAACAAACGCTTTTTTTATTTTTTTCGCTAAGGATCGCGAAACACTGAGAGTCCTGCGTTTTCGCGCCGCTGAGAATTCGCTGGCTGTGAGCCGCCACGCGCCTCCGTCTGCGAACCGCTCAACTCACTTGCTCACGCCTCGCTGAACTCTCCCGCTTATTATCTGCGACAATGCTTACAGGCCGGCCTGCTCTTTCAGAGTCTGCGCCTTGTCGGTATGTTCCCAAGGAAGGTCTATGTCGGTTCTTCCAAAATGTCCGTAGGCTGCCAGCTGTCTGTATATAGGTCTTCTCAGGTCCAAATCCCTGATTATCGCCGCCGGTCTCAAATCGAAATTCTTTTCGACCAGCTCGGCGATCTTCTCATCAGCAATTTTACCTGTTCCAAAGGTATCTACAAAAATGGAAACAGGTTTTGCCACGCCGATGGCGTAAGCCAGCTGTATCTCGCATTTGTCGGCGATTCCTGCGGCTACTATGTTTTTAGCTGCGTATCTGGCCGCATAGGACGCGCTGCGGTCAACTTTTGTAGGGTCTTTGCCGGAATAGGCTCCGCCGCCGTGACGCGCGTATCCGCCGTAGCTGTCGACGATGATTTTTCTTCCTGTAAGGCCGGAATCACCGTGAGGTCCTCCGATTACGAATCTTCCCGTAGGATTTACATAATACTTGGTCTCTTCGTCGAGAAGTTCTGCCGGAACGATAGGCTTGATAACGTATTCGATCATGTCTTTCTTTATCTGTTCCTGAGAAACGTCTTCGTCATGCTGAGTGGAAACGAGGACGGTATCTACTCTCTTTACCTTGTCACCGTCATACTCGATCGTTACCTGAGTCTTGCCGTCAGGCCTGAGGTATTTAAGCGTACCGTCTTTTCTTACCTCCGCCAGTCTTCTGGCCAGCTTGTGTGCCAGAGCTATAGGCATAGGCATGAGCTCCGGAGTCTCGCTGCAGGCATAGCCAAACATGATTCCCTGGTCTCCTGCGCCTATGGTGTCTATGGAGTCGTCTAAGGTGCCCTCTTTGTATTCCAGCGCCTTATCAACTCCCATGGCAATGTCGCCCGACTGCTCGTCTATGGCTGAAATCACGGCGCAGGTGTTGCCGTCGAAGCCGTATTCGCTTCTGTCATAGCCTATGTCCAAAATCACCTGTCTTACTATTTTAGGGATATCTACATAGCATCTGGTGCTTATCTCTCCCATTACCATGGCATATCCGGTGGTAGTGGTGGTTTCTGCCGCTACGCGGCCGTAAGGGTCTTTTTCAAAGATGGCGTCCAGGATCGCGTCGGAAATCTGGTCGCATATCTTGTCAGGATGGCCTTCAGTAACTGATTCTGATGTAAACAGTTTTTTCATGTATGTTTCCTCCTTTTCATCTTTCAATCCTCGTTAAGCTGCCGCTTTCGGGCCGCCGCATTAAAAAACCTCTCTTCGTCCAAAAGAGAGGTTTCAAATCCAGAACATATCTTCCTCATCTTTCAGAACTTTCGATTCTGTAGGATTTAGCACCTTTTATGCTGTCCGCACCTAGGTTGCCGGGCGTCTTAGGGCCTATTCCCTCAGCCACTCTTAATAAGGATTATCTTATTTTCATGAAAACTTTTTCTTCTTTAATGATATTATACCCTTTCTCAGGCAAAGTCAACCAAAGATAATAATAATTTGTTGTTTTTTCCGTGAAATAAGGTATACTTATCTTGATACTCTTTTCCGAATCGTTCTTAAAACGCGCGGCTTTGCTTGATTGGCCGCGGTTCAGAGGGAAAGTTTTACGAGGTAACAGATTTGTCGACAAGCAGTAAAAATAATTTCAGTTTAATAAGGGGCGGCCTAGGAGAGACGGCTTCCGACAGCGTCAAGGAATTCGCCGGCGCTGCCGTGACCGATACGCGCCTCATGGGCGTCGTCAGCATGACCGTCCATTGGCGTCTGCCTGAAAATTCTCAGATGACCGATTTATATCAGTTCTTCTATTTTGACGCGGAAGAAGAGGGGTTCGAATCATATTCCAGCATACTGGGAAACGATTCGCCGGAAGATTACCAGAAAGTCATAAGAGCGGAAAACGAATTGGCCGGCGGCCTGGGCGGAGAGCAAGTTTCCGTAACGGAGAACGAGGCCCGCTATATTCTTCAAAGCTATGTCGACTTCAACCGCCGCAATGAGATGTCCCTCCCTGCGCCGTATGACGAATACAGTTTTATGCTGTCTCCGGCGGCTGATCTGTCGGATGACGAAAAGTATGCGCTCATGTGCAAGCAGTGTCCTGTTCTGGACTCGCCTTATCAGGTGATAACGTATTTTTTGATGCGTTGCTTTGCCAAGGATTTCGAAGCGGCAAAATTCCTCACTAAAGGATATGTGAGAACCAATCTTCTGCCTGAGCACAAACCGGCGTCCTTGCTGAAAAACGTCATAGAAGAGTATAAAGACGCTGTGAGCGGGGCAAACACCAATTACCGGCAGACTGACGAGGACGGCAGCTTCGGCACTTTTGAGACGGTCAAAGCTTACATGTGCGAATCACTGATAGAATACGACGGCAATTATTTTCTGATCATCACCCAGGTTTCCCTGGAGCATCTGAGAGTGGTGAAATACGAGAAAGTTTCCGTGTTCAAGCTTTCTCCGGCGGAGGCTTCCATGATGACCCGCAGGAGCGAATATATAACGGTGACGGACATAATACCTTATTCTCCTGAGTTTACGCAGGACACCACGGAGCTGGCCGCCAGAGCCATGGTCACAGACCACGAGAGAGGCAGGCTGTTCATGATCTTCTCGCCTCATAACGACCACGTGAAAAAGCCGGTCTTCATGCTTAACGACGACGTGCTGGGCATCTATTATGTCACTGATGACGACAGCCAGCTTATCCTGGCCGCTTACAGCCTCGACGGCATACAAGCGCTGGAGGAGGATCTGCAGAAATCTTACATGGCTGACTGCGTAGTTCCCGTATCGAAGTACGAATTCAAGGAGCCGGTGCTTTTTGAATTCGTACTTCGATAA
>OLRF01002553.1_pt1 | contig 15871 bp, 15 predicted proteins | sample 1672061 | NCBI WGS metagenome assembly OLRF01 (sample SAMEA3136641, study PRJEB25190) | human gut metagenome | reverse complement strand
GAAACCATCAATATCGGTGCTGGTATAAGCGTAACCAATACCAACCTTGGTATCATCATTAATATACTAATTCACTATTTCCGCACAATGTATCAGACATATAAACCGCTCCCAAGACACTTCGATTGGTATAATCTTGATTATCTGAGGGGTTATTTTCATTTTTGCTGTAAAATTCAATCGGCACCAACTTACCACCTCGTTGCTCAAAATTGATTCTAAAAATATCAGATACTTTAATTATTAGGGCAGCACCTTTAACCGAAAATGAATAATTTTCTTGTTTACTAAATCTGTTATCTGTCATTGATAATAATGACATACCGATAATGACATCCTCAATTTTGCAGTCCTTTTTAACCAAACTTTCAACTGGCATTCCAATCATAGATGGCGCAGACTTTTTAAATCTGCCATACAATTTCGACTTATTAAAAGTTTTCATAAATTCAGCTTTTTGTTTCGTGTAATTTTGTTCGATTTTCAGTTTATGCCGAAGATTTCCGGCCATCCAAGCCTTAATCTCTCCATGAGCCCAGTAGCTCTTTAACTTTGTCGTTTTTTCCCTGTCTTGAATAAAATCATTTTTTAAACAAAAACCGGCGACTTCATTCAAGATTCCATAACTATCATAAGTTTCGCCATCCCTTTCGCTCAAGTCTTTCATTTTCTTATCGCGATAAAAAACAGAGGGCATTTCAAGATAGCTATTGATTACAAGATTAGCTTGCGGGATATTGACTGAGGACAAACCATTTCTTGTTTTAAGCTTATCATTCACATTCAGAATTTCTGTTTCCAGTTTTATAAGTTTATCCCAATCATAATTTTCCACATACTTATTCTCAAAGCTTTTGCATCTTCCCACGCCTAATAATTTTTTTGTGGGAATGCTAAATTGACTAAAATAGGCTCCCTGTTTCTCATCATTAATTATGGCGCAACCGCTAAGCATAAGCATTATCATTAAAAACTTTTTCATAGTCCTCTCCTCTAATTATTCATAATCTTCAACGCCGTTCTCTGTCATTCGATAGTATAAAACACCATCTCTGGCCTTGCCATCGACATCCCAGAACAACGCTTCAATACTGGCACAATTAGTTTCTTCCAAATCCAAATCTGCCCCAACTTCTACCCTTTGTTTATCACCGTTGTTAGCATCTTGAATAAACTCTCTTAAAACAAACTGGACACTCCGAGCCCCTTTAGGAAAGCAAAATCTTCTGTAAACAGTTGTCTTATATACATCTCTGATTGCATAAACATCGGTTATTATTTCTGCGTAAATCGGTCTGTCATTCCGCACGCCGTCCATCTTTGTACATTGAGCTTTAATGCTTGAAACAACTTCTTTTCCATCACATGCCGAAATATAGTTAGCCTCAGGAATTTCAAAACCATACTACTCATGATAAGCACCATACACAGCAAAAATTATGACCATTATTCCAATAATATAAAGAAATTTATGCCAAAGATATTTTAGTTTTTCCATTTAGTTTCTCCCTTTTTCTAATTCTAACAAAAATAAAAGTCGCCAAAGTTCCATGGCGACCGGGAGTTAGTAACTGCACTATAACAGCATGATGCTTTTGGCATAATGCTTGGACATAACATCATCTCCCGGTCATAAAAACCGGAAGAAGTGTTTTTTGATTTCGGTCTGCCTTCTAAAATCTCAGACCGTATAGTGAAGAGGTTACTACGCCCCAGTCCGACAATCGAACCAATTTTATATTAGGTTAAACCGGGAAAAAAAGTCAAAGAATTTTTTTTAATATTCAAGTCCGTCAACTCATTATATAATTTTAATTTTATAATGAGTCTTTATTTTTTAAGCGTTGTAAGACTTTAAGCCTGGACTTCTATTTTATACTCATTATAATTTATTGCATAAATTTAATAATATAATGAGTTTGAGGCAAAAATGGCACTTAATAAACAGGCAAAAATCCTCACGCCAAAGCAGCAGGAACTGACATTGAGCTATTTGGAACGGACAAGATATCCGCTCCGCAACAAAATTATTTTTATGCTTAGTTACAAGGCCGGATTGCGGGCAAAAGAAATAGCAAGTCTAAGCTGGTCGATGGTTTGCGACTCGGAAGGAAACCTGAGCCGCGAAATTAACCTCATTAATAAGGCATCCAAGGGCAAACAATCCGGCCGGATTATTCCTTTGCATAAAGATTTGGCGGTTTTATTGACGGAATTACTAAGCAAGCAGCAGAAGGATGAGCATTTTAATTTGACGAATCGGATTATTACCACAGAACGCGACAACAAAACCAGTCCGCAGGCAATCGTCAATTTCTTTTATAATTTATATAAAGAAATAGGTTTTGAGGGCTGCTCCTCGCATAGCGGTCGCAGAACCTTCATTACCACTGCCGCTAAAAACATCAGCCTTGCCGGCGGAACCTTAAATGATATCCGCATGCTGGCCGGACATTCCACCCTTGCCACCACCCAACGCTATATCGAATACAATACCGATGCACAAAAGAAAATTGTAGAGATGGTTTGATTTAGCATTTTACAAAAATTGGAGTATAGGAGAAGTAGAAATGAATGATAGTGAGTATTTTGAACGTTTTCCTAATAAAGAAACTCTGGAAATAATATTGGAACGAATGATGGAAAACAAGGGAGTAAAGATTGCATTAAAGAAAACATTTGCTGGTATGTACGAAAAGTCAGGAACTGTCTTATCTGATGAAGAACAGGATGCAGCAGTGGAAAATTATCTTGGTTTTGTAAAATGTGTTAATTTAATGCATTATGAGAACCAAGAGCAGAAAAGAAATGATACTTTTTGTGAAGCATCAAAAATCCAAATCAAGAAACAAAACTAAATACAAGCCCTATAGAATCGATAATAAGAAAAAGTAATATCATATCTTATATTTCTACGACAAAGTCTTTATAAAACCATGTTTTCCCTTCAATCCTTGTACATTCCTTTAGATTGCAAATAATACGGCATCCGCCTATCATATAAGCGTTTGAAACATGAATACTGGATAATCTTTGTTTATATCTAAATATAGGTCTGAAATTATGCGTAGTTTTATAAAACCTTCGTAAAATAATCTCTAATATGTGGCGTAATATATAGCCAGAAAATAAAAAGTGTATTGAATTGTTGCCACATATAATTGTACCATAAAACAGCAAGCAAATATTGAAGAAGGTACAACATGACTAGATTAACCAGACAAGAACTTTATAACAAGGTTTGGAGTATTCCCATGATAAAGCTAAGCAAGAAATTGGGAATATCTGATAAAGGATTAGCTAAGGTCTGCAAAAGATATAATATTCCCACCCCATATTTAGGTTACTGGGCAAAGATTCAAAATGGCTATACCCCAAAGAAAACGCCATTTAAAGGTGAACCTGATACAGTTGTATGCTTTTCAGGCAATGGAATTTCCTCAAACAAAAACATTACATCAAAGAAAGAACAAAGACGACTTAAAAACTTACACGCAAGGATTGAGGCAGTAAAATTTGATGCTCTCTTAACAGAAGCTTCACAAACAGTAAGCAAACATATAAACAAATTCAAATCTTCTAAAGATTTTCAGGGAAAATTCTTGGTTAATGGCAACAACCAAATATCAAAGCTTAATTTGCCAAGGGTTGTTACTATCCTCAATAATATCGAGTTAATGACAAGAACTTTGGGCGGCGATTTTATATACAAAGAGGGTAAACTCGTAGCCAAGATTTGGAATCATGATTTTGAAATATCAATAAATGAAAGCGTCATAAAAAAAGAAGTCGGCAAAAAGATGGACGGAAGTGGCTATTGGCAAGTGGAAATACCAATCTATGAATATAATGAAAGTAATTATTTAACCGTACAACTTGGCAACTGCAACGAATTGACAAGAAGAAGCTTCGGAGACACTGCAAATCAAAGGGTTGAAGACCTAATACCAAGAATGTTTAAAACTATGGAGAGCTATGAAAAGCAAAAGAAAAGAGTTCAAATCCAAGTTTATAAGCAAGCTGCAGAATGGAAAAAAAGACAAGAAGGATGGGATAATAAATGGCGAGAGGAACAGAGACAGAAGGAAAAGATAGAAAAACTGTATAAACAAGTAGAACTGTGGAAAAAAGCCGAAGAAATAAGAGCCTTTGCCAGCAGTTTCACAAAAAATGCCATAAAGAACAGAAAAAAACTAAAATCTGTTCGTGAAATACGGAAATATGTTGAGTTTGTTAAAGAATATGCAAACAGCATAGACCCATTGAGTGATTATTTTAAGGATATTCCTTAACTTTCTTATTTAGGCGTTTATTAGTAAGTTTTCCCTTTATCGATTTTGCCATGCGGATTTCTGCTTTTGATAGTCCTATTTTTATAAAGGATTAAGTTTTACTCCACATTTGTAAGCGGAGCTTCAATGTCCAAACCTAGAGGCCGTAAAGATAATACAAATTCCCAGAAAAAAATTGTAGAAATAGTTTAAGAAGAAAACTTTGCTTTACTGTACCCTACTATTTCTTCTGCATTTTGTTCTATCATTCTAAATAACTCAACTCTAGCTTTTTCTGTATAATAATCCATTTTATAAGTAGGATTCGTAGCCCGGTACTCCTTATTATCCGACCATTTTAAAGCTTTAATAATTTTATTTAAATGATACCCTGAAGTGAAAGATAATATTTTTTTACCGACAGTTTTTTCAATTTTATTTTTTACCATTTCGGCAAATTTAGAAGGACGATATTCTGAAATTGTTTTTTCTCGAACTGCAATAAAATTTCTTTCAATTTTTTCCTTTTGTTCATCAGACAAATCATCAATATTAACATATTCAATACTAATATCTGCATTTCGTTCTCGATTTGATGATTTAGGAATTGCCCAAATTTTAAAATCATAGAAGTTATTTGCCAGAACATCTTTATCTAATGCTGAATTAAAGGTATTAATAATATCCTTTATTGCTTTATATTCCTTTTGTTGAAGAGACCTCGCTGCTAATTTTTGCTCTTCCGATAATTTTTCAGAAATAAATAAAGGAAATACTAAACTACTATTTATTGAAACATCAAATTCCCGGTTCAATAAACGTTCGTAATTCATCAACAATGCATGACATTTGCTATCAAGCAAAATATCCAATTTATAACTAACTCCAGAACCGTGTTCAATTTCGTTTCGTACTACACGTAATAAATCAAGCAACGATGTAAATGTTTTTATTTCGGCATCATCTAATTGGATATTCGGAATGCTTTTATATGTTTTTAGCAAATCAATTAAATTTTTTATTTTATTCTTTTCATCTACCTGCAGAATAGAACCTTGAGCATCTTTTTCATAAAGTTCATTATCAAAACCATACTTTTTTATAGCTGAAATAACCAAAGATGTAATTGCAATAAACATTTGAGGTATATAACTTGCAGCTTTTCCTTGTGTATAAGGACTATTATAATGAGCTATAGCGGATAAAGCTGATGCCATCGATTTTTCAATCAATAAATTAATTTCACCATTTAACGGGCGAGAAGTTTGCCTTAATAATTTCTGAAATTTATCTTTACGAGGAAGCTCTCGAACAACTTCATAAACTTTTCCATTTTTTTGAACATATAAAGCAAGCTGGCTCCCTAAATATTTCTTTGATGTTGTTGCAGAATATGAGGTTGCTTGCATGAATTGACTTAAATTAAAGTAGTATTTCTTTGCAAAAACTCATAACAATTATTAACTTTATCTAACCCAGGCATAATAACCTCCCTTATTTTGCAAACATCACAAGTAAAATAGGAAACTTTATATATCTTACACCCACAACATTAAATTAAAAGCTTAAACTTTATTTACATCTCAACTTTATGCCAATTTCTCAAATCTCTCCGCCAGTCTATAAGTTCTCGCTTTTTTTGATTCATTGGCATATTGCAGAAAACCCTCGGCAATCCATTGACGAAGCAAGGCTCTGGCAGATTGGGCGGAAATGCCTAATATATCCGCGATTTGCGTACTATTGACTTCTTTAAATTCCGCAAACAGTTCCAAAACTTTCCGCTGTTTTATATCAAGTTCGCGTAGTAAAGGGCTTTTATCTGCCGTAAATCCTTTTGTCTTTTCATCTTTGGCATGTTCATTGACCTTGCCAAAAGCATCAGCGACACCGGCAATAAAATATTCCAGCCATGACGTTATATCCGCCTCATGCCGTCCGTAATAATAATTATGATGCGGATGTGTCTGCAAAGCATCATAATAACGGATTAAATCTTTTGCATAATATTCTTCCAGTGAGTAAATACCTTTTAGCCCGTAGCCGCCTTTGCGCATAATGAAACTAGTCAAAAGTCTGGCCGTTCGTCCGTTTCCGTCATAATAAGGGTGTATTGTTACAAACTGATAATGTACAATTCCCGCCACTAACGGCACCGGCAAATTTCCGGCATTTTGCACCCATTGGCAAAAATCTGTCATCATACCCGGCACATCTTTAGCTTCTGGTGGCAGATAAATTTTGGCACTGGTTTCGCTGTCATAAATCGCATTCTGATTATCCCGATACGGAATTGTGCTTCTGCCGGCTTCAACCAAACTGTGAACCTTGGCAATCAATTTCTCATCAAAAGGACGATTGGCAACAACAGCCTCTTCCATAGCATTCCAAGCCTTGTAATAAGCTTTGACTTCCTGCTCGTCTTTTTCTCTTTGTGGCAATTTTCGCCCTTTCAGAGCCTCAGCAACTTCTTTTCCGGTCAGACGATTACCCTCAATCTGCGTAGAATAATGAATTGTTGCTACTTTAGCACTTTCCCGCAACGATAACAAAAGCTGCGGCGATATGGGTTGATTTTCAAACTGCTGTTTAATAACCTCAATTTTTGCCAAATTTGCAAGCATCTGAGCAGTTACCGTATATTTAGGATTAAAAGCCATGATGATTTCCTTAACATTATTTCAACATTAAAGTAATATTATTTAAATATTAAATCAATATTAAAAATAAGTTATTCGCCGTTATCCGCTCTTTCAAAAATAGTTCCTAAGACTTCAAGATTTTTAATGGTGCCTTTTAATATCTTATTTTGCATTGCTCGGAGCGTATAGAAATTTTTGCTTTTATTTGATTCCATAGTTTTGACAATCATTTCAACTTCAAGGCCGGTATAACAACGCATTATTCGCGTAAACGGATTACTGAAATGCTTCAGTGCATAATTTAATGCCGTATTGTCCAGACAAATATAAAAGTCCTTAATCATTTTTATTATTTCCTTCTGATGTTGGTTATATAATAAAAATATTGAGTATTGTGTTTTGCTCTTATTTCTTTTTTATTGTATTTCAAAATCTAATAAAATATACTGAAATTATTCTTGATTTATCGGAGTTCTTAAATGCTAATACCTACATGTAATAAGCTTTTTAATCCCGTTATTGAAGCAATTAAAAACTTGGGCGGATCTGCAAAAAATGATGAAATACTTTCAGAAATCAGCAAAATTCTTAAACTTACCGATGAAGAGGCATCTGAACTTTATAATGGAGGAAACCGTTCTGTTTTAGATTATCGCGTTGCCTGGGCCAAGTCATACCTTAAAGTATATGGTATCTTATCCAATTCTACTCGGGGCGTTTGGGCATTAACACCTAAAGGATTAAAAACAGACAAGGTCAACATTAATGAGGTAAAAAAATTTGTAAAAAGCTGCGAACATTCCTCAAACGCAGAGGAGCCAACAAATATCCCTTTACAAGAAAAGGATAGTGCTTGTAATTTTATTGAAGAAACAACAGAAGAAATAAAATGGGAAGATAAGCTTATTGCGACCTTGAAAAAAATGAATCCCTTTGCATTTGAGAGACTCGCTCAGAGATTATTAAGAGAGGCTGGTTTTGACAATGTTGAAGTAACGAAGAAATCAGGTGATGGAGGAATTGATGGCAAAGGTGTATTCAAAATTGCAGGCTTCGTTTCCTTCAATATTTATTTTCAATGTAAACGATATGAAGGAACTGTTCCCTCATCTGTAATTAGAGATTTTCGTGGTGCCATAATGGGACGAGCAGACAAAGGTTTAATTATTACGACTGGCGTATTTTCTAAAGATGCCAAAGATGAAGCTCGAAGAGATGGTGCTTTAATTATCGACCTAATTGATGGGCATGATCTAGCTAATAAATTAAAAGAATTCAACTTAGGTGTCAAAATCATCGAACAAGTCGAAATAAACGAAAAATGGTTCAATGAATTATAAAAATATTTAGTTTATTCAAAATGAGAAATGAAATCCATTTTCGCAAAATATGACTGTTTAAATCTATCTAAGTCAAAGGTATCTACCGTATTTATATCTGGTTTTGGATTTTCCCATTGAGCATCTCTCTTTGAATGTGTTATCAATGCTATTCTTTGATTATTTAATATAGCATTACAGCCTATACCATATTGATCTACCTCAGCAATCCATTCCAATGGCGATATAGGCGCTGGTTCAATATTAAAAAACCTATCGACATTATCTTCAATAAATACCTTTATAACAACACTTGGAGGTGTCTGATCTACGGAATATCCTAAAACATGAGGTGCTTCCGGAACAAAACTTCGATCAAACTCCACCTCTCTGTCACCCAAATCTTTTTTACTCTTAGATATTTGAGAAGAAATTTCGTTTATTACTTTGCCATTATAATTTCGTAATTGATTATAAATGCTAATATCAAATTCATGCAAACATACCAATAATACAGCCAAGTCTGGTGAAAATAATTCACTGCTCGCCGCTATTTCCTTTGTAAACATAACCAATCTGTCAAAAACTTGTTCCATTTGCCTCAATGTAAATTGGAACCAATTACTATATGCCGAAAAATATCGTTTAATAATAAGCTCTGAAGTTTGCCAACTATTAAAATCTCTTTTTTGAGCAATATCTTCTTGATTTTGTATTCCCATAAACTGTTGATCTATCATATCACGACAGCTGTCAGTCCTTATTTTAAATACCAAATCTCTATTATCATTTTGAATTTTTTCTATTAGAATTGCCATATTAAATTTATCATACAGAAATTCAGTAAAAGCTTTTCTATCTGGGGCTGGCAGCAAAAATGTATTATTGATAAATTTTCTTTTATACCCTTCAAAATTGTGTGTACCAAATAAGCATTTAACAGAACTCTCTAGTTGCTTCTCATCTAAAGCCAAAACAAACACAAATCCTGACACATCGAAGAAATGCTTCAATACTTCCAAAGTTTTCACGGCATAATCCGGCCGACACCTATCCAATTCATCAATAATAATTATAATAGGCTTCTTATTTTTCCTCGCCCATTTAATTAGAGTTTGTTTTAATTCCTTCAAAGAATCTTCATACATTTTAAAATCATCATATAGATATCCAGAAGAAAATTTGTCTTTAATTACATTAACCGTTTCAGATCCTATAGTTTTTCTAACGCCTATCTCACACAAACTTATAAGAGATTTACTAGCCAAATCTCCCACAGAATTTATAATTCTTACAGGCAGAGCTTTTCCCTTACGTTTATAAAGCTCATTTAATTTAGCCAACAACGGCACAAGAGGATTATCATAAAAATCCAGCTCCCAAATATTCAATTTGGCAACCTTTATATTATCCGTCTTTAAAACTTGTTCTAGTTTTTCGCAGAAAAATGTTTTTCCAATGCCAAATTCAGCTGCTATTGAATAAACCTTTGAAACACCACCTTCAATATAAGCATCTTGCTCTATTAAATGAGCAAAATCGACCACAGATGATTTTATATTTAGCTTATCATCTGTAAAAATATCATCATAGTTTTCCTGTGGCTTCACAACTGTCATGGCATCCTCTATTATAGGTTATAAATTAGCACCTACCATAAAAGATGAATAGTATCAACAAATTCTTTCTATCGTCATCATCTGCCGCAAATCGTCATCCATGCCGTTAATAATAAGGTACATTTCCGCTAATTCCTGCTCATATTTTTTCCTAAGGTCATAAACCTTGGTCAGCCACAGAATACAGACCGTTCGCCATCAATGACTGGAGGTTGAGAAATGGCTATTTTTTTCGATTTGTATAAAGAGAAAATGCTCACATAACGGACGCAAGACTTTAATCGCGAGCATTGCAAAAAATATCATCTTGCTGACGGATCCTAAATAATATCTATATACTGACCGAACATTCCACTCTTGCCTCTTACACAAGGCATGAAAATAAATATTAAGGCAGGAAGCGGCGATGCCTTAGATTCACCAACTAAATAAAATGCAAACCAAGCTAAAATAAAAAATAGCTGAAATATATTTTATTATTGGCATAATATTTATCTTAAACATCAACATCGCCGTTTTTCTTTAATAAACTTTTAGTCTTGGGCATTAACACGTTCTTACAATGCAGCATTATAACAGATACTTGTATATCACTATGATTCAAGCAACCAACGGCATATATGGGGGCAAAATATTTCCATTGATGCTTGGGGTCAAAGTATGGCGAATTTTCATGTCCTTTTTTGATTAAAATATGTGAGATTATCCCATCAACAACATAGAGCATACAAGCACATATTAAAGCAGGAAGCGGCGATGCTTTAGATTGATTCATTGAGTAAACAGCAAATCCAAACAAACTGAAACAAACAACAGCTGTAATAAATTTCATTATTTGCATAATATTTATTTTAAACATTGCCACTTTCCTTTAATAAACTTTTAGTCTTGGGCATAAACACGTTCTTACAATGCAGCATTATAACAGATACTTGTATATCACTATGATAATCAAGCAATCGACGGTACCTATGGGCAGACCATATTTCCATTGGTGTTTTGGGTCAAAGTATGGCGAATTCTCATGCCCTTTTTTGATTAAAATATGTGAGATTATCCTATCAATAACAAAAGGTATGAAAATACATATTAAAGCAGGAAGCGGCGATGCCTTAGATCTATCGACTAAATAGAGTGCATGGTAAGCTAAATAAAAATATGCAATAGCTGAAATATATTTTATTATTGACATAATATTTATTTTAAACATCGCAGCTCCCGACTTATCAATTATTATTTGTTGTAATTATGATACTGATTTTTAATTCCGTCAATAACATACCCTGTTGCTTCACCGCTTGCCGTACTAATTGCATTTCTCATTAATGGATTAACTGCTCGACCAAAGGCTTGATTTGCAATCCAGTTTCCTGCAAGATTGCCTACCAAACCAATAACAGTTTGCTTAGCATAATTTTGCCAATTATCCTGCCCCGAGCCAATACCATAAGCTATACCATCTGCAACAGCATCATAGTTATTGAGTTTATTTTGAATTCCCAAAGGTGTCGTTTTTGAATATCCAAAAAACTTAATCGGTGAAGCATAAGCACCTGCCATTTGGGTAACCGTTGTTGTTGTCGGATTTTCTTGCAAACCTTGGGCTAAAACCTGACGCCGATTGTCACGCCCTTTAACATACCCGCGTTTCATTGCATCCCAGAAACTTTCGTTGGTCTTATTCCATTGCGGATTTAGGCTTGCTAATCCATAACCGACAGCACTTGCTGCTCCTTCTAATTCATCGGCCCAGCCAAGGCTCAATCCGTCCAAAGCTGCGGTAGTCAGTTGTTCAGCTTTTCGCAAAGTATTATCCCAAGTTGATGGTTGAGAATTAGGCTGTTGAGATGAGATTGGTTGCACATAACTTGACTGTGGTGACGAAGCCGTGATTTGCGACTTAAGAGCAGATGTTTGTTGAACATCGTACTTTTGCTGTAAATTATTAAGCTCGTCTAAGTCAAACCTTGTTTGTAATTCGTCTCGCAAGCTCATATTAGCATAATCAGGTGTCTTAATCCCGTTATATTTTGTTTGCAATTCAGATAAACGATTGCGTTCACCTTCTTCTAATAATTTTCTTTTATAGATTTCAAAATCCATGTTTCTTCTCCTCCATTATTGTTAACAATAGAAGCATAGATTAAGAAATATTTTAGCTTAAAATCAATCCTCCGTAACGATAGACGTATCAGCTTCTTCGCGTAGAAGCTTTTTGAACTCGCGGTTATTGTTTTGTGCCAATTGCACTAACTTGTTAGCAATATTTTGTTTTACATAAGGAATTGGCATATCTTCCGATTTATGTGTCAAATACCATATAGCAAAATAGTTTGCTGATAATATTTTGCCGTTCTCATGATATTGCATAAATTTTTCATATTGTATTTTTCTGAAGTATTCCCTAAAGGGAGCATATTTTTCATCTCTTAATTTTCTGGCCTTACGGGCACAATTTTTTCTTTCGCATTTACATAACGATTCAATTGAATCTTTACGAATTTCACTCCATTGCTCTCGGTTTTTGTACAAAATAATATTTATCAAATTCACTATTTGCGCTTGCAGTTGTGAAAAATTGATCTCTGTCTTATGATTTTGCAAAATATTTCTCAACCAATGCATATCCTGATTATCCATACTCATTGATGAATCTAACAATAATTCCACATCTACATTTAACGCATTGGCAATCTTGGTTAAGTCCGTATTTATCAATTCTATCTTTTGACATTCAATTGATTTAAGACTTTCTTCGGAAACATCAGCTGATTTGGCTAATCCTTCGGGTGTAAGCTTTTTGAGCATCCTTAAATTTTGAACTTTGTTTCCATTGCCCAAAATCAAACATTTTGCCCACTCAAAAGGCAAGTTACTATTGTCCATTATGTTAACATCTTAAATTATCTAACCAATCTGTATTTAGTGATATTTTTCTATAAATGCAACCAAACGATTATATTTTTGACTTATGAGATTTATAATGCTACGTTTAATTTAACTCAATTCATGCAAGCAAATTAATAAACATACGGTTCTTTTCATCTTTCGCTCCGGACTTTATTATAAATTTTTCCCCAGCCTTCATTATGGCTTGTGCCGTCAATTTCGATAATTAAATCGTCTTTACCGACAAATTCCCGAATTAAAACAGGTGGCATAACTTTGTCATTGTTGTCGGCAATATTTTTAATTGCCTCATATTCAGCATTAATAACTTCCAGTGCGAAACGAGCGGTTGTCCAATGTCTTTTTGAACAAATTCCGCTTTTGATATACTGACAAGGACGGGCAAGATAAATCACGTTCGGGCTGTTGTCACCAAAAGCCGGTTCACGGACTAAAGTTCCGCGAGGTGTCTGGTCTTGTGTTGCTTTGCCTCGGGCGTTAAAAGCATAACCGTCGCCTTCTATATATATTTTATAAGGAGCAGCCGGATTGGTAACCTTTTGCCAGCTGGCAAGAGTAAAATTCCATGTTTCAACCTCTTTATACACAAAGTCAGCCGGCACCTTGATTGCCGTACACCCGGTCAGAAACGGCAATACTTTTATGATACTTTCGGCTCCTTACAAAAGGACTATATCGGCTTATTTATAAAAATTCCAGAGGGTTTTTGACTTTTAGCTTGATTGTCTTCAAAAGGCTTTATAATATAAATCCGAGCAGTTCGCTGCTTAGGGCGTCGAAAACCCTTTTATAGACTTAGTCGTGTGCACACGACTTTAACCTGTGCCGACTTCTGATTCTACTTGGACGGATGTCGGTGAATAAGGCTCAGCCAAATAAGCCGAGCCGTTTGAGTCTATACGGTTTTCGAACATCCGCCCGCCTTTCTTTATGAACGGTGGGTTTTGTTTAACTAATTAACAAGGATGTTTAATCGTATGAAAAATAAACTTTTAATTACAACAGCATTGGTGGCGCTGACTTGCGGCCATAATGCTTATGCGGAAAATCTTCCGGCGGATGCAACCGATTTGACATCGGGTAACTATGTCGTTGAGCGTTCGGATACCGAGGTTTTACATGCAGGAGACATAAATTTATCGGGAACAGCCTCATTAGATGTAAAAACTCAGGCAATCGTGGAAGAAGAAGCCGATGAGGTCGATGTTTCCAAGACCTTGAATGTTAGCGGAAATGTTTCTCTGGCAGATAATGCCTCTTTGTCGGTAATCAATTCAGATGCGGCAGACGATACTGAAAAGCCTTTTATGTATGTTAACGGCAAATATACGCAAACGGGCGGAGAATTGACGCTGAAACAAGAGAATGGAGCCGGATGGCGCTCAACGCTGAACGCTAAAGAAGCAGATATCAGCAGCGGCACGATAAAGCTGGATACCGGCGAAATCTTTATATACGGCAATGCTGATGACGGCAGCCAATCTAATATTTCGGGCGGTACGTTTGAAATGAATAATTCCAACATCAGCACCTATCCGGCCGCGTCAGCGGAAGGTAATTCCCAGAAAGGTGCTGCCATGACCGTTTCCGGCGGTACGTTTAAGATGAATGAAAGTTCTTTGGGACGTGAAAATTCCGGAGATTTGGACATTAGCGGCGGAGAGTTTACGTTGGAAAAAGGTTCCGCAATATTCCATGACGGAGAAACCGGTGATATAAATATCAGCGGCGGCACAATCTCTCTTAAAGATTCGTCAATAATAAGAGGCGGTGACTATCAAAGCGAGGACGGCAAACCGGCAAGCGGCAACATAAATATTACCGGCGGGACGGTAAATGTCAGCGGTTCTTCTGCGGAAATCGCTTCCGTAGGCAATATAAAAATTGCCAACGGGGCAGAGCTTAATATTGCTTTGGGTTCTACATTGTTTGCCAAAGCGTTTACAGAAGATATGAGCCAGGCTCAGAAAGCTACGCTTAATGTTTATGATAACGATACCAGAATTAATTTGGGCGGCAAGTTGGTTGCCAATATTAACGGTGATGACCGCGGCAAAATTCATTTTCAGAACTCAAACGCCAAAATCGACGGTAATGTTGAAGCTGTCAGCTTGATTTTTGAAAACAGCCACTCTTTAAATAACGCAATCAGCGGCAATATCGGCGGTTTGGACATTTTAGCCATTAACAAAGGTACGTTGACGTTTGACAAGGAGCCGACTGATACGATTACAACGGTTCAGGTCGGCAATGGCGCAACGCTGGATATCGGCGACAAAACACTGCATTCAACCGGCGATAAAGCCGATGGCGAAGGTGTCATTTTTGCCGATAATTCAACTTTGGCCTTTACCGTAACCGATAAAAATACCTATGGCAAAATCAAAGCCAATTATATCAAAATCAGCGAAAACGGCACAAATTTGAATATGACCTTAAACGGTGCCGCTTTGGCTAAAGGCGAAACAGCTACTTTTAAATTATTTAACGGTGCTGATTTCGCCGAAGCAGAGGTTGAGGGCAAGTTTGCCAACCTGAGCCAAAATTCCCGTTACGAATTTACGGACAATGGCGACGGAACTTTTGATGTTACTTCTGTTGGTTCTGCCACGGATGCCGTAGTTGATGCCGGTGGTTCTGCCAATAATGCCGGAACAGCCGAGGCATGGGACAGCGTCAGTACTTCAACCAGTTCTCCGGTTGCTGCCGCAGTTACAGAAAAACTGGCACAGCTTTCCAACAGCACAAATGCTGCCGGGCAGAAAGCCTATGTTGACGCTCTGACGGCGGTTGCTCCCGAGGTTGCGCCGATGATTCAGAAAACCCAGACTGAAACGGCTAATCAGGTCTTTGGTGCCGTATCAACCCGTTTAACAGGTGGTTCAATCTCAACAGGTGGCGAAGGTATGTCATCTGGTGACAATATTTTCAAACGCGGTGCAATGTGGGTTCAGGGTCTGTTCAACAAATCCAAACTGGACGACACTTCTAAAGCCAAAGGTTTTGATGCGGATTCTAACGGTATTGCCTTCGGTGCCGAGAAGTTTGTAACCGATGATACCAAGGTTGGTATTGGTTATGCTTACACCAATACGGATATTGACGGCTTT
>OLRF01002520.1_pt1 | contig 16019 bp, 17 predicted proteins | sample 1672061 | NCBI WGS metagenome assembly OLRF01 (sample SAMEA3136641, study PRJEB25190) | human gut metagenome | reverse complement strand
CACCTGTTCGGGGGTGATGGACTGCATACACGCATGGCTGCGATCACAATGCTTCTTTCCGTGCAGCGTACAGGGGCGGCAATCCAACTGCGGCTCAAGAACCCGATCCTTCGGCCCCGCCGGGAAAAACCCCCACTCTTCCGTCGTGGGCCCAAACAGTGCCAAAACGGGCGTGCCGACCGCCCCCGCAAGGTGCATCGGGCCGGAATCTCCCGTAATCAACAGGGATGAGGCCTTCAACAGGGCGCATGTCTCCCGCAAGGATGTGCGATTGGTAAAATCACGGAACGCGGGGAGCCCTTCCATGCCGCTGCCGCGGCCGATGACGATCCACGGTATGCCGCGCGACTCGAAAAGCTGCATGAGCTGGCGCCAGTATGCCTCTTTCCATGCCTTATCAGGATGCGTGGCATACGGATGCAGGGCTATGGGCGGAACGCCTGCTTTGTCCGGGAGCTGTTCCAGCAGGCGTTGCCCTTGCCTGATCTCCTCATCGGAAAGCCAAATGTGGGGCAGGAGTTCGGCGCGGGAAGGGGGTGCAGACTCCACGGCAAGGGCATAACGCTGCGGGACGTTCCATAGCCTGAGCTTATCCCGGAACAGCCGCCCCTTGCTCCGCAGGAATAAACGGCGCTCAAGGCCAAGCTTGCGATAACGCTTTACAGGCCCTTTCCACAACAGGGAAAGCAGGCGGGTGCGCAGAGTGCCATGCAGATCGAGCAATCCCCGCCCTGCGTGGGCTTCCGCCAGCCCGCGGAAAACGCCAAGCTGACGCGGAAACCTCAAATCCTCCTTGGCGAGCCCAATAACGGAACGTACAGCTGGGTGCCCTTCCAGAACAGGGGCGAACGCTTCGCGGGTAATGACCGTGAACGTCCAACCGTGCGTGCGGTGCCAATATTCGAGAACTCCAGTGGTCAGGGCCACATCGCCTAGGGCGCTCAGCCGGATCACAACCCATTCCGTGGGGGCTGGGACGTCATGAAAAGATGAAATTGTCATGCCCGGAAACTACCAGCGGGCATTCCAAAAGAAAAGGACTCTCTGCACCCATGTGGAGAAAACTTCACCTCTATATCGAACGCCCTTCCGTGACGGGACTCTCTGCGCTCATGTGGAAAAACCTCCTTGCCCCAAACGGCGGCAGAGGATTTTAGCCCTCTCCCTCTTGCTCTTTACGCTATGATCCGATAGAGTCCTGCGCTGGATGGAGAGGTAGCGAAGCGGCCGTAACGCGCTCGACTCGAAATCGAGTTACCGGTGATGAGCTGGTACGTGGGTTCGAATCCCACCCTCTCCGCCAAATAAGAGTCTCACAAAGTCCCGTAAAGCCTAAAAAGCCTTACGGGACTTTATTTTATCCAATATACATACTCTCAGGTAGTCTTATTTGACCTATAGACATACCGCAATTTGAACGGTATTTTTTACGGTATCAAGCGGCGGCATAATACCGTTGCCGGAAAAATACCGTGGGGAGGAAATACCGTGCCGTTGTCAGATGTTTACCTGCGAAAGCTCAAAAAGGGGGACAAGGCGAAGCACCATGACGAGGGCGGCCTGTACCTCTTCCTTTCGCCAGCGGGAGGAAAGCTCTGGCGCATGGATTACACCTTTGAGGGGAAGCGCAAGACTTTGAGCTTAGGAAAATACCCGGCTGTAGGATTGAAGGAGGCACGAGCACGCCGCGACACCGCAAAAACGATGCTTGCAACCGGGATAGACCCTAGCGCGGAAAAGAAACGGGTGAAAGTGCAAGCCGCCATTGAAGAACGGGAACAGGCTTTGACGTTTGAGGCCGTATCCCGCGAATGGTGGGAAGTGCGCACTATCGATCTTGCCGAGTCGTCTAGGCGGTTAAAGCTGGCGAGGCTGGAAAAGCATGTCTTCCCCTTCATCGGCAACAAGAGCCTATCGAAGATTGAGTTTTCCGATCTCGTTTCCATCGTCCGTACGATTGAAGACAAGGGCCGCTCCGATATGCCCCGCCGCGTGGCGCAAATCATTGGGCAGGTGTGCAAGTTCGCCCGTCAGATGCAGTACACCAAAGAAAATTTATCGGCTGACCTCGTGGACGTATTGAAGCCCGTTCCACAGAAAAAACACCGGGCGGCGCTCACCTCCCCGGATGCAGTGGGGGAACTGCTGCGGCGCATTGACGCATCGCGCTTTCGCTTCTCTCTCGGCATGGCCTGCGCTCTCTGGCTTGTCCCGTATACCTTCCTGCGTTCGCAAGAATTGCGTGGGGCACGGTGGGAGGAAATCGATCTCGACGGTGCCATGTGGCACGTCCCGGCTGAACGAATGAAGATGAAGCGCGCCCATGAAGTGCCTCTTGCCCGGCAAGTAGTGGAAAAGCTCCGGGAACTGAAAAAAATCAGTTCGGGGCCGTTTCTGTTCCCCTCTGGGGGAAAGAGCGGCTTCATCACCGCCGAGGGGTTACGAAAAACATTGATACAGATTGGGTATGCCAAGGAAGAAATCTGCATTCACGGGCTGCGTGCCACGGCATCAACCCTACTCAATGAAAGCGGAAAATACCGCCCGGATGTAATAGAAACACAACTTGCCCACAGCAACAAAGATGCCATTCGAGCGGCCTACAACCACGCTCAATATATACCGGAACGGCGGAAGATGATGCAGGAATGGGCGGATTATCTGGACAGCCTGAGAGCGGGGGAATAGCCACCGCAGCAGGCATTATATTTCCCCGGCTAGGTGCGGCGTCATGAACCGCGCCGAAAAGATGGAACCCTTACCGTCCTGCCGGGGTACTCATAAGGGGCATCCCACAAGGGGGGATCGTTTTGGATGCAAGAGAATGGCTAGACTATATAGCTAATGGAAAACTTTCGAGTGTATGGGCACTTTCTGAAAAATTGGCGTGGGAAAAGGCACAATCTGAGGTGGTATCATGCCGTGAGGAGTTTCCACAACTTTTGGACAGGCATTCAGGAACGTTAAACCGTTTGGGGAGAGAATTGCGTTATGTGTGCTGTGCAATCGCTCAGGGGTGCCGCCTTGGGGCAATAAAGGTTGTTTCGGAGAATGCCCCTATCTTGTTGGCATGGGAGAAGGCGACAAAGGAAATGGAGCGGTTTAGGTCGTTCCAAGACCGTTCTCTCTGGTATGAGTCTTATGGATTCGTTGAATCTTCCCCTCAGACGGAACACTTGCGAACAGAAAGCAGAGCGCTTGAACTATACTACTCCCTAGAAGCTATACCGCTTACGGATGAACTAAAGGAGGTTTTCGTACCTGTCCATGAAGCCGTCACCTTCATAGCCGAACAGGAGCAATATAGGCCGTTGCTGCCTACTCCCTTGCTCGAAGCTCTTCAATATGACGAATCCTCCGCCGATGAAGCGGAACAACAAGCGAGCAACACCAAAGAACAATCTGCATCTTGCCGGGACGGGCACGGCCTCTATTCTATCGTGCTCCAAATGCGTGAAGAGGGGAAGAAGGATGAGGAGATCGCCAAACACCTCAAATCGTCCGGGCTCAGTATTCCGCAAATAGGTGCATTGCTCCATACCAACCCATACGTATCAAATTCGGCAAGAGTGAAATATATCCAACGGTTACTAGGCGTGTCTTAGGTCTATCCTGCCATGTCAGGAAAAATGTCCTGCCATGTCCTCCTTGTGTCCTGCCCCATCCGCCAGTTTAGGCTCCGCGTAAATCTCAAATGATTTACAAGGAGCCTTTTTTATGCCGAACAATCTCATTACTTCCTATGGTGCAGGGGCAATGCGTGCCGCCGATGCAGCCAAGTATCTGGGTATCGCTCTTTCGACGTTTTGGCGGTGGGTATCACAGGGCCGTCTCCCCAAGGGTAAGCGTTTGTCCGCACGTTGCACTGTTTGGCTGAGGTCTGACATCGAGCGTTTCCTTGCCGAAGGTGGGGAGGCGTAGCCATGCAGAGACGAGAAAACCCGGCTGGCGGGCCGGGTCTCAACAGAAATACGCATTATGCTGGTAGAGGAAACAATACCCCTATTCGCATTGCCGGGCAAGGCTTTTGTGCCCCTTGCGCCTACTTTCGCGTCGTCAAGCTGGAGTCCGGTCGGGTACGCAAGCTGTGCTCCTTCACTGGTGAGCGGTTGACCCTTGCCGGAAATCCTCTGTGTGAGTTTCGGCGGGTGGAAGGGGGCCGCCATGCGTAGCCTCTTGACTTCCCCCGTGCCTTTCGGCAATTCTGACCTTCCCCAAATCAATCGAGGCGTAACAAGTGCCTTCTCATTCCCCCAAGGTCTGAGAAAAGTCTTGTCCGCATATTCTGCTGTTGAAGAGGCTATCGTTTTCGGTGGTCTGCTTTCGCATATTAGGCAGGGTGCAACGTCCAGTAACCGTGAGGTCTGGCGGCTTCGATTGAGCCGGGGAGCGTTGCCCCTGCCTTCTTTTTTATCCCTAAATCAATCGAGGTTCCCCATGTTCCGTTTTTTCCTTTCTAGCCGCTGGACCCGGTTCCAGTATCGGCTTGTTTCCATTCTCACCTCTGCCCTTTGCCGTGCCGCCGCAACCGTGGCTCTTGGCGCATTGCTGATGCTTCCCGCCGTCTACCTGTGGGAGGTGCTGTAATGAACCAGAACAACCGCCGCAACAAGCCCGTTACAGTGAAGCCCTCTTCTGTCCCTTTGTGCCTGCGTCATGGCGTGCCTGATACACCAATAGAGGACGCACAATATCTTGCCGCTTTTTTGCAACACGCTGTTGAGAATCTAACCAATGGTGACTTTCTGCCGTCAGCCAATGCAATGGCAGGAATGAGCCTCTGTTTTGACCTGTTACGAGACAAGCTCTCTATTGCTGCTGGTGATCGCGAATGGCCTTGTGCCGCCGTGTCCGATGATTCCACAGAATATGCCCTGTGGAACCCCAACGCTGGGGGTGCTCATGAGTAGCGACATCCTCCAACAATTCTCTGTTCGGCTCCGGGAAGCGGGGCTTGTGGTTGACCATATCGAGGCGGACGGGGTTTTGCACCGCTGCGGCGTATCCGGCAAGGAACAGGGAACAGACGGGGCATACAAGGCGTTTCTCGATGCCCCGGCCTCCATCTGGTGGAAGAACTGGCGTGCCGGGAATGAAGGTACATGGTGCGGCGTTCCCAATGCCGACATGACCGCCGCCGAGCGTGAAGCCCTGAAAGCCCGCATTGCCGAAGCCAAGGAAGCCGCCCGCAAGGAACAGGCGGAACGGCACGCCAAGGCCGCCGAACTTGCCGGGAAGCTCTGGGAGGCCGCACATGCTGCAACGGATGCCCACCCTTACCTTGCACGCAAAGAGGTTCCCGCCTTCGGGTTGAGACAGGCGCAGGACGGGCGGCTGATGATTCCCGTGCTGGATGCGGCGGGCACTCCTCAGTCCATCCAGTTCATTGCCGGGGACGGCTCCAAGCGGTTCCTGTCCGGGGGCAAGACGGCGGGCGGGCATTTCTCCATTCCGGCAAAGGACGGTGGGGAAGATGGGCCGTTGCTGATTGCCGAGGGCTACGCAACGGGCGCAAGTTTGCGCTTGTCCACGGGCTTCGCTGTGCTGGTGGCCTTCAATGCCGGAAACCTTGAAGCCGTGGCGCGCATGGCGCGGAAACGGTACGCGGGCCGGGAAATCGTGTTGTGTGCCGACAATGACGTGGAGACGCGCAAGCCTGACGGGACGCCGTGGAATCCCGGATCCGAGGCCGCGGGCAAGGCCGCCGCATCCATCGGGGGCAAGCTGGCGATCTGTCCCTCCATTGACGGGGGGAAGGCTGACTTCAACGACCTGCACACGCGCCGAAGCCTTGAGGCCGTCCGGCAAGCCGTGGAGAAGGCGCGGCGCAAAGACCCCGGCGTGAAGTACCCCGTTGGTTACGATGTCTATTTCGGAGGTCAGGAACCCGGTCTGTACCGTAAGGAGAAACGCGGGGAGGATTACGAGCCCGTACGGATTGCCCCGCCGCTCCGCATTCTGGGGCGGACGAAAAGCGTGGGTTCCGACAATTGGGGGACACTCCTGCAATGGTTCGATCCCGCTGGGAAGGAACACCGCTACGCTCTCCCTGATGATGTGTTGCAGCGTCAGGGGAACGATTGGGCGGCGGCTCTGGCGTATCATGGCTATTCCATCCGCCGGGGCAAGGCCAACGCCTTCGCCGTGTTCATCCAAGAGCTACAGACAACCAAGTTCGTCACCTGCACGGCGCGGGTGGGCTGGCATGGTTCGGCCTACGTCATGCCGGATACCGTCTACGGCGCGGATGAAGGGACGCTTGTTCTTCAAAGCGCGGGGCACGAGGGCCTTTATACCGTTGCCGGGGATGAAAAGGCATGGGCGGAGCTTGCGCGGCTGTGCGTGGGCAATACGCGCCTTGTCTTCGCCCTGTGCGCGGCCTTTGCGGGGCCTCTCCTGCGTCTGGCCGATGTCGAAGGCGGCGGCTTCTCCTTTGAGGGGGGAAGCTCCTGCGGAAAGACGACATGCCTACAGGTGGCGGCGTCCGTGTGGGGCGGGCCTTCCCATGTGAGGCCGTGGCGGGCGACGGACAACGGCCTTGAAAGCGTCTGCGTCCTGCACAATGACAACCTGCTCATTCTCGACGAGGTGGGGCAGGTTTCCGCCGCCGTCCTTTCCGAATGCGGTTACCTGATAGCCAACGGCATGGGCAAGACGCGCTCCGGCAAGGATTCGAGCCTCAGGAAGTCCCACACGTGGCGTTTGCTGTTCCTGTCGTCCGGGGAAATCGGTTTCGCGGAAAAGCTCTCCGAGAAGGGCTTGAAGGCACGGGCGGGGCAGGAAGTCCGCTTTGTGGGCATTCCTACCGATGCCGGGATGCTCTCCGAACTGCACGGCCTCCCTGACGCCGGGGCCTTGTCCAACCGCCTTAAGGAACTCGCGGGCCAGCACTACGGACATGCCGGGCGCGCCTTCCTGCAATGGCTGGCGGACAACAGGGATGATGTCGCCAAAAGCGCAGGGGAAATCCTCACCGTAGGGGTGGCGAGGCTTTGCCCGCCGGATGCGACGGAACAGGTGCGGCGCGTGGCGCGGCGGTTCTGCCTTGTTGCCTATGCCGGAAAGGTTGCCTGCGATGCGGGCGTGTTGCCCCAAGACATGGACGTTTGGGCCGCCACCGTCTCATGCTTCAACGACTGGCTGGCGGTGCGCGGCGGGGCCGGGGCCGGGGAAGATGCGGCTATCCTCTCCGCCGTGCGCCTGTTTATCGAACAGCATGGGGCGTCCCGTTTCCAAGACATGGACAACCCCGCCGCAACGTGCATCAACCGCGTGGGGTTCCGGCGGAAGGTTGGCGGTGTGGTCGAATATATCGTCTTGTCCGAAGCATTCAAGGCCGAAGTAGTCAAGGGGTACAGCGTCAAAAGGGCCGGGGATGTCCTTCGGGCCGCCGGATGGTTACGTCAGAGTGACGGCAAGAGTACCACCAAGCGGGAACTTCCCGGCATGGGTAGGGTTCGGGCCTATGTCGTGGTCATGCCTGACGATGATGGGGGCGAATGATGCCCATACTGTTTTTACTTTGTCTCGAAACAGGTGGGCAAGGTGGGCATGTGGGCGAAGCCTTGTATATCAACGGTTTTCGCCGCCCACTTACGAAAAACACGATGTGGGCGCAGGTGGGCAGGTGGGCGCAAAATGGGACGTGCCCGCTTGGTTCCGCCCACTTGCCCACTTTGGGAAAATGCAGGTGGGCGCGGTTTTTCGCCCGTATTCCCTTGAATAGTAAGGCTTCGCCCACTTGCCCACTTCGCCCACCTGATTTGAGCAGGCTTTTAAAACAATTCAAGTCCGAAGTGGTCAAAGGGTACTCTGAACGGCGGGCCGCAAGAGTCTTGTCAGAAGCTGGCTGGTTGGAACGTGGCCCCCAAGGACGCATGAAAACACGAAGGACATTACCGGGGATAGGTCGACAAGCGTGTTACGCACTGACCATTCCAGAAGATGAAGAGCCTACAGATTGAACGGGCCAATTCATACCATAATTCAAAAGACTGTACCAAGTGTACCAGTGTACCTATTAACTGAAATATAAGGAAATCCATTGGTACACTCTGAAAAAACGAAAGTGTATCACAAAAAAAGTGTACCACAAGAAAGGTTCTTCTGTGGTACAGTCTGAAAAAGTGTACCACGAGAAAAAAGGAAACTGTACCATAAAAATACAATATATTACACATAAATATATAAAATTGGTACAGTTGGTACACTTGGTACAGTCAAAAGATATGAAGTCAAAACAGTATGAAGTGGCATGGACAAGATAAAAGGGAACGGAAAGGTTGAAAAGCGCCGTAACTCGCAAATCGTGTTACTGCCTCCCCCTTCTCCCCATATACGAATCCAAGTGAAGGTGAAGAAAAATGCTTCACGACTACCAGCTTTCCATACTTGAACCAAAGGCCATAGCCGCCAGAGGGTGCATCACGCCTATACTGAAAACACCTCAGCTCTCCCCTTGCGCCGCGAATCGAACCAAAGACGAACCAAAGGCAGCGCCAAAGGTTCAAAGCAAGAGCGAACCAAGAGAAACGCCGCATCATGGGGATACCCCAAGGGGTGTCGATACTATGGACATCCTCCATCGTCTGGCGGTTGTCGATACCAACATTGATGCCCTGTTGGGTTGGGGGTTGGTGCCCCACCTTCAGGACGGGGAACTGGTCATTGGCGGCATCGAGGACATGGGCCCGGAAGACCGGGCCGGGCTGGAACGGTGGCTTGCCCATAAGGGGCCGGGCGGCGAACCGCGCCGGGAACGTGTGATTCGGGCGTTGAAGACGGGCAGGAGGTGCGCCGCATGAAAATTCTTTGCGATACCCGTGAACAGGCCCCCTACACCTTTGACCGCTACCAAGGGGTGACGGTGGAGCGGGCCAGCCTGCAAACGTGTGATTACAGCCTTGCCGGGCTGCATGATCATATCGGCCTTGAGCGCAAATCTCTGGACGATCTGACGGGCACCCTCACCAAGGGCCGGGAACGCTTCCAGCGCGAATGTGAACGTGGGCGGGGGCTGGACTATTTCGGGCTGATTATTGAGGCCAGCTTGGAAGATGTACGAAACCACGCCTACCGCTCTCAAATGACGCCCCAGAGCCTTTTACAGACGCTTGCGGCCTATTCCGTCCGGTACGGGCTGCATGTCCATTGGTGCGGGGGGAGGGCTGGAGGCGAGTACATGACCTATTCCCTCCTCCAAAAGTTCCTCGCAGAACAGGAGGGCAGGCTTAAGGCGTTGCTCAAAGCGCATGGGGATGCGGCGTAGCCGTTTGAAATGGCTTCACGGCAAAACAGGGTTCAATCCTGCGTGAAGCGCACGACGCTTTATATGCAGCATATAACCCATAAAGAAATAAGGAGTTAGAATGAACGCAGGTGAACTTGTCGTTTCTCTCATCCTCTCCGTAGGAGATTTTAAAGCGCAGGTGCAGGCCGCACAAAAGGGGCTGGACGGCGTGCAGGCCGCAGCCGTTGACGCGGGGCGCGACATAGCGGACGCCGCAAAAAGAGGCGGACGAGGTCTTGACGACCTTGGATCGTCTGCACGTGAGGCCGGGAAGGAACTCGACGAGGCAGGGAATCGGGGAAGTGACGGGTTCGAGCGTATGCGTGGAACCCTTGCGAAAGTCGTGGGTATTATCGGCGGTATCGCATTTTTGAAGGATCAGCTCTCAGGATATGCAGATGCCGTCAAAGACGTTGAGGAGGGCAGTAAAGCCCTAGGCATGGACATAAAAACATTCCAAGGGTGGCAATCCGCCGCCCGCGAAGTCGGGCTTGAAAGCAAAGAGCTTGTCGAGCTCATAGGCGACGTGGGCGACAAGATGCAAGATGCTGTCTTGCATGACTCAGGGCCATTCAAAGATGCTATGGAAGATATGGGCCTGTCTTTGCAGGGCGTCAAAGATGGTGCGATTACGTCTTCTGATATGCTCTTGCGGCTTTCAAAGACTGTCGAAACGCTCTCCGCGGATAAAGGAAACGCGCTTTTGAGGCAGTACGGATTTCAACCTGAGACGATCAAGCTGATTATGCTTGGAGAGCAAAAGCTCAAAGACTTGATCAAGACAGGAAAAGAAAAGGCGTGGATCGATCAAAAGGACATTGAGAACGCCGCAAAACAGCGGAAAGCCCTGCAAGAAATGTCTGTGGGGTGGCAAAAGGCCGCCGCCGCGTTTGCTGGTATCGTTTCTCCCGCAATTTCAGTCGTTGCAAAGGTTCTAGCAAAATTATTTGAACTTATTGAAGAAAACAAACAGTTCGTTATCATTGCGTTTACAACCTTTGCTACGATTATTGGCGTTGTCATGCGCGGTGCACTGATGAAAATGGCTGAGGCGGCATGGGCGGCGATGGCTCCTCTGACCCCTTTCCTTCTCATTGCGGGAGCACTTGCACTGGTCATCGACGATCTCATCACTTACATCCAAGGAGGAGAGTCCGCTTTTGGTAGCTTCTGGAAAATTTTTGGCGAAGGTGATGAACTTGGAGAACGATTCAAGTCACTGTGGGAAGGTATAAAAAATGTGCTTGAGAGTGTCGGCGCAGCACTGAAAGCCGTTGCGAAATTCTTCATCCTTATCTTTTCGTTGACTGGACAGGGTGTCGTCAAGGCAGTCGAAGGAATCTGGCAAGGTGTCACTAAACTTTATAATGTGCTTGTCGAAATGTTGGACTGGGTTTCTAAGAAACTCTATGATCTTCTTCCTGACTGGATCAAGGACTGGCTCGGCGGTGATGAATCTTCGCGCCCGGAAGAAGAAAAGACAGAGGCCAAGCTCGGCGGCGTTGGCGATTCGATGCGGGTTGATGATGCGCGTCCGTCTATTCTGCCGCCGCAGGTGCGCGCCGGGGATGCGCGTCCGGGAAGCGTGAGCAATGTCAACAACTCAAGTCGGCAAACGGTATTTAACAATGATATTGAAATCATTACGCAGGCGACGGACGGTCAAGGTGTCGCGAATGAGCTAGATAAGCTCTGGCGTTCCCAGACTTTCCAAGCAGACAGTGCCTTCGGATATTAACCAGCCGAAATTCTAAAAAAGAGGCCGTTCACCCTTTGCCGGGTGGCGGCCTTTCTTTATGCGCATGTGTCGGCGCGTGCGGCCTTCATCTCTGCCTTGATGCGGCGCACGTATCGAGTCGTCACCTCACAAACCCCCGCAACATTGTCTGGGCGCATCCCTGTAGTCAAAAGCTGGCGGATAAGCAGATGTTGCTTACCCCAGCGGGGCATTGGTGCGGGCATCGGCAATCTGAGCTCTCCGGTAACGGGGTCAAGCCATTTCATTATAGGATCATCTTCAACCATTCGGCATCTTCTCCCGGCAATAGTGGAAAACTGCCCACAAGGCAGGCAGATAGCGAGACTCTAGAGGACATCCTCATAACTTATTGATATTACAATTTACAAGTAATTTACTAGGAATTACTGCCCGATCTTAAACTGAATTTTCAATTTTACAAAGTTTTTATGTGGTTGTGGAAAATACCAATGAAATCAGCCCTACCGATTCGGTATGGGCAAAAAAATAAATGATTCCAATATAGGTGTTTTACCGTCGTCGCCATCCCCGAAAACATCACAGGGGACAAGGAAAAAGTAATAAAATCACCCAAACTAGCAATTCGGTAGGCTGGTAAAGACTAGGGATGAACGATTCGTTCACCCCTAGAAAATCCAATGAAATCAGTTACCCTAATTCAGGGTAGAGGCAAAAAAGTAAATAAAATCACCCTGTACCCTGATTCAGGTGGAAGGGGATGGTATCCACACTCTGAACCATTCCGAAGCGTTGCAAGAGGCAGGGGTGCAGGTTGGTTGCAGGGTGCAACCTCAAAAAAATGAAAAGGATCTGCATACCGTGCAGTCCCCGGCGGCAAGCAGGCCCTGTCTTTTCCCGACAGGTGATGAATCCATCATACTGGAGAAAATCGACGTTCAGACGGCGGATATGGGCATCTAAGGGGATTAGGGTCAGTAGTCCTGATGGTAATCCCTCTTGCCGTGGGCATGGTGCGGCGGATACCCTGCACGAAAGGAGGGCTTCCCATGATGAAGTTCACACGAACGGCGGCGGCCTATGCCCTAGGCATCTATTTGGCTACGGGCTGGCGAAGCGGCTGGAACCCCGGCGAATGGCCTCAAAGGGAATGGGGCACGGCGGCGGTGGCTCTTGCGACTGTACAGGCCCAGCTCGAACGGCAAACGAAACACAGGGGAAGCACGGCAGGGGTAAGAGCCCACGAAATGGCGGGGCGGTTCGGAAACGGGCCGCCTTTTTTGTGGCCTACCCTCCCTGAAAAAGAATTTTTCTGTATCGTCAACCTGAGGCCCGTTTTTGGAAAAGGCTGTGTTATAGAAAATGGTTGATGCTTTTTTCCTTGAAAGTCCAAGATAACCGGAAAAATGTCTTAGCCGTGGATCCCGCCAAGGGGAAAACCGGAGAAAAAGGCTGTATTTTCATCGCACTGTGGAGATGAAACAACCACAAGCTATAACAGAGCATTGAAAAAACAACCTCTAACCATGTAAAGGGCAAAACGCCTCTCAGGAGGTTCGTGGAGCCTTGGACGGGGTTCATGGGGGCAGTATAGGCGGCGGCTCTGCCTACGGGGTACGAAGGCTGTTCGTATCCTTATGCCGTGGGGATGCCGATACTGTCGCATCCCTTCCGGCGGGCGGGGGCCGTGTAGGATTGTCCCATGCGGGAAACCTTCACCCCCCCTTCACCTTCCATACAGAAAAACTTGGGACAGGACTGGGACAGAATGCCCACCCATAAAAAAATGGGTTACGACATACTTTCGTAACCCATTCATATATTTGGTGGACCCACTAGGACTTGAACCTAGGACGGACCGGTTATGAGCCGGTGGCTCTACCAACTGAGCTATAGGTCCTCAGGGGCGTCATTCGGTTAGAACACCCTCTTCAGGAGCGTCCATCTGCATGGCCCCGACGGGGCAAATACGGATGCATCGCGCACATACTGTACACTTTTCCTTGTCGAATGCAAGAAGGCGCGTTTTGACGTCCACGGTCAGCGCGGAGGACGGACACAAAGCCGTACACATGCCGCATTGCATGCACTTGTCCTCATTATGCCGGATCCGCTGCGCCACGGGCGAAACCAGCACACCCTTTTCCCGCAGGTAACTGATCCCCTTGTCGCAGGCATCGCGTGAACCCGACAGTTCAAGAGTCAAAAAACCTTCCTGCCGCGGCGTGATCTGGGCCGTGCTGATGTTGAAATCAAGGTCAAACAGCCGGGTCAGGTTGCAGACCAGCGGCGCCCCCGAAATGGCCGGGGGAAACGTCAGATGCACGTTGCTGCGGTAGGGCTTGGCTTCCTGGCTCATGGCGCTTCCTACATCTTGTGGTCTTTCATGAGCTGTGCGGCGCGGGTCGCTTCAGGCGACTTGGGGAACTTCTTGACGAGTTCCTGCAAACGGACTTTGGCGGCGTCCTTCTTCCCGGCCTTGATGAAGCACATCCCCTGCTTCAGGTACGCGGAAGCGGCCTTCCCGCTCGAACCATACTTGGAGATGACCTGTTCGTAATCCAGTGCGGCGGCCGGGAAATTCCCAAGCTGGTAGTTGCACTCGCCGCGCCAGAACCACGCGTTGGAAATAAGCCTGTGCTTGGCGTACGTGTCCGTGAAGTCCGAGAAGGACTTGAGGGCCTGCTTATAATTGCGGGCGTTGAACGACTGCACGCCGTTGTCATAGAGGGCTTTGGCGATGTCGCTCTGCGCCTGCGTCTGCGGGGCGGCCTGCTGGGGGGCGGGAGCGGCCTGCTGGGGCTGCATGGCAGGCGCGGCGGTGGCGTCGGCCATGCCGGGCGTGGCGGGAAGCGTTCCGGGATCGCCCGGAGCGGCGGCCACGGGCAGTTCCATGCCGAACTGCGTGGCGATGGCCTGCAGCGCGGCCTCATGGTTGTTTACGCGCTGGGCGAGGCCGGGAAGCCCGCCAGCAGCGGCCGTAGCGTTGTTGAAGTCGTCGATCTGCCCTTTCACGGCGCTCATCTCCTGACGCAAGGACTGAACCTGCGCCCACGTGTCCGCCTGTGCGGGCTGCACGCCGGAAAGCTGGCTGCTCAAAAGGCGGATCTGCTGCTCCTGCTGGTTCAGGCGCATCTGCATGGCGTCCATCTGGCTATTGACGCAGCCGGTCAGAACGAGCGATCCCAAAAGCAGTGGAAAGATATACGGCTTTTTCATCGTATTACCCTAAAAGAAAGGATTTGGACAATAAAGATACGCCCTTTGCCAAGAGAACTCAAGTCAGCGGGCGCGCCGCCAGCCGAACAGCACATAGGCCACGCCGCCGAAGACGGGAACAAACACGCAGGCGAGCATCCACAGCACCCGCTCAAGCGGCGTTTCAAAGGTATGGCTGAAGGCGTGCCAGATACCCCATAAATTCAGCAGCGCGGGCAGAAACAACAGCGCGATCTGCCACCATTCAAGCGAAAACAGGCTCACGACGCCCTCCCTGACGGGCCTTTCAGCCACATGCTGAGGCAAACGAGCAGCGCGCCGCAACAGATGGCGATGTCCGCCACGTTGAACGCGGGCCAATGCCATTGGCCGACATAAAAATCCAGAAAATCCACAACGGCGCGGAACCGGATGCGGTCCACAAGGTTGCCCACGGCCCCACCGAGCACCATGCCGAGCCCCCAGAACAGCAGCTTTTCGCCGCGATGGGCCGAACGCGCGAGCATGAATATCACGCCCGCCGAAACCAGCGTGGCTGCGAAGAACAGCCAAAACTGCCATTCGATGTCGGATCGGTTGAGGAAGCCGAACGCGGCCCCGCGGTTGCGGATGTTCACCAAATCAAAGAAGCCGGGGATGACCGTCACCGCCCCATAATAGGGCAGTGACGCCATCACCCACAACTTGGTCAGCTGGTCGAGCACAAGCGCGCCGACGCCGACGCCCAAAACAACCCTGTAACGGGTATCCTTGCCCGGCTCTGCCACTACGCGAGTTCCTTCATAACGGCGGCGCAGCGCGGGCACAGCGTCGGGTGTTCGGGATCGGAGCCGAGCCCGTCGCTGTAAATCCAGCAGCGCTCGCACTTCTCGCCAACGGCCTTTGCCACGCCCACGGCCAGCTTGCCGCATTCGGCAATGTCGGCCTGAGCGAGATCGGCGGGCGCGTCGGCAAGCGGAGCCAGATGGAGCTGGGACACGATGCACACGGCGCGCAGATCCGTGCCGATGCCGCCGAGCACTTTCAGCAGTTCCGGCGAGGCGTACAGGGTCACGGCGGTGTCCAGCGCATGGCCCACGGTTCCGGCCTTGCGGAGCGGCTCAATGGCGCGGGTCACTTCGGTACGCGCGGCGAGCACGGCCTCCCAGCGCCTGCGGGCGGCATCGTCCAGCAGGAAGGCGTCCGCATCCATGAGCTGGAAGGCGAACACGCTCTTCGCGCCGGGATGCAGGGCTTCGGGGATGTGGCGGAACACTTCCTCCGCCGTGAAGCTCAAGACCGGGGCCATGTCCTGCACGAGCATCAGCAGGATGTGGTACAGCGCGGTCTGGGCGGAACGGCGGGCGCGGCTCGCGGGCGCGGAGGAATACAGGCGATCCTTGAGGATGTCCAGATAGAACGCGGACAAATCCGTGGAGCACAGGTTGTGCAGGGAATGGAAGACCTTATGGAATTCATAGTCCCGGTAGGCGTCCTGCACGCGCTGGTGCGTGCGCGCGGCGACGTCGAGAGCATAGCGATCCAGCGGGTCCATGTCCTTCACGTCCACAAGGTCGGCCTTCGTCATGTCGTTCAGGTTGCCGAGCAGATAGCGGCAGGTGTTGCGGATGCGGCGGTAGGCGTCCACAAGGCGGTTCACGATTTCCACCGAAATGCGCACGTCCTCGCGGTAATCCACGGAAGACACCCACATGCGGATGATTTCCGCGCCGTGCTTGCTGATGATCTCGTCAAGCTCAATGCCGTTGCCGAGGGACTTGGACATCTTGCGGCCCTTGTCGTCGCGGACAAGGC
>OLRF01002508.1_pt1 | contig 16091 bp, 19 predicted proteins | sample 1672061 | NCBI WGS metagenome assembly OLRF01 (sample SAMEA3136641, study PRJEB25190) | human gut metagenome | reverse complement strand
CCCATTTCCGGTTGACTGCTCACTTCAAACGCACAAACCGCCAAAGGGAGGAGACCCCGTTTTTCTGTTTTTTATACCGCGCCCGCGCCCCTCGTCAGGAGCCGCGCGAAGCCGACCGCACACAGCACGACCACACCGCCGGCCGCCGCGATAGCCAGCACGGACAGCGCCATCCCCACCGCGCCGGGCAGGAAGAACGCCGCCACCGCCAGCAGCAGGCAGACCGCCGTGAGACAACCAATCATCTTTCTGATCTTTTCCATCTGTTTGCTCCTTTCCCGGCAAAACCATTTCTTTTATCTTGTCTATACTCTACCACAGAAAATGTGTACTTTCCTTACAGCAAAGCTACAAACCGGCGCAATCCCGGATACAAACCGGTAACATTTCTTGCACATTTCCTACAGGCCGCCCACATCCCGCTTCAGGCGCGGCGGACGGGGTTAAACGCACTTGTATTCGGGGATACTTTCTGCTATAATAGTTGCATTAAAATCTGACGGGAGAATCACCCCTTGCATTATTTGACAAATCTCTGGAACGCGCTGGATTTCGGCACGCTGCGCGACGCGGCGGTGCAGCTTCTGGCGGTTCTGTTCTGCCTGACCGTACACGAGACGTGCCACGGTCTGGCTGCGCTCGCGCTGGGCGACCCCACGGCGAAGCGGCAGCACCGGCTGAGCCTCAATCCCCTACGGCATATCGACTGGTTCGGCCTGCTGATGATGCTCGTCGCGGGCTTCGGCTGGGCCAGGCCCGTCCCCGTGAACCCGAACTACTTCAAAAAACCGCGGCAGGGCATGGCGCTCACGGCGCTCGCCGGGCCGGCCTCTAACCTCCTGCTCGCGCTTTTGCTGCTCATCCCGGCGCGGCTGATCTATACCTATGCGCACTACTCCGTTTTTAATCAGACGGCGCTCGATTTTCTGACGAGCACGGCCGCGCTCTCGATCGGTCTGGGGCTTTTCAACCTGATCCCCATTCCGCCGCTTGACGGGTCGAAGGTGCTCGCCGTGCTTCTCCCCGAGCGGGCCTACCGCTGGCTGATGCGCTATGAGCGCTTCGGCATCTTCGCGCTGTGGCTGCTCGTGGCGCTCGGCGTGGGCGGGCGGTATATGTCGCTTGCCATCAGCTGGGTCTATACCCTATTCTGCCGCATCGTCGGCTTCTGAGGTGTACACGTTTGGATAACCCGATTTTTAAGCTGGAAAAGGTCGTTCAGCCCAGGAGCGGCGAATCGCTCGAGGACTTCGAGGGCCCGCTGGACCTCATCCTTTTCCTGCTGAGCAAGAACAAAATAGAGATTCAGGACATCCCCATCGCGCTCATTCTCGACCAGTATCTGGCCTATCTCGAGCAGCGGCAGCGGATGGATCTGGAGGTCGCGAGTGAGTTCGTCACGATGGCGGCGCACCTGATGTACATCAAAACGCGGATGCTGCTTTCCATTGAGGACGAGGAGGCGCAGAGCGAGATGGACGAGCTGATCCGCTCGCTCGAGGAGCGCCAGCGCAGCGAGTGCTATCTCAAAATCAAGCAGCTGACGCAGAAGCTCGGCCCCATGAGCGAGTTCGGCCGCAGCATCCTCACCCGCAACCCCGAGCCGATGGAGCGCGGGAAGGTCTATGAATACAGCCAGGACCCCGCCGACCTCGTCATCGCGCTGCAGGAGGTGCTCGACCGGCGCGGCCAGCCCGACGAGCCGAATCTGCAGGCCTTCGACGAGATCGTCCGGCGCGAGCCGTACTCCGTGGAGAAGAAATCCTCGGAGATTCTCGACCGGCTCAGGCGCGGCGGCATCACGCGCTTTCTGCTGCTCTTCCGCGGCAGCCGCACCCGCAGCGAGCTCGTCGCCACGTTCATGGCCGTGCTGGAGCTGTGCAAGAACCATCTGATCCGGCTGGCCGGCTCGAGCGCCGACTGCACCGTCACCTTTGAGGGCGGCGAGGCCGAAAAGTAAGGAGTACCATGGAAAAGAATCTGGAAATGAAGGAAATCGAGTCCGCCATGGAGGGGATTCTCTTCGCCTCCGGTGAGCCGGTGGCGATCGACCGGATCTGTCTGGCGCTCGATATTGACCGCGCCACGGCGGAGCTCGTGCTGCAGAAGCTGAGCGACTACTACGCCTATGAGCGGCGCGGCATCCGTCTCGTGCGCATGGAGGAGAGCTACCAGCTCTGCTCCGCGCCGGAGTATGCCGACGTCATCCGCCGGGCCTTTGAAATCCGCAAGCCCGCCAAGCTCTCCCAGCCCGCGCTGGAGGTGCTGGCGATCATCGCCTATTACCAGCCGACCACCCGCGCCTATGTCGATCAGGTGCGCGGCGTGGACAGCTCGTATACCGTGGGGCTGCTGCTCGACCGGCACCTCATTGAGGAGTGCGGGCGGCTGCAGGTGCCGGGGCGTCCGCGGCTGTACCGCACGACGAAGGCGTTCCTGCGCGCGTTCCACCTCAATTCTCTCGAGGATCTGCCCGAGATGCCCGGTCTGGAGACGGACGGGCAGCTGCGCATTGCGGAGCCGGACGGCGCGGCGCAGCCCGAAGAATAAAGCCCATTTCACCGGACGCAGAGAGGGGGAGAGCCATTGAAAGCGCTGTGGATCATTGGGGGGATTCTCCTGCTGCTGGTGCTGCTGTCGCTCGTTCGCGTGGGCGCGGTGCTCTCCTTCGGCGAGGAGCTGCGCGTCCGCCTGCGGCTCGGGCCGGCGAAGCTCACGCTCCTCCCCCGCCCGCCCAAAAAGGACAGGCCGAAGCGGGAAAAGAAGCCGAAAAAGCAGCCGACGGACGGTGAGAAAAAGCCGAAAAAGAAAGCGCCGTCCATCACGGCACGCGACATTCTGGACGCGCTCCCCGCGCTCTTCGAGTCGCTGAAGGCTGGTCTGCGCAAGACGCGCCGCCGCCTGCGGATCGACCCGCTGCGGATCGCCGTCGTCCTCGGCGGCGACGACCCCGCCGACGTCGGGGAGCTCTACGGCATGGTCTCCGCCGCGATGTATACCGTCATGCCCCAGCTGGAGCGGCTGACCTATATGCCGGATCCGCGCATCCATCTGGAGGCGGACTTCACCGCGGCACAGACGCGCGCGGAGGGCACCGTCGGGCTGTCCCTGCAGATCCGCGACCTGTTCGCGATCGGCTGGGCCTTCGGCCGACCGCTTCTGCGCTGGTTCCTGCATTTCCGGAAAAATTCCGCCGCACGCGCGGCGCAGACCCCCAAAACCGATTCCGCCGACGCGCAGCCGAGCGAAGAGAAGGCCGCGTCCTGACGGCGCACTGAGAAAGGATGAACACCATGGAAATGAGCGAAAAGAAGAAAACGCCCCTGTCCGACCTGATGGACGCCTCCCTCGCAAAGATCCGCGAGATGGTGGACTCGAACACCGTCGTCGGTCAGCCGATCACCACGCCCGACGGCGTGACGCTGATCCCCGTGTCGCGCCTGAGTTTCGGCTTCGGCGCGGGCGGCTCGGACTACGGCAAGCAGCCCACGCCCAACTTCGGCGGCGGTGCGGGCGCGGGCGTGAAGGTCGACCCCGTGGCCTTCCTCGTCGTCAAGGACGGCATCCCGCGCGTCATGCCCGTGGCCATGCCCGCCATGACGACGGCCGACCGCGTGCTTGAGCTCGTCCCCGAGGTCATGGACCGCGTGGAAAATTATATCGACAAAAAGAAAGCAAACACGGACTTCTAAGCGCGTATAATGGAACCACCAATTTTTTTGATGAGGTGGTTCCATGCGCCGTTTTTGCTGTCTGCTTCTGTGCCTGCTGCTGACGCTTTCGCTCGTCCCCGCGCGCACAGAGGCGCTGGAGGTCTCCGCCGCCGCGGCCGTCCTGATGGACGCCGACACGGGCGAGATTCTCTTTAAAAAGAATGCCGACCGCCGGATGCTCATCGCCAGCACCACCAAGATTCTCACGGCTCTGGTGGTGCTCGAGCACGCGCGGCTCGACGAGGTCGTGACCATACAGCCCCGCCACATGGCCGAGGGCTCGTCCATGTACTTAAAGCCCGGTGAGACGCTCACCGTGGAGACGCTGCTCTACGGGCTGCTGCTCTGCTCGGGAAACGATGCGGCCGTCGCGCTGGCCGACCACTGCGGCGGGAGCGTCGCGCGCTTCGTCGGCTGGATGAACGAGACGGCGCAGCGCATCGGCATGACGGGCAGCTCGTTTGCAAACCCCAACGGTCTCGACGACGAGCAGCACTACTCCACCGCGCGCGATATGGCGCTCCTCGCGGCCTACGCCGCGCGGAACCCGACGTTCGTGCGCCTGCGCTCGACACGGAGCGTGACGGTGGGCGGGCGCACCATAACAAGCTCCTGCAGAGCGTCGAGGGCTGCATCGGCATGAAAACCGGCTACACGAAGGCCGCCGGGCGCACGCTCGTCAGCTGCGTAAGGCGCGACGGGCGCACGCTCGTCGCCGTGACGCTGCAGGACGGCAACGACTGGGCGGATCATGCGGAGATGCTTTCGCTTCCCGAGAAAGGATAAATCCTTTCTCGGGAGGGGATTCGCTTCACTCCGCGCCTTGCCCTGCCGCTTGCGGCAGGGCTGCGACACTCCGGCTCCGCGCAAAGAGTTTTTTTGCGGCTTCCGAACCGCGAACTCTGTGAGACTGAAAAAACAGTGCCGAACCAGCGGTTCGGCACTGTTTTTTAGTTTTTCTTGGATTTTTCGGCGGCGCGGAGGGTCTGCAGGCGCTGCTCGACGAGGTCGGCGACGGAGCGGCCGCTGATGCTGCGGTCAAAGTGGTCGCGCTTGAGGTAGAAATACGCGGTGTCGTAGTCCTTATTGCGGTCGTCCTCAAAGATTTTCTGGAGGGAGCGCGTCTCCGTGATCTCGCGGAAGGAGTAGATGTCCTCGATGCTCTTGCGCGTGATGTCCTTGACGCGCAGACGGCGGCGGTCGTCCGGCACCAGCCAGCCCTCGCTGCTGAGCTTCTGGACGGCGAAGCGGACGGGAATACGGCTCACGCCGTATTCCACGGCGAGCTTGCCCTCGGTGAGCAGGGCGCCGGGCTTGTATTCGGCGTCGAGAATCTTGCGCTTCAGCTCCTGATAGATGCGGACGGAGACGGACTGCTCGCGGTTCTGTTCGTCATAATTAGGGGGGCAGGGGACGGTATATAGGCGGTTCCTCCTGAAAAAATTCGTTGATTCTGTACAAACAGTCTAGCAGAAATCTTGGAAAAAACAACAGAGATTGGGATACTTCTCTGTTAGTACTTGACAGATGCTGAAAAGTATTCTGTTTTATAAATTGGGATCCCAATTTAAAGAAATTAAACAAAACACAACTTAGGATACGGAAAGGGCGTAAACTATGGTTATGGAAGAGAACAGACAGTTTGGATACCTGAATCCCTGCACGGATGACACAGTCATCCGCCAGAAAAGCGGCCAGGTGGTGGCGGGCGGCGCGTGGGCGTTCATCACGCCGCTGATCCCGATGGTGTTCATCTTCATCTACGCGGTGGGCACATTCCGCAGCGGCATGCTGCAGTCGTTTGAAAACCCAAGCGACGCATACGCCTGGTACTGCGGCAAGTGGGTTTCCAAGTTCATGGATATCTTCAGCATCATCATGATCGCCGGCATCGGCCTGGAGAAGGTCACGGACGTGCTGCGCGCGGTTATATATGCTGGATCACCACACATCTACTTTTGACGGCTCCTTCGGAACCCGGTGGGCGTTTCGCCGTACATCTCCCGGAAGGCGGTCGTGAAGCGGCTGGCGCTATCATAGCCAACGGCCTGGGCGATCGAGGCGATATCGTCCTTTGTGGTCTGCAGCAGCAGGGCGGCCTGCTCCAGCCGGTGCATCCGCATATGCGCGGCGATCGTCGTGCCGTATACCTGCTTGAATACGTTTTTGAGCGTCGTTGCATTCATCAGGAATTTACGGGAGAGCTCCTCGATCGTGATCCGCTCGGAGAGGTGCTCCGTCAGATAGCGGTGTACGTTCCGGACAATTTCCTCCTGCGACGCGCTGTAATCCACGGCCTTGTCCGGGCAGGTAATTTTCATCACCTGCTCGATCATTTCGTGCAGCAGCCGGATCTGCTCCGTATCCGCCGCGCGGTAGTAGACCTCCTTCCCGTCGCGCCGGCTCTCCAGAATGCCGCCCTCTGTCAGCGAGCGGAGATGGTGGGAGATGGCGGGGCTGGACATATCCAGCATGGCGGCGATGTTGACGACGCACTCCTCCCGATGGCTGAGAAGCCAGAAAATCCGCACGCGAGTGGGGTCGCTGAGCTGCTTGAAGACGTCCGAAACCGCGGTGAAATGCTCAATATTGGTCAGCTCCCGGTGCAGATCCTCCGTGTGCGTTCGCTCTCCGTGCTGATGCGGCAGATGAAAAGAACCCATTGCTGCGCTCACCCTTTCTGTTTTGGAAATTTCACTTGCTGTTTTAGGCAGACAGCCGTGAAACCACTTGTTTTTCACTGCTGAAGACAGTATACTGCAAGCACAACAGTTAAACAAGGATTTAATTGTAAAAATTCAGGGAGGCCATCCATTATGAAAAAAACCTACAAGATCGAAGTCGACTGCGCCAACTGCGCGAACCTCATGGAGGAGGCTGCCCGCAAGACCAGCGGCGTCGCCGCGGCCACCGTCAACTTCATGACGCAGAAGATGATCGTCGAGTTTGAGGACGGTCAGGACGCCAAGACCGTCATGAAGGACGTGCTGAAGGCCTGCAAGAAGGTCGAGCCAGACTGCGAGATCGAGCTGTAACACCGCGAGCTGCCCACGGAGAAGTTCTCTGCACAAGCGGGTTGAATGAAAATGAAGAGGAGCATGTGACATGACGAAAAAGCAAAAGAAGATGCTCGTGCGCATCATCATTACTGCGGTCATGCTGGTCGGATTGAAGTTCATCCCGCTTACCGGCATCCCGCAGCTGGCGGCCTATCTGATTGCCTATCTGGTGATCGGGTACGACATTTTGAAGAAAGCCGGAAAGGGCATCCTCAACGGCCGGGCCTTTGACGAAAACTTCCTGATGGCCATCGCGACGCTGGGCGCGTTTTTCCTCGCGGTCTGGACGAAGAGCGGCGATTATGTGGAGGGCATCGCCGTGATGCTGTTCTATCAGATCGGCGAGCTGTTCCAGAGCTACGCCGTCGGCAAGAGCCGCAGGAACATCAGTGCGCTGATGGATATCCGGCCCGATTACGCCAATATCGAGCAGGACGGAAAGCTGGAGCAGGTCGACCCGGATGAGGTCGCCGTCGGCAGCGTCATTGTTGTGCAGCCGGGCGAAAAGGTTCCGCTGGACGGCGTCGTCGTCAGCGGCAACGCCAGCCTGAACACCAGCGCGCTGACCGGCGAGAGCCTTCCGCGCGACGTGAAGGAGGGCGACGAGATCATCAGCGGCTGCATCGACATGAACGGCGTGCTGAAGGTGCGGACGACGAAGGAGTTCGGGGAGTCGACGGTCTCCAAGATCCTCGACCTCGTGGAAAACGCCAGCTCCCGCAAGTCCCGGTCTGAGGCGTTCATCTCCCGCTTTGCCAGAATCTACACGCCCGCCGTGTGCATCGCCGCAGTGGTGCTCACCATCGCGCTGCCCGTCGTGCGGCTCGCGCTGGGCCTGGCCCCGGACTGGACCAGCTGGATCTACCGCGCCCTGACCTTCCTCGTGGTCAGCTGCCCCTGCGCGCTCGTCATCAGCATTCCGCTGAGCTTCTTCGCCGGCATCGGCGGCGCGAGCAAGGAGGGCATCCTCATCAAGGGCTCGAACTATCTGGAGGCCCTCTCGGAATCCAAGTACGTTGTCTTTGACAAGACGGGCACCCTGACGCAGGGTGTGTTCGAGGTGACCGGCGTACACCACAGCGAGATGGAAGAGGTGAAGCTTCTGGAATACGCGGCGCTGGCCGAGTGCGCGTCCTCCCACCCCATCAGCAAGAGCCTGCAGAAGGCCTACGGCAGGGAAATCGACCGCAGCCGCGTGAGCGATATCGAGGAGATCAGCGGCCACGGGATCGTGGCAAAGGTCGACGGACACGCCGTGGCGGCGGGCAACAGCAAGCTGATGAGGAAGCTCGGGATCAGCTATCAGGACTGCCACAGCGTCGGCACGATCATCCACATGGCGATTGACGGCAAATATGCCGGTCATATCGTGATCTCGGACGTGGTCAAGCCGCACTCCGGGGAGGCCATCGCCGCGCTGAAAAAGTCCGGCGTTGCCAAGACCGTTATGCTGACGGGCGACAGCAAGCGCGTGGCGGATCAGGTCGCCGCGGAGCTTGGCATCGACGAGGTGCACAGCGAGCTGCTGCCCGGCGACAAGGTGGATGAGGTCGAGAAGCTGCTGGCGCAGAAGGGCTCGCGCGAAAAGCTGGCGTTCGTCGGCGACGGCATCAACGACGCTCCGGTGCTCAGCCGCGCCGACATCGGCATCGCCATGGGCGCGATGGGCTCGGACGCAGCCATTGAAGCGGCCGACGTGGTCCTGATGGACGACGACCCTCTGCAGATTGCCAAGGCGATCGGGATCTCCCGCAAGTGCATCGGCATCGTCCGGCAGAACATCGTCTTCTCTCTGGTGGTGAAGTTTGCGTGCCTTGCGCTGACCGCTCTCGGCTATGCCAATATGTGGGCGGCGATCTTCGCGGATGTCGGCGTGATGATTATCGCGGTTCTGAACGCGATCCGCGCGCTCAAGTATAAGAGTTGATTCTCAATCGAACATAAAATCAAAACCTCCGGCTTGGCCGGAGGTTTTGATTTGTCCAAAGGGAGCTTGGCTCTCCCTTTGGGGAGAGCTGTCACCGCAGGTGACGGAGAGGGTGTGCAGGGTTTTCCCTCTCCGTCCTCGCTGCGCTCGGCCACCTCTTCCGGAGGGAGAGGCAAGAGAGGTTCGGGAAGTGCACCGTTCATTCAATGCATCAAAAACAGGCACAGCGGATGCTTCCGCTGTGCCTGTTCGCTGTCTCATGCGCTTGCCCTTTTGCAGCAAGTTTAGTTTTTGTGGTTGTCCGCGCCGGGGACGAAGACGCACCGGTCGTAGTTCCCGGTGAAGTAGTTACGGATGTCGGCGCAGCACTGCAGGCGGCCGTCGCGGGCGGACTCCTGCGAGTAGAACGCGACGTGCGGAGTGAGGATGACATTGTCGCGCCCGGCCAGTGGGTGGGTGTTCAGGTCAGGGTACTCGTCCGTGAGCACGTCGAGATACGCCCAGGAGATCTTGCCGCTGTCGATGGCGTCGATCATCTCCTGCTCCACCACGACGCCTCCGCGGGCGGAGTTGATGAACACGAGGTGGTCGGGGATCTCGTCGAAGAGCTCCTTGCCGATGAGGTGCTCGGTGCCCTCGATCAGGGGGACGTGCAGGCTGATATAGTCGCTCTCGCGGAAGAGGGTCTTCATGTCGACCATCGTGACGCCGTACGCATCGCCGATGGACTGGTCGATGAACGGATCGGCGGCGAGGATGCGCACGCCGAAGCCGGAGAGGTTCTTCGCCACGAGCCGCGCAATCTGGCCGAAGCCGGCGAGGCCGACCGTCTCGTCGCGCAGACGGTGGATGTCGGGGCAGACGGAGTAATCCCACTTCTTGTCGGCACGGACGCTGCGGTCATAGGCGAACAGACGCTTGTTGTGGGCGAGAATGCAGGCGGTGACATAGTCCGCGACGTCGATGGAGAAGGCGCTCTTCAGGTGCGTGACGGAGACGCCGCACTCCTTCGCGGCCGCGAGATCGACGTAGTTATAGCCCATGCTCTTGCAGGCGATGAGCTTGAGCTTCGGCAGGGAATGGATGACGCGGGCGGTGAGCGGCTCGAAGATGCCCATCACGGCGTCGGCGTCCTGGCAGGCGCTGATGATCTCGTCCTCGGTGGTGCAGACGTGCTCCTCGACCTCGCAGACGCCGTGCAGGGCGTCCTGCTCGAGACCGATGCCGTCCTTGTAATTGAATAAGCGTACCGCTTTATACATATGGTTTCCTCCTTGCGGTGGTTTTTGGATATCCTGATTGTAGCGGCTTGTCCCGGCGCTGTCAAGCGAAAAAAACGCGATTCATGCGAAAAAGTTAGAAAATCATGCGAAAAAGTATGATAAAAGTGCGCAAGAAATCGCATGCATGAAATGAAGGAATGATTTAGATGAGAGAAAAGAGCTAATTTGTGAGATAAGTGCGCGGCGGGGCTTTCACACGCGGAAGGATTGGTGATTAATTTTCAGAATGTTGTTGCATACAAATTCACCAAATGTTAGAATTTGGTTAAGAGAGTTATTTTCATTTTTGGAGGGAAAAACATGAGGAAAACTGTTGATCTGCTGCTCGAGAACGGCAGAATCTATACGATGGTATCCGAGGGCGACTGTGTGGAGGCGCTGTGCGTGAAGGACGGCGTGATCGTCTACACCGGCACGGCGGCGGAGGCCGAGCGCCTGTATGATGCGGCGGAGGTCGTCGATCTCGGGGGGCGCGTGATGCTGCCCGGCATGGGCGACTCGCACCTGCACTTTTTCGCCTACTGCCAGACGCACACGTCCGTCGACCTCGGCGGCTGCCGCAGCCGCGAGGAGGCCATCGCCTTACTTAAAGCCCGCGCGGACGAGACACCGAAGGGCCAGTGGGTGCGCGGCGCGAACTTCGACGAGTCGAAATGGGCCGACGCGAGCGAGCACCTGCCGACGAAGGCGGACCTCGACCTCGTGAGCCGCGAGCACCCGGTGGTGATGAAGCGCGTGTGCCTGCACACGGCGGTCGCGAACTCTGCGGCGCTGGCGGCGGCCGGGATCGGCCGCGGCTTTGACTACGGCCCCGGCGGGCTCGTGGAGCTGGACGAGGACGGTGAGCCGAACGGCATCCTGCGCGAGCAGGCGACGAAGATCTTCGACGAGCTGATCCCAGACCCCGCGAAAATCCCCGCGGTGAAGGAGAAGATCATGAAGCAGGCGCTGGCCGAGGCCACGAGCCAGGGGCTCACGACGATCCACACCTACGCCGCCGAGATCTGGAAATACACGGAGGATCCCGAGGACTACCTGCGGCTCGACCGCAAGGGCGAGCTGCCGCTGCGCGTGGTGATCTACCTCGACACGCTCTATCAGAAGCCCTACTTGACGCGCCGCGAGATGGCCGACCCCTACCGCAAGGTCGGCTACGGCGGCCACAAGATCTTCTCCGACGGCTCGCTCGGTTCTCGCTCGGCGAAGCTCCTCGCGCCCTATACCGACGCGCCGGAGACGGACGGCATCCTCGTGCAGACGCAGGAGGAGCTGAACGAGAAGATGCTGCGTGCGTATGAGATGGGGCTGCAGCCCGCGACGCACTGCATCGGCGACAAGGGACTTGACTGCGTACTGACGGCGATCGAGTACACGCTCGAAAAGAGCCGCGAGCACGGCATGACCGCGCGCGAGCAGGCCGACCGCGACCCGTTCCGCATCATCCACGCCCAGATGGCGACCGACGAGATGATCGAGCGGATGAAAAAGCTCCCCGTGGTGCTCGATCTGCAGCCGGTGTTCCTTGAGACGGACATGCACTGGGTGTCCCAGCGCATCGGCGAGGAGCGCGCGGCCTACAGCTACCGCTGGAACACGTATCAGAAGGCGGGACTCGTGCTCACGGGCGGCTCGGACAGCCCCGTGGAGCCGTTCTCCCCGTGGATCAACATCTATTCCGCCGTTGCGCGCAAGGACTTTGACCACTATCCCGCGGGCGGCTATCAGCCGGAGGAGAAGATGAGCGTCTATGACGCGGTCTGCATGTTCACGAAGAATCTGCACTACGCCGCGGGGCAGGAGCAGTGGCTCGGGACGCTCGAGACGGGCAAATTCGCCGACCTCGTCGTCATCGACCGGGACATCTTCGAGATCCCGGAGGACGACATCATGGACACGCAGGTGCTGCGTACCTATCTCGCGGGCAAAGAGGTCTATCACCGCTAATACATATTATATAAGGACACGAAACGGAGGAACCGCAACATCTACTATGGCAGCATCACGCGTGGACATGCGCCAGACGTTCCGGAACGTGCCGAATATCACCCGCGGGACGATTTTGCGCCTGCTGGGCTGAACCAATAAGAGAAAATCACAACAAGGAGAAACCCCATGACAAAGAGAGCAAAGGGGACGCTTGCGCTGATTCTGGCGTTCGTCGTGTTGGCGAACGCGGGAATCTTCTGGAAGATGTCCTATTCCAAGACGCACACGAGCGGCGACACGATCGTTGTGCGCGTCGGCGACACCGTCGCCGCGAACCACCCCATCTCGCAGGCGCTCTATATCTTTGAAGAGGAGCTTGAGCGCATCTCGAACGGGCGCTTTGACGTGCGCGTTTACATCAACTCCGCCCTCGGCGGCGACCGCCAGCAAACCGAGAGCGTCATCCTCGGCTACATGCAGGGCAACACCCCGCCGACGTCCGTGCTCGCGGGCTTTGATACCCGGTTCATGGTCGTCGACCTGCCGTTCGTGTTCAAGAGCGGCGAGGCGGCGATGAAGACGCTCAACGGCGACCTCGGCGAGGAGCTCGACCCGATCCTCGAGGATCTGGGTCTGCACGCGGTGGGCTGGACGGAGTCCGGCTACCGCCACATCACGACGAACAACATCGAGGCGACCTCGCCCGAGGCGCTGAAGGGTCTGTCCATCCGCACGCAGGAAAACCCCATCCACATGGCGTCCTTCCAGGCCTGGGGCGCAAGCCCCACGCCGATGGCGTTCTCGGAGCTCTTCACCGCGCTGCAGCAGGGCGCGGTCGACGCGGAGGAGAACCCGCTGGCCGTCATCACGGCCAACCGGCTCTATGAGGTGCAGAACACCGTCACCCTGACGGGGCACTTCTACACGGCGGGCATCTTCAACTTCAACAAGGACTTCTACGACTCCCTCGAGGGGCAGGATAAGGAGTGGTTCGACGAGGCCGCGGAGCACTTCGTGGAGAACCTGACGCAGATGATCCGCGACGCGCAGGAGGATTACATCCAGCAGCTCAAGGACGCGGGCGTCAACGTGGTCGAGGTGACCTCGGAGCAGAAGGACGCGTTCATTGACGCGGCATCCTCGGTATATGACCTCTTCATCGAGAAGTACGGCGGCTCGCAGGAGCTGATCGACCTCGCGATGAAGTACAACGACGATTTTTAAGGGGGCGATGGGATGAAGGTTCTGAAGTTCATTGACGAACAGTTTGAAAAGTGGTTTCTGATCGTCTCCCTGCTCGTGATGGTTCTGGTGACGTTCATGCAGATCGTGCTGCGCTGGTTCAACGCCGCGACGGTCTGGGCGGAGGAATTTTCCCGTTATGTGATGCTCTATCAGGTCTGGGTCGGCGCGTCCTACGCCGTGCACGAGGATGCGCACATCCGCATCACCGCCCTGATCGGCAAGCTCTCCGGCGGCAGGCGCCGGGGGATGGATCTGGTCGTGCTGACGCTGTGGCTGCTGTTTGCGCTGTGGCTGACGGTCGAGGGCTGCGTCCTCGTCGGCAAGATCGCGGCCATGGGGCAGGCGTCCTCCGCGATGCGCATCCCCATGACGATCCCCTATGCGTCCGTCCCCATCGGCGGCGCGCTCATGACGATCCGTCTCGTGCAGAAGATTGTGGAGCGTCTGAGAAATACGCAGGAAGAGGAGGCCTGAGATGTTAGCGATTCTGTTTATCTGCCTGATCGTGTTCGGCGCGATCAGCCTGCCCATCGGCATCGCGATGGGTCTTGCGACGATGCTCTGCCTCGTCTTCGCGACGAATATCGACCCGATCATGATCGCGCAGAATGCCTTCGCGGGCATCGACAGCTTCTCCCTGATGGCGATTCCGTTCTTCATGCTCGCGGGCAACTTCATGCGCTACGGCGGCATCTCCAAGCGCCTGCTCGACCTCGCGGACAATATCGTCGGCTTCTTCACCGGCGGTCTCGGCGCGATCACGACGTTCACCGCCATGTTCTACGCGGCCATCTCCGGCTCCGGCCCGGCGACGGTGTCGGCCATCGGCTCGTTCATGATCCCCGAGATGGAGGAGAAGGGCTATGACAAGGGCTATGCCACGGCGCTCTCCGCCGCGGCGGGCACGATCGGCGTCATCATTCCGCCGTCCATCCCGTTCGTGATCTACGGCGTCGCGACCGGCACCTCCATCGGCGACCTCTTCAAGGCCGGCATCCTGCCGGGCCTTGTGATGGGCATCGCGCTGATGGTCTATAACTGGTACATCTGCAAGCGCCACGGCTGGAAGGGCAACGGCCGCAAGTTCAGCTTCAAGGCGCTCTGGAAGTCCTTCCTAGACGCGTTCTGGGCGATCCTCAGCCCGATCATCATCCTCGGCGGCATCTATTCCGGCAAGTTCACCCCCACCGAGGCGGCGGCTGTGTCGTGCGTGTATACGTTCATCATCGGCACGTTTGTCTACAAGGAGATCCGCTGGAAGGAGTTCGTCGACTGCATGAAGGACACGGTCATCATCGCCGGCGCGACGTCCTTTATCGTCGGCATGTCCACGAGCTTCGCGTATGTGATGACGCTCGAGCAGGTGCCCGAGACGCTCTCGGCCTTCATCCTCGGCCTGAGCAGCAACAAGATCGTGGTGCTGCTCATCATGAACGTGTTCCTGCTGATCGTGGGCATGTTCATGGACAACATCTCCAGCTGCACGATCCTCGCGCCCATCCTGCTGCCTGTGGCGACGGCACTGGGCGTGAACCCCGTCCACTTCGGCATCCTCATGACGATGAACCTCGCCGTCGGCTTCATCACGCCGCCCTACGGCGTGAACCTGTTCGTCGGCTCGTCCGTCGCGCGTATCCCGTTTGAGCGCGTGGTCAAGTGGATCTGGCCGCTGATCGGCACGATTCTGGTCGTGCTGCTGCTGACGACGTATGTGCCGCAGCTGTCGCTGCTGCTGGTCTGAGAGAAAGGAAGGCTGTTATCATGAATTTTGAGCAGGCACACCGTCTGGATAACCTCCATGTGTCCGGCACCCGCGTGGTGTTCAGCAAGTGCGCGGAGCTTGCCGCGCAGCACATTCCCGTCACGGCGCTGACGCTCGGCGAGCCGGATTTCAGTACGCCGCAGTACATCGTCGATGCGTGCAAGCGCTCGCTCGACGCCGGGCAGACGCGCTATACCGACGGCTCCGGCATTCTGGAACTGAAGGAGGCGGTCTGCGAGAAGCTGGTGCGCGAGAACGGGCTGCACTATACCCCGGCGGAGATCTCCGTCACCACGGGCGTGGCGCAGGGTATGTTCGTGGCGCTTCTGAGCACGCTCAACCCCGGCGACGAGGTGCTCGTGCCCGACCCCGTGTATCTGACGTATTCCGAGATCCCGAACATCGCGGGCGCGGTCATCAAGAAGTATAACCTCCTCGAGGAGAACGACTATCAGGTGCAGGTCGACGAGGTGCGCAGCCTGATTACGGAGAAGACGAAGATGCTCGTCATCGTCTCGCCGAGCAACCCGACCGGAGGCGTGCTGAGCCGCGCGTCGATGGAGGCGCTCGCGGACATCGCACGCGAGCACGACCTCCTCGTGCTGAGCGACGAGATCTACGACCGCTTCGTCTATGGCGACGAGCAGGAGCTGGTGAGCATCGCGTCGCTGCCGGGGATGAAGGAGCGCTCCATCGTCCTCAACGGCTTTTCCAAGAGCATGGCCATGACCGGCTGGCGCCTGGGGTATATCGCCGCGCCGCAGGAGATGATCGAGCCGATGAACCGGCTGTCGTTTTACATGACGGCGGGGGCGACGACGTTCGTGCAGTACGCGGGCGTGGCCGCGCTGCACGAAGAGGACGGGTCCATCGAGCGGATGCGTCAGGAGTTCAAGCGCCGCCGAGACTATCTCGTCGAGGAGATCAACAGGCTCGAGCACTTCAGCTGCAAGAAGCCGGAGGGTGCGTTCTACATCTTCATGAACATCAGGAAGACCGGCATGACCTCGGCGGAGTTCTGCAGCTACGCCATCGACAAGTACCGGCTGGCCCTGATTCCGGGCGACGCATTCGGCACCAACGGTGAGGGCTATGCGCGGCTGTCGTATGCCTCGTCCATGGAGGTGCTGGAGAAGGCAATCGGGATTCTGCAGGAGATGGACCGCGCGCTGTAAT
>OLRF01002498.1_pt1 | contig 16162 bp, 10 predicted proteins | sample 1672061 | NCBI WGS metagenome assembly OLRF01 (sample SAMEA3136641, study PRJEB25190) | human gut metagenome | reverse complement strand
AGCAGAAACTGGACGAACTTAAAAAACAAAAACCAGATGAAGACAAGAAAAAGAAAGATAGAGATAGGAATAGTCAGCGACGTCGCTAATTTTCGACGAAAAATTATAATTGGATTAGCGACATTGCTAATGGGAATCTTTGTTCTTCCTGCCAGTGCCCAGTGCGAAGCTAAGAACGATGCATTCAAATCCGGTGAGCACGTGATGTACGACTTGTACTTTAACTGGAAGTTTGTATGGGTGAAAGCCGGATTGGCCAGTTTGACAACGAACGCAACTACTTACCACTCGGAGCCTGCCTATCGTATCAATCTGCTGGCTTTGGGCAGTAAGCGGGCGGATTTCTTCTTTAAAATGCGGGATACGCTGACTTGTGTAATAGGTGAAAAACTCGAACCGCATTATTTCCGCAAAGGTGCCGAGGAAGGAAAACGTTATACGGTTGATGAGGCTTGGTTTTCTTATAAGGATGGTCTTTGTTTTGCCAATCAGAAGCGTACATACCGGGACGGATCCGTCACCGAGTCGGAAGAAAGTGACAGCCGTTGTATCTACGATATGTTGAGCATCTTGGCACAGGCACGTTCTTATGATCCTAGTGATTATAAAGTAGGGGATAAAATTAAATTTCCTATGGCTACCGGACGTAAAGTGGAGGAGCAAACGCTTATTTATCGCGGAAAAGAAAATGTGAAAGCTGAGAACGGGGTTACTTATCGTTGCCTGATCTTTTCGTTAGTCGAGTATGACAAGAAAGGAAAAGAAAAAGAGGTGATTACTTTCTTTGTGACTGATGATTTAAATCACCTTCCTGTCCGCTTGGATTTATTCCTGAATTTTGGTTCGGCAAAAGCATTCTTGAATAGTGTAACCGGCAATCGTCACCCGTTGACCTCTATTGTTAAATAAATCAAGAGAAAAGTCGGAGAGCCGGAAGTTGCCTGTAAAGGTTCTTCCGGCTCTCCGATTTTTTATTTTTGAATTTCGAAAGGTACTTTCTGTTCTTTTCTGAATACGCTTGATTCAAAAGTAGCAATTAAGTCCCCGTTCTGGTTTGTCACGTCGACTTGGTAACAGCCTGTACTTCGTCCGATATAGCGTTCGTGCGCTTCGGCATAAAGTGTATCGCCCGGTCCGCTTGCCCGTAGAAAAGTGATGTTGGAGGAGAGAGAGAAGGCTAGTGTACCGTGTGAGTTGGCTGCTGCGGCAAGCGCAAGGTCTGCTAGCGTAAAGATAGCTCCTCCCTGAGTCCGTGCGCCTGCATTAAGATGCTCCGGCTTTATTTCTAATTTGGCTTTACTATACCCTTCACGTACTTCCAGCAGCACTACACCTGCGTTTTCGGCGAAAAGATCATTTTTGAAGAATTCTTGTGGAGTCATGGTGTTTATAATTTTGATATTTCCTTGCAAATGTACCAAATTTGTCCCTCATTTGGATTATTTAGGTCGGTCTATTCTTGTTGAATGCATTATTTTTGCAATCAGATAATTAATCACTTAACAAAATAATCCGTGTATTATGAAAACAATTCTTAGCGCATTAGGACTATCCCTTCTGATCTTTACGAGTTGCGGTGGACAGAAAAAAGTTGAAGTAGACTTTATCCAGGACAACATCGACAACGCAGTGGCACAAAACACGATTCAAACGGATATTATCGAGAAATCAGGTAAAATCCTAAATCCGAGAACTATCAATAAAGACGGTAGTATATCTTATATACCTATTGACGACTGGTGTTCCGGTTTCTTCCCCGGCAGTATGTGGCTGACTTATAACCTGACCGGAGATCAGAAATGGTTACCGTTGGCTGAAAAGTATACAGAGGCACTTGATTCTGTGAAGCATCTGAAATGGCACCATGATGTAGGCTTCATGATTGGCTGCAGCTATCTGAACGGATACCGTATGGCAGACAAGAAAGAATATAAAGATGTAATCATTGAAACGGCAAAATCTCTTTCTACCCGTTTCCGCCCGAATGCAGGTGTTATTCAGTCATGGGATGCCGATAGAGGTTGGCAAGGAACGCGCGGTTGGAAATGTCCGGTGATTATCGACAATATGATGAATCTCGAATTACTGTTCGAGGCAACCGCTTTTTCCGGTGACTCTACTTTCTATAATATTGCAGTGAAACATGCGGATACGACCATGGCTCATCACTTCCGTCCGGACAACAGTTGTTATCATGTTGTGGATTATGATCCCGAAACAGGCGAAGTGCGTAAGAGACAAACAGCGCAGGGATATGCGGACGAATCCGCCTGGGCTCGCGGACAGGCCTGGGCTTTGTACGGATATACTACTTGTTACCGCTACACTAAAGATAAGAAGTATCTCGACCAGGCGCAAAAAGTATATAACTTCATCTTTACGAATAAGAACCTGCCGGAAGATCTCGTTCCTTACTGGGATTATGATGCTCCGAACATCCCGAATGAACCGCGTGATGCTTCTGCCGCTGCTTGTACGGCTTCTGCCCTTTACGAACTGGACGGTTATCTGCCGGGCAATCATTACAAGGAAACTGCTGATAAGATCATGGAAAGCTTGGGCTCACCCGCTTATCGTGCTAAAGTTGGAACAAATGGAAACTTTATCTTGATGCACTCGGTAGGCAGTATCCCTCACGGACAGGAGATTGATGTTCCTTTGAATTATGCCGACTATTACTTCTTGGAAGGACTGATGCGCAAAAGAGACTTGGAAAAGAAATAATAAGGTTATCGTTTATTATTTATCATCTTATAACTTAAATATATATGAAACCTATAAATCTTTTGGTGGGAGGCCTGACACTGTTTACGGCACAGGGTTGCAAGGCTCCGAAGCAAGTAGTCGAACAATCGGAACATCCCAATATTATTTATGTATTTCCGGACCAGTACCGTAATCAGGCAATGGGCTTCTGGAGTCAGGATGGATTCCGGGATAAAGTAAATTTTGAGGGAGATCCCGTACATACCCCCAATCTGGATGCATTTGCACGGGAGTCTATGGTTCTGACCTCCGCGCAAAGCAACTGTCCGTTGAGTAGCCCTCATCGGGGAATGTTGCTGACCGGTATGTATCCGAACCGTAGCGGAGTGCCTTTAAATTGCAACTCTACACGTCCGATCAGTTCTTTGCGTGAGGATGCGGAGTGCATCGGTGATGTATTTAGCAAAGCTGGTTATGATTGTGCTTATTTCGGTAAACTTCATGCAGATTTTCCCACTCCGAATGATCCCGAACATCCGGGACAATATGTAGAATCCAAACGTCCTGTGTGGGATGCCTATACACCGAAAGAGCGTCGTCATGGTTTCAACTACTGGTATTCTTATGGCACGTTTGATGAACATAAGAATCCGCATTACTGGGATACGGACGGTAAAAGGCACGATCCGAAAGAATGGTCACCTCTGCATGAATCCGGAAAAGTTGTATCTTATTTGAAAAACGAAGGTAATGTGCGTGATACAAAGAAGCCTTTCTTTATCATGGTAGGGATGAATCCTCCTCATAGTCCGTATCGTTCATTGGATGATTGCGAAGAGCAGGACTTTGATCTTTATAAAAACCAACCTTTAGACAGTCTGTTGATTCGTCCTAATGTTGACCTGAAAATGAAGAAAGCCGAATCAGCCCGTTATTATTTCGCTTCCGTGACCGGGGTAGACCGTGCTTTCGGACAGATTCTGGAAACACTGAAAGAGATGGGGCTGGATAAGAATACAGTCGTTATTTTTGCCTCCGATCATGGTGAAACGATGTGTAGCCAACGTACGGATGATCCGAAGAATTCGCCTTACTCAGAGTCAATGAATATCCCGTTTCTGGTTCGCTTCCCGGATAAGATTCAGCCGCGGGTAGATGACTTGCTGCTTTCCGCTCCTGACATAATGCCTACTGTGCTCGGACTGTGCGGATTGGGTGATTCAATTCCGGCAGAAGTGCAGGGACGTAACTTTGCCCCTCTTTTCTTCGATGAAAAGGCTGAAATTGTTCGTCCTACCGGTGCTTTGTACATTCAGAATATAGATGGTGAAAAGGACGAAAACGGCTTGGTAAAAACTTACTTTCCTTCATCACGAGGTATTAAGACTGCAGACTATACATTGGCTCTGTACATCGACCGTAAGACAAAACAGTTAAAGAAAAGTCTTTTATTCAATGACGCGAAAGACCCGTATCAGTTGAACAATCTACCTTTGGAAGAAAACAAGGAAATAGTGGCACAACTTTATCGTGAAATGGGTGCTATGTTGAAAGAAATCAACGATCCTTGGTATACGGAGAAGATTTTATCGGACAAAATACTTTATTAAGCAGTAGTTGGTTACTGTTTGACCATTTAATAATGACACAATGAAGAAAGATATTTGTTTTATACTACTGTTTCTGTTTGTAACAGCTTCTTCGGCTTTCGCACAACTCATAGGATTTGAGAGTAGTGAGGTACTCGAAGCATTTAAGACTTCCGGAAAGGGAGAGGCGAAAATTTCTTCTCTTTTCTATAAAGAGGGTAAAAGTAGCTTGGAGTGGGATTTCCAATCCGGTTCAACTTTGAATGTACAGATACCTCCTTTATCATTAAAAGGAAAAACGGAGAGACAGTATGGCATTACCTTGTGGATATATAATGAAAAGCCACAGCAGGATTCTATTCGTTTTGAATTCCTGAATAAGGCGGGAGAGGTGTCTTATTGGTTTGCTTATCATCTGCAAGCAGCAGGGTGGCGGGCTTGCTGGATTTCTTTCGAATATATGCAAGGCGATAAGAAGGACAAAGATATTGTAGCTTACAGGTTAGTTGCCCCCCAACGCAAAGGACGTATTTTTCTTGACCGTCTGATATTCCCGGAAAAGAAGATGAATCTTCGTACCACTCCGGATCAGCAGTTGCCGACTAATAATGGCTTGGCTAACCGTGACCTCTGGCATTGGTGCCTGGTATGGAAGTGGGAGCAACTGTCGTATGATACTCCATTGGCATCCAAGTTGACTGCTCGACAGGCGAAAGACCTGAAAACAATCGAGCAACGTCTGACAGATTTTCTGGAAGTGAAAAAAGCCCCTAAAAAGCAAGTTGATGCCGCTTACGAGACATTTAAAAGAGCGGATATCCGCCCGTCGGCAGCAGGTACGGGATTTACGGGAACACCTATTGTAGCTCCGGACGAACAGAATAAGAAGATAGGAGAGATGTCGTGGAATGATATTGAAACAATGCTTTCCGGTTTTGCGTATGACGTTTATTGCAATCGAAACGAGACATCAAAGAAAAACTACTTCACGGTGTTTGATTATGCTATTGACCAGGGATTTGCCTTTGGTAGCGGTATGGGAACCAATCATCATTATGGTTATCAGATACGTAAGATATATACGACGGCATGGTTGATGCGGGATGAGATCTATAAACATCCCCACAGGGATGCTTATTTGTCGACATTACGTTTCTGGTCTGCTTTGCAGGAGACTCGTCAACCGTGTCCTTTGGAACGGGATGAAATGCTGGATACTTGGCATACGCTTTTAATGGCGAGATTTATCTCTGCTATGATGTTCACGGATGCAAGAGAGCAGGCGCAGGCTTTGGAGGGCCTCTCCCGTTGGGTTTCTTCTTCTTTACACTATTCACCGGGAACAATTGGTGGTATTAAGATAGATGGCACAACTTTTCACCATGGTGGTTTCTATCCGGCATATACGACCGGAGTGCTGGCCGTAATAGGGCAATTCATTGCTTTTACTAACAATACGGATTTTGAACTGACGGAAGAAGCCCGGCAACATATAAAATCCGCATTTATTGCCATGCGCAATTATTGTAATCTTTATGAATGGGGAATTGGTATCAGCGGACGTCATCCTTTCGGTGGAAAAATGGGGAATGATGATGTGGAAGCATTTGCCAATATAGCTTTAGCCGGTGATTTGTCCGGTCGGGGGAATACGTTCGATCATGCTCTGGCAGCAGATTATCTACGGTTAGTACGTGATAGGGATACTCCGAATGCGCGTTTCTTTAAGAAAGAAGGCATCAAGCCTGCACAAGCTCCACAAGGATTTTTTGTTTATAATTACGGTTCGGCAGGTATTTTCCGCCGTGCAGATTGGATGGTGACACTAAAAGGATATACTACTGATGTTTGGGGGGCTGAAATCTATACAAAAGATAATCGTTACGGACGTTATCAGAGTTATGGTTCGGTGCAGATCATGGGAAAAGGAAACCCCGTTTCCCGTACCGGAAGCGGCTTTGTACAGGAGGGCTGGGATTGGAACCGCCTGCCGGGTACGACTACTATTCATTTGCCCTTCGAGTTGCTGGATAGTCCGTTAAAGGGTACTACCATGGCTCATTCCAAGGAAAACTTCTCCGGTAGCAGTTCCTTGGAAGGCAAGAATGGCATGTTTGCTATGAAGTTAATGGAGCGTAATTTGGAAAACTTCACTCCTGATTTTGTTGCCCGTAAATCTGTATTCTGCTTCGACAACCGGATGATTTGTCTGGGAACCGGCATAACGAATAGTAATGCCGATTATCCTACGGAAACGACTCTTTTCCAGACGAAATACAACGGCGGAGAACAGAAAGTGGGTAATGACGGCTATTGGTTACATGACGGTTATGACAATTACTATCATGTAGTAGACGGAACAGTTCGTTCGCAGATCGCGGAACAAGAATCACGTCATGAGAAAACCCGTGCGGTCACTAAAGGAAAATTCTCCTCTGCATGGATAGAGCATGGTAAAGCTCCGAAGAACGGAACTTATGAATATATGGTATTGATACAGCCTTCTGCAGCGGACTTGGACGACCTTCAGAAAACTCCTGCGTATGAAGTCCTGCAACGTGATCAAACGGCTCATGTCGTTTATGATAAGAAAACAGGTATTACGGCGTATGCGGTTTTTGAGGCTTATCAGCCGGTAACTGATAAGGTGATTGCTTCTATTCCTGCTGAAACAATGGTGATGTATGCGAAAGAAACCGGTAAAGGAGTTCGTTTGAGTGTTTGTGACCCAAACTTGAATATAAAAGAAAAGGCGTATACGACGAAAGAACCTAGCCGTCCTATTTATAAGAAAATACTACTCAAAGGTCGTTGGACGCTAAAGAATTCAATGGAAAATGTCCGGTTGGAGCGACAAGGAAATGATACACAATTGACCGTAACCTGCCAGCACGGACAACCTGTTGAGGTATTAATGGAAAACAAGTGATTAGATGATAAGATTTGTAGTTTAAGAGGGGTATTAGTTACTATGTTTCTATGAAACAGAAAGACCGGTTCGTAATGAGCCGGTCTTTTTTATCTGTAGAAGGGATTTATCTCCCTGATGTTTAATATTTATTTATTCAATCTCCACTCAAAACCGTCTTTTGTATCTTTGATTTCGAATCCGAGGGCTGTTAATGTGTTACGGATTTCGTCGGAAGTAGCCCAGTCTTTGTTGGCTTTTGCTTTCATACGCTGTTCCAGCAACATATCCACCACTTTACCATAGGCATTTTCACGACTGTCGGAAGAACCTTTTTCTTCTTTCAATCCCATAATGTCAAAGCAGAACAAGTGGAAAGTTTCTTTCAGCTCTTTCAAGTCTTCAGCGGAGATCGTTGCATTGCCGGCAATGACGTTATTAATGATGCGGGCACCTTCGAAAAGCTGTGCGATGACAATTGGAGTATTCAGGTCGTCATTCATGGCTTCGTAGCATTTGGCACGCAGCTCTTTTACATTGATACCTTCTGAAGTTGCGGATGCAGGGGTAACCTTTCCCAATCCATCGATAGCTTCTATCAGACGTTGCAATCCCTTTTCGGAAGCAATCAGTGCTTCATTGCTGAAATCGACCGTACTGCGGTAGTGGGCTTGCAGGATGAAGAAGCGGATTGTCATTGGAGTATAGGCTTGGGTCAGCAACTTATGTGTACCATTGAAGAACTCATCCAATGTGATGAAGTTGCCGAGTGATTTACCCATTTTCGTTCCGTTAATGGTAATCATGTTGTTATGCATCCAGTAGTGAACCATATCGTCGCCTTGTGAGGCTACTGATTGTGCTATTTCACACTCATGATGCGGGAAAATCAGGTCCATTCCTCCGCCGTGAATGTCGAAGTGCTCACCCAGATATTTGCGTCCCATAGCGGTACATTCGGCATGCCAGCCGGGGAAACCGTCGCTCCATGGAGACGGCCAGCGCATGCTATGTTCCGGCTGTGCCTTTTTCCAGAGGGCGAAATCGGCGGGATTACGCTTTTCACTTTGTCCGTCAAGGTCGCGGGTGGTGTTCAGTACATCATCCAGATTGCGTCCGGAAAGTTTTCCGTAGTGATGATCCTTGTTATATTTGGCTACATCGAAATAGACGGAGCCTTCACTTTCGTAAGCATATCCGGCGTCCAGAATCTTCTGTACCAGTTGGATTTGTTCGATGATATGGCCCGAAGCATGAGGTTCGATACTTGGAGAGAGCACGTTGAGGGCTTCCATTGCTTTATGATAGCGGTTCAGATAGTACTGAACGACTTCCATTGGTTCCAGTTCTTCCAGACGGGCTTTCTTGGCAATTTTATCTTCTCCTTCGTCGGCATCATGTTCCAAATGACCTACGTCAGTGATATTGCGTACATAACGTACTTTATATCCTAGATGAGTGAGATAACGGAAGAGTACGTCGAAAGTAATGGCCGGGCGTGCATGTCCCAGATGCGCATCACCGTAAACAGTCGGTCCGCACACATACATACCTACATGAGGTGCGTGGAGCGGTACGAATAACTCTTTTTTTCTATCTAACGTGTTGTAAATGGTCAGTTGATGTTCCATAACGTTTGCTATTTATTCGATTTAAAACCACAAAATTAGAATAAATCTTTGATATATTACGATAATTCAAGTTGAAATATGTAACTCATAGCCATTGTTCTGTGTTGTGATTGAGATCTCTTTGTCTTTGGACAATACTTCACGCAGCTTTCTTATATAGTTGTAAAGAGTGTGTTCGCTTATTGGTACAGCTTTTCTTGCTGTACGTATCATGAGTATATAGACAGCATACATCTATAATTTGCATCCCCATCCTAGAACGGATTTTTTTAATATTGTTCTCATTGTTCTCATATTTTTTGGCAATTCCTTTATAATCAGATATGTGACGAATGAGAAATACCTTTCAAAATTGGTATTTCTCATTCGCTTTTTACGTTCGTTAACTCAAAAATGGCTATAATGCATCTTTTTGGGGGGTATTTCTCATCATTGTTCTCATGATAGTTGGAAATGAAACCATTTGCTTATTTATATGAACCATATTGATAAACGTAAAGTAGGATGACCTTTGGTTATATGTTGTTGGCCCTGTTCTGATAACTTAAGTAGTCGATATTCGCAGATCCTCTTGCTGACATCACTGCGTTATGTAATAAACATCCGCTTCTTTCCACAAGAGTGATGAGGCCTGTGTACTGGAGTGGAAAGATCTCATCACTTTAGTAGAAAGAACTGTTCACTTTAGTGCAACGAGCTATATAATGGTAAGATTGATATACGATAGCTACTCTGCATACTGCTGAAACAGAGTATAAGACATACAGTCAAAGGTTATGAAGGTACGGTTGAAAAAGGAATTGTGAGCATATGATGCTACGTAAATTTATAGTAAAAGTGTTCTAGTGCTTCCGCCACTCCGTCTTCTTCATTGCTCAGAGTGATATAGTCCGCCGCTTTCTTCACCGGTTCCTGTGCGTTGCCCATGGCAATGCCTAGTCCTGCAAACTTTATCATGGACAAGTCATTGTAGCCGTCGCCTATTGCTATCATTTCTTTGCGTTCTACTCCTATTTCTTTTAATAATACGGCAAGAGACAGGGCTTTGTCGATTCCTTGCGGGACTAGTTCGAGAAAGTAAGGTTCTGAACGGAATACGTTGATACGTCCTTGCAACCGAAGACAAAGTTCGGCTTCTAAGGGGATGAGCTTGTCGGCATCTCCCACAATCAAGCATTTAGCTACCGGAAGCGTGATGTCTGTCAGGAAGTCGTTTGTTTCCCGAACTGCCATTTTATTCAGGAAAGCCTCTTTTTGAACATACGGGTCCTGAGAGTTTTCGGTTACGATTTCTGCTCCGTCGTAAGTCAGTATGCTTAACTGGTGGCTGCGGGCGCACTCATAGAGTACGGGGACGACATCGTTCGGCAATACATTCTCATAGAGCATTTCCTGTGTTTCCCAATTGATGATTTCCCCTCCGTTGTAGGATAAGATAAATCCGCCGAACTCATTCATGCGCAATTCATTTGCCAACGGCACAATGCCATAAGTCGGACGACCGGAAGCAAGAACCAGACGGACGCCCTGTTCTTGTACACGTATCAATATTTCCCGGTTGCGGGGAGTAATTACTTTTTTAGAGTTGGTGAGTGTGCCGTCAAGGTCGAGCACGATAAGCTTGTATTTCATGCAGTGTCATTTTGCGTGCAAAGATAAAGTAAAAAAGTATTCTTGCAAGACAGTCCATATAAAGATGCAGTTTTTATTTTAGCAAATCCACCCACTGTTCATTGCTCAATGCAGGCAATGTTTCGCTGTCGGTAACAAATGTTTCTGCTAACTTTCGTTTTTCATCTTGCAGATAGAGAATCTTTTCTTCAATACTGTTCTGGGTAATGAAGCGATAGGCGATAACCTGCTTGTCCTGTCCGATGCGGTGGGCACGGGCAATAGCCTGCGATTCGGCGGCGGGATTCCACCACGGATCGATAATAAACACATAGTCGGCTTGCGTCAGATTAAGTCCTACGCCTCCGGCTTTCAGAGAGATAAGGAAGGCTTGTACGTCTTTCTGCTCGGTGAAATGGGCAATTTCGGACGGCCGGTTGTTGGTTGCTCCTGTCAGTAGTGCATATTTCCAGCCCCGTTCGCGAAACGCTTCGGCGAGGACTTCCAGATGTTTGACGAAGGATGAGAAAATCAGTACTTTATGTCCTTCACTCCGTAGTGTGTCGAATATTTCTATTATTTGTATCGCTTTGCCGGATGCACCGTTAAAGTCCGGATAGATGAGTTGCGGATGACAGGCAAGTTGGCGTAGCCGCAGGATGCCGTTCAAGATACTGAAAGAATGAAGTTTATCCATATTTTGAGGATGTTGGAGCAGGATATTCCGCAAACTATTTTTTTCTTGTTCGTAAAGAGTATTTTGTTCTTCGGGCATGTCACAATAGATCGTTTCTTCGGTAAGCGGGGGAAGTTCCGGAGCCACTTCACTTTTGCTTCTGCGAAGAATAAATGGGGATATCAGTTGTTGTAACTGTGCTTCTACACGGGTATTGCCTTGGCGGATCGGAATCATGAATTGTTTTTGAAAAGCACTCTCAGTTCCCAGTAAGTCCGGTTGGATGAAACGGAATTGTGCCCACAGATCTTTCAGTGAATTTTCGATAGGTGTGCCCGTAAGTACAAGCCGATACTTGCTTTCCAGTTGGAGTGCAGAACGGAAGGTGAGCGATTCGCTGTTCTTAATATTTTGGCTCTCATCGAGTACGATATATTCGAATTTGTAAGAAGAAAGCAGGTCGATGTTGTTGCGCATCATGCCATACGTTGTGAATATCAACTGGAAACGTCCGAAGAACTTCCCGGGATGATTGGGGGGCACGACGATGCTACTGTTATATTCAATCATTGAAAGCGTTGTAAAGCGTTTCGCTTCCCGTCGCCAGTTGTGCAACAGCGACGTAGGAACGACGATGAGAGTGGCTGCTTTCCTTGAGGCGGGCGATTTATATATATGTTGTAACAACGTAAGTGTCTGGAGGGTTTTCCCCAGTCCCATATCGTCTGCCAGACATCCGCCGAATCCTAGTTTATGCAGATGCATCATCCATGAGAATCCTTTCTGCTGGTAAGGACGTAATGTTGCTTTTAGTGCTTTAGGGACGGAAACATTCTTAATCTGATTTTTGCCAGAGAACTTTTTAAGTCCTGTTCCTCCCAAGGCAGCTTGCGCGGCGCCTATAAATGTATGCTTCAATCGTATTCCCTGCTCTGTCTGAACTCCCATTTCCAACAAGTTCGCATACTTACTGAACCATTCCTCGGGTAAAAGGATCATGCGCCCGTCCGGTAGCAGATATTCTCTCTTTTCTTCGAGGATATGCTTGCGGAAGCGTGAGAAAGGAATGCGCAGGTTGCCGACAACAACGGTGATATGTAACTCAAACCAGTCTACTACTTCATCGTCACAACTCTGCTCGATATGTATCTCGTCCAGGCAGTAAGGAGTGTTTCCCATATGGCCGGTCAGTTGAAAGTCCGATTGTAACATCTCCCGATGCTTATTGATCCACTCAACAAGTGTTTTCTCAGAAGAACCGGCTGATAACCTGAAATGGATATCACCGATACGTTGCAGACCGGAGCTTTCTAAAAGCTGAATCGCTTTTTTTTCGGCGACAATATCCCGCCGGAAGAAGGATACCTCACCGGAGTCTTTCCGATAAATGATTTTCTTCATTGCTGCTCCGTTGTCTGATGTAAATAGCTGGTCTCTATAACGAAAACCAAGCTGCAACAACTGTTCGCTATGGGTGATGTCTTCAAGTGACAGTAATGCTTCGCAGGCACATCTTTCTTCAGGGATATCCCACCCTTCGGTTATGATTTCGTGATAGCGTGCAATCGGAATGACAATATTGTCGATATACTTTTCGAGTTGAGCGGCGCTTGCACTAATTGCCTTTTTCTTGGTAAAGGGTAAGAGCCGGACACTATCTATGTGTGGAAAGAAGTATAAATTCATCCCTAGCAATAGAGTAGCCGGTGAGGCAGTTAATGCGATAACGGGTTTTTGGTCGTCCAATGAAAATGGTTGCTTCTCATAATAACATTGCAGTTGATAGCGGAAAGTACTGCTGTCGACATGAAATGTAAAGCGGACTTCGGCGTCATGTGGATGTACGTGATAAGCATGGTGGGCGTACAACACTTTGCTTCCGGGCTGTTTCTGATAAAAAGATAACCCGTTTTCCCGTATGAGAGTAAGCATCTCGAGTAGTTTGCCTTCAATAAATGGCCGAATGTTATTCTTTACTTTCTCAGGATCTTGAGATAACTTATGCAGGAAGCGTGATACTATCTTTTCTCGGGAATAGGCTCCCATTAAATATTTCTCTGTATAGTGAGAAGCGATGTCGATGGCTTGTCTTTCTGCTTCATTCATTTGTTCAATAGCTTCGGGAGAAGCGTGAAAAGCCTGTTCAATCAACTGCAACGTGCCATCTTCCAGTCGCTCTGCTATGTAAGGGATCAGTAGTATACCAAACACAGGATGCTCTGTATAAACGATGATGACTTGTCCGTTAGTTGTTTTCTCTCTCATTCTCTTTGGGCTTTAACTGACAAAGATACGGGAAAATCCTTAATTTTGCAGCATGATAGAAGAAAACAAACGAGTATTGTTAGGAATGAGTGGCGGTACGGATAGTTCCGTTGCCGCTATGAGACTGCTGGAGGCCGGATATGAGGTGATCGGGGTGACTTTTCGTTTTTATGAATTAAATGGCTCGACCGAATATCTGGAAGATGCCCGTAGTTTGGCGGAGCATTTGGGAATCCGTCATATAACGTACGATGCCCGTGAAGTATTCAATAAGCAGATCATTGAGTATTTCGTGCAGGAATATATGGCGGGGCGTACACCGGTTCCCTGTACCTTATGCAATAATTATTTGAAATGGCCGTTGTTAGCGGAACTTGCCGATGAAATGGGCATATTCTATATTGCCACAGGGCATTACGTTCGGAAAGTTAAGTTGGAAGATACCTATTATATCACATCTGCGGCTGATTCGGACAAGGATCAGACGTTCTTTTTATGGGGATTGAAACAAGATATTCTCCGTAGAATGTTATTGCCAATGGGAGATATCACGAAAGTGGAAGCCCGTGCATTGGCTGCTGAACGTGGCTTCCGGAAAGTTGCTACTAAAAAGGACAGCTTAGGGGTTTGTTTCTGTCCAATGGATTATCGGAGTTTTTTAAAAAACTGGTTGGATAAAAATGATCAGCTTTTTACCGCACATGGTCAGAAATGGTCAGAAATAGTCAGACGAGGGCGGTTTGTCGATGAAACGGGGCATTTTATTGCTTGGCATGAAGGATATCCTTTTTATACCATCGGACAGAGACGCGGGCTAGGGATACATCTGAATCGTCCTGTTTTTGTGAAAGATATATTTCCGGAAAAGAATGAGATAGTACTTGCCCCTCTTCAATCTCTAGAGAAAACAGAAATGTGGCTGGATAATTGGAACTTGATAAACGAAAACCGTGTACTCGGTTGTTCTGATATAATCGTGAAGATACGGTACCGCAAACAGGAGAATCACGGTACGGTAACTGTTACTCCGGAACACTTATTGCATATACAGCTTCATGAACCGTTGACTGCTATTGCTCCGGGACAAGCTGCCGCATTCTATAAAGATGATTTGCTGCTGGGGGGAGGGATTATAGTAAAAGCCCGATAACTATCCGACAGCCGGAATAACTTGTGCGAACCCAAGTCTCATCCATGCTGAGACCCGGATTCCGTCTACACGACACCCGGGTCTCAGGCAAGTAATCTTTGCAAAAAAGAAAACCTGTAATAACTATATGATAAGTTTCTCTATATTTGAGGGCTGGAATTCAATGCCAGCATTGTCTCTATGTATTCACGTGTATTGCTGAGTCTGGGGACTTTGTGCTGTCCTCCCAACTTCCCTCTCTGTGCCAGCCAGTCATGGAATAGTCCCGGTCGGGCAACGATTACTTCCAAGGGTTGCAATGCAATATCTTTCCAACGTTTTGCTTCATAGTCGGAGTTTACTTCCTTTAATGTTGCATCCAGTATTGCTGCGAACTTCTCAACGGAATCCGGCATTTTAGCGAACTCTATTAACCATTGGTGGCGGCATTTGGCATGTTCGTCCATAAACACCGGTGCGGCAGAATATTCACTCACTTGCGCCCCTGTTTCCGAACAAGCCTTTGCCAGTCCTTTTTCTGCATTATCTACGATTAGTTCCTCGCCAAAAGCATTGATGAAATGTTTGGTTCGTCCGGTAATGACAAATTTATAAGGGTTCTTGCCGGTAAATTTCACTGTATCCCCAATCATATACCTCCACAAACCGCAAGAGGTCGAAATGACCATTGCGTAATTCTTGTTAAGCTCCACTTCCTCAAGGCAATAGGCACGTGGATCCTCTTTGTCAACTTCTTCCAACGGAACAAATTCGTAGAAGATTCCGTAGTCGATCATCAGCAACATTGCAGGATCTGAAAGATCGTTCTGTGTGCCGAAATAACCCTCGGAAGCATTGTAGGTCTCTACATAGTGCATCTTCGGTGAATGAATCACTTGCTTGTATTGCTCACGGTAAGGAGTAAATGCAACTCCTCCGTGGAAGAAAACTTCCAGATTCGGCCATACTTCTTCCAACGTCTGTTTGCCTGTTTTTTCAAGGATCCGTTTGATAAGCACCAACATCCACGACGGTACGCCGGATAAACTTGTGACGTTGACCGGAATAGTACTGTTGGCTATCGCCTCTATCTTGGTTTCCCATTCGCTCATTAGTGCGATTTTCTTGCTGGGCACACGGACAAAATTGATAAGCGGATTGACATTTTGAATCAAAATAGCAGATAAATCTCCTACCAGGCTATGATTAGAATTGAGATTCGGACTATGGCTTCCCCCCAGGATCAATCCTTTTCCTGAAAAGAAATGGCTGTCCGGGTTGATGCGGAAGTAAAGTGCGGCAGCGTCTTTTCCTCCTCTGTAATGAATGTCTTGCAGTGCTTCCTTACTGACAGGGAGGAATTTACTTTTATCATTTGTCGTTCCGGAAGATTTGGCGAACCAACGTATTTCCGACGGCCAAAGCAGATTCTGTTCTCCTGCCCGCAAACGTTCTACATACGGCTTGATTTCCTCATAAGTCTGGATTGGAACACGTTTTCTGAAGTCTTCATAGCTGCGGATCGAGGAATAGTCGTACTTTTTTCCCCATTCTGTCTGAGCAGCCTGATGTACTAAGCGGTTTAGTACACTATGCTGTATCTCACTAGCCTGACTAGCATATAGGTCTATCTGTTTTAAACGGGAA
>OLRF01002488.1_pt1 | contig 16218 bp, 12 predicted proteins | sample 1672061 | NCBI WGS metagenome assembly OLRF01 (sample SAMEA3136641, study PRJEB25190) | human gut metagenome | reverse complement strand
GGCTGCGCCGGCGCGGCCTCGGGCTGGGACGCCGGCTGTTGGGGTTCCGGCGCGCCGGAAGCGCTCGGGGTGTTGCTATTCTCGTCCATGGTCTTCGACCTTTCTGGTTTGCGCGCCCGCTAGTTGGCGCGCTCGCTGAACACGGTTTCGGTGACGCCGTCGATGCGGGCGACGATGTCGGCGGGATCCATCAGCATCATGGCCTCGAACAGAGGCGGCGACACCATGTTGCCGCACACGGCCACGCGCAAGGGCTGGAACAAGAGCTTCGGCTTGAGCCCCGCCTCCTCGCCGGCGGCACGGCAGAGCTCCTCGAGCGCCTCGGCGTCCCACGGGTTGTCGTCGTCGGCGAGAATGCCGCGACAGATGGCGAGCGCCTCATCGGCCCGCGCCCCTTCCTTCAAAAGCACCTTCTGGACGCTCTTCTCGTCGAGCACCACCGAGTCGCCCCAGAACAGAAACGCCAGCTTGGCGGGAATCTCGTCCAGGTGCGCCAGGCGCTCGGCAACAAGCGGGTACATGGCCTCGTAGAACTCGCGATCGTCGTCCACGTCGACCAGGCACGCCTCCCAGGTGTCGGCGTCCACGCCCTCGCCGGGCAGATGCAACTCGCGGGCGGCCGCTTCCGCCTCCTCCTTGGCGGGCGTCGGCACGACGGTGATGCCGTCCGGCACGTTCGACCCATCCAGGTTGGTCTGGGCGAGCCAGGGCTTGGCGGCATCGACCCAGGCGGCAGCGCCCATGTCGCGGATATAGACGCCGTTCATCCAGTCGAGCTTCTTCTCGTCGAAGATGGAGTGCTTCTTCGTGATGCGATCGAGCGAGAAGGTGCGGCAGAGCTCCGCCGGCGGGATGATGGTGGTCTCGCCGTCGAGCGACCAGCCGAGCAGCGCCAGGAAGTTCACGAGAGCGTCGGGCAGATACCCCCGGTCGCGGTACTCTTCGACATTGGTGGCACCGTGGCGCTTCGAGAGCTTCTTGCCGTCGGGGCCCAAGATCATGGACAGATGCGCGAACAGCGGCACCTCGGCGCCGAGCGCCTCGTAGATGAGCACCTGGCGCGGGGTGTTGGAGAGATGGTCGTCGCCGCGGATGACGTGGGTGATGGCCATGTTCACATCGTCGCAGACCACAGCGAAGTTGTAGGTGAACGTGCCGTCGGTGCGGCGCAGGATCATGTCGTCCATCACATCGATGGGGAAGCTCATGTCGCCGTAGACGGCATCCTTGAACGTGACCGGACCGTGGTCGTCGGGCACTTTCAAGCGCCAGACATGGGGCTCGCCGGCAGCGATGCGCGCGGAGGCCTCGTCGGCCGGAATGGCGCGACAGGTGCGGTCGTAGCCCGCGTAACCTCCCTCGGTTTTCTCGGCGGCCTCGCGCTTGGCGTCCAGCTCCTCCTTGGTGCAGAAGCAAGGATAAGCGGCGCCGGCGTCGATGAGCTTCTGCAGCGCTGCCTCGTACGTGTCGGTGCGCTGGGTCTGGAAATAGGGGCCGCAAGGTCCGCCCACCTCCGGGCCCTCGTCCCAATCGAGGCCCATCCACTTCAGCGCGCGCAGAATGATCTGGGTGTTCTCCTCGGTGGAACGCTCCGGGTCGGTGTCCTCGATGCGCAGCACGAAGGTGCCTCCGGTAGCCCGGGCGAAGGCCCAGTTGTAGATGGCGGTGCGAGCGCCGCCGATGTGCAGCTTGCCGGTGGGAGAAGGCGCGAAGCGGACGCGCACGGGCTTGGTCGTGGTCATGGGTTTCCTTCAGTCCTCGGGGTCGATTCAGGTAATAGCGCCAGTATAGCACGGGGGCTGAGCCATCATTCATTGACCACATCCGACTCGGCGACGGTTCGGTACAGGGCTCGTGTCCGCAGCGCAACGGAGCCGTGACGCTCCGTGACAGTTCGGCGGTGGGGCCGTATCGGTTGGACAGCAGCCCTAAGGCGACACCGGAGCGGGCCTAGACTGAAGGAGCTATGGGAGGGGCTTCGGCTTCGCACGGGCGCCCGCGAAGGACGCGCCGGCTATGCCCCGTTCCACACGTTCCCACGACGCCGTAAGAGAGGAAATCGCCATGGCCCCGTACCGTTCCGTACATGCCTTCACCGTCCGCTTCTTTCCGCACTCGTCGGTGTCCCTCCGCTGGGTTGTTGCCGCGTTCGCCCTTCTCGCCGCTCTCTGCTGGGCGTCCCCTGCCTGGGCCGTGGACAGCGCTGTCTTCGCCTCGGGCGCGGGCACCGAGGCCGACCCCTACCTCATCGAGAATGCAAGTCAGATAGCGGCCTTCCGCGATGCCGTGAACGCAGGCGACGACTATGACGGCAAATACGTGGCCCCCGGCGCCGACGTGGATCTCGAGGGCGCCGAGTGGACGCCCATCGGCGCCGGCACGCGCAAGAGCAGCGGCATCGCCGAGGGCAGCACACCTTTCGCTGGCACCTTCGACGGCGCGGGCCACACCGTGAGCGGCCTGAAGATCACTTCGACCCAGGGCGCCGACTACGCCATCGGACTCTTCGGCATTCTGGACGGGGCCACCGTGAAGAACCTCACCGTGGCCGACGCGAAGATCGCCGTGCCTCAAAGCGAGCTGGCGGGCATCCTCTGCGGCATGTTGGCGAACGATTCCACTGTATCCGGCGTAAACGTCTACGGATCCGTTTCCGGCAAGGCGGGCGTGGGCGGCATCGCGGGGCGCATGACGCTATCCGGCGCCATCGAGAACTGCGAGAACAGCGCCTCGGTCACCGCCGCGGGCGGCGTGGGCAACGCCGGCGGTATCGTGGGCGCCGCCTACTACACCACCCCCACCGGCCGCATGGCCATCACCGGATGCCGCAACAGCGGGAGCATTTCCGGCACCGACTGCATCGGCGGCATCGCCGGCCTCAGCGCGACCTTCGTGTCGAATTGCGAGAACAGCGGCGCCATTGCCGGCACGAGCTACTCTGTCGGCGGCATCGTCGGCGAGCAGAAGAACTACGGCGCCGTGAGCGGCTGCACCAATTCCGGGGCGGTTTCCACGAGTAACGCCAGTGCCTACGGCATCGGGGGCATCGTGGGATGGGCCCGCTACGACGGCGCCGCCCCAGCCTACGCCACCAGCGCGCCCATCACGGTGACCGGCTGCGCCAACAGCGCCTCCGTGCAAGGCGGCAGCTGCGCCGGCGGCATCGTTGGCACGTTCTACAACGCGGGCACCGTAAGCGGGAACGCCAATACGGCCGCGTCCATCACCAGCTCGAGCTTCGCCGGGGGCATCGTGGGCAACCTGCAGAACGCCGACATCTCGTCGCTGCCCTCCACGGTGCCCGAGGGCATCCTTGTGGAGAACAACGTGAGCGCCACCCCGCTCAATGCCATCACGGCTCCCTTGAAGGGCCCCTACGCCTACAACAACACGCCGAGCGATTTCACCGTGCGCGACAACGGGAGCGCCTGGGTGGCCCAGGCCGGAGCGACGCGCTACGCCACACTCGCGGGCGCCTTCGCAACGGCCCCCGATCACAGCACCATTAAGCTCGTCAGCAGCGTGAGCGACCAGCCGACCCTCTCCGTTTCCGACGGCCGCGAGCTCACCCTGGATCTGGCTGGCTTCAACCTCTTCTTCGCCACGGACGGCAGTCTGTCCCTTCAGGATGGAGCCCTGACGGTAACCGGACAGGGCGACGTGGCGACCGCCGAGGGAGCCGACGGCAAGCCCGAGCCTTTGGCCACCGTAAGCGGCACAGGGTCACTCGCGCTTAAGGGCGGCAGTTACAACCAGGACGTAGCGCCCTATGTGGCCGATTCCTACGCCGAGTTCGTCCCCGCCGACGCTCACGCGACGGCCCCCTTTTCCGTCGTGCCCGTCTCAACGGCCAAGCACAACGCCCAGGCCGTCGTTCACGATGGAGGCAAGACCGTTTACTATGGTGACGCCGGCGCAGCCCGAACAGCAGCGGCCGCTGCCCCTGGCGCCACCGTGGAGGAGCTGAAAGCCCCGAGCACGCCATCGGGCAACGAGGGCGGCGAGGGCAACCCGAGCGACGGACAGACGGGAACGACAAACGACGGGCAGCCGAGCGGAGACGCCAACGCGAATGCCGGGGACAAGACAGATGGCAGCACCGCAGCCGACGACCAGACCGACGGCAACGGGACGAAGGGCGCGGACAAGGATGACGCCTCTAAGGCGACAGCCAAACCCAGCACATCCAGCGCGGCGTCTGGCACGCATACTTACCGCAGCAGCTCGACCGCCTACCGCGGCGTTCCACAGACTGGAGACGCGGCCACCGATGCGCTGCTCGCCGTGGGAGCTCTGGCCGTCGTCTCGGGCGGCGCCGCGGCCCTCGCCCGCGCCCGCATGAAGCGTGCCCGGGCCAAGTAGCGTAGCTCGGCATCGCTCGCACCGTAAGCCACAATCGCCGTGGCTCCTCTTTACCTGAGAGCGCACATCGAGGCCGTCGCCCTGACCACTACCTCCTCGTCGGCCTCCCCACGGAAACGGGCAACTCCCGCAGGGCCTCCATTACCTCAGCGGCGGCTTCCTCGGCTTGCAACTGCCGGGGCATGTCGAGGCCCGCGCGCTCGAAGGCCTCGGCCAGCGCGGCAGCGTAGTCGCGCTTGTGGGCATCGTTGAGCGCCTTCCACGGAATGCCCTTGAACCAAGCGGCCACCTCCCCGTTGAAGGGCACGCGTCCTTGCAGCATGAGCGCCATGATGACAGGGTATCCCGCGTAGCCCTGCCAGAACGTCGCGTTGTCGTTGGAGCGGTAGCGTTCCTCGTCGTCCCAGGTCACCCGGTACTCCTTCGACCCGTCCGACGACCGCACGATAAGCGCTTCCGGACTCAAATCGTAGCGATCGTCGGCCAGGGCCGTCCACGCCTCGTACACTTTCTCAACCGGCGGCAATTTTTCCATGAGATACTCCTTGTATCGCACTTTCTCGTTCTGCCCATTATGACTCCACTGCTTCGGTTCAACGCAAAACTGCCACTCATCAGTTATGTTGCAAGCCTTCCAGTTATGGTCATTTCATGTGTGCCCATTTACAAAGTGCCTGCTCATAGAGTTATCCACAGCGAAAACGAGACACTGCCGCGACATAACTGCGGTTTGACGCTGCTACGATCCCCGCCCTACTTCGATCCATCTAAAAAACAAGGGGCACCATGGCGGTACTTTTAGCGGGCGCCTGAGCGCTTCCTTTTGCCTTCGGAATTCTGCCCGGAGAGGGAGACGAGGGCGATCATGGCGGCCATGAGGACAAGGCCGATCCAATCCCAGGCAGAGAACGGAGTGTGCAGCCACAAGGCAGCGATGACCATGGCACCGGCCGGCTCAGCCACGCCCAGAAGGCTCCCCTTCACCGAGCCCACGAGCGACACGCCGTAGAGGAACAGCCCGAAAGCAGCAAAGGTACCCAGAACGCCCACGCCACCGACAAGAGCGAGCCAGCCTGTAGCGTCCATGTCGGGAACGAGACTGCCGGCGGTGCCGAAAAGGTCGGCGAGAATCGAGCCCGCAGCGCCGAGGGCGACAGAAGGGGCGGCGAGCAGCGAAACGATCGCCTCTCCGATGAGCCACACGAGAATGGCGACAATACCGCTAATGACCATCCCGCAGGCGATGACGGTGGGGCGATCCCATCGGCCGTAGAGCCGTTGGGGCGCCATGATGTAGAGCGTCTCGGACAAGGCGTTGGCAATGCCCCAAGCCAAGCCCGCCACCGGCAGCACGATGACGCCCCAGTCTCCCTGGGTGGCGATGAGCGTCGCGGCGGCCATCGCGCACATCAGCCCGACAAAGTCGGCGACGCGCGGCAGACGGCGCGCTCGGGCGCAGGTGATAAGCATGACGAACACCGTGCAGGTGGCCTGGAGCACCGTGGCCGTGCCGGCGTTAGTGAGGGCGACCGACACCGCGTAGGTGATCTGCGAGAGGTACAGCCCCACGCCGAACAGAACGAGCGTCGGACGGGCGGCGGGGCTCCCCAGCAGCGAGAGCAGAGCCTCGCGACGCGTAACGAATACGAAGACGGCGAACAGCAGGGCCGCCACGCCGGCACGTACGGCGGAGATGAAGGCGGAGCTTACCTCGTAACTCTCCGCGAGAAACTGGATACAGGCTCCTGAGAATCCCCACAGCGTCGCACCCGCCAGGGCACATACCACCCCTCGCCAGAAGACCTTAGAAGCGTTCACCGCCGTCTCACCTCCGTGCAATCCATCGAAATCCGTTGCCGCAGAGGCAGCATACACCATCCCATGCACAAGGAGCCAGAGAGGACGCACCTTCGACCGCTACGGGCAAAGCGACCTCCCTACTGCCGCCCTTGGCACTTGGCGGCGCGGCTATCGTCTTTCTTCGCGCTTGGCGGCACGGGCGGCGCGCTTGGCGGCCAAACGCTCGCGGGCGGCATCGCCCTTGGCGAGGTTGTTGGCGCGCCGTTCGCTGCGCCCCGTGGGGCGAGTGGGAGCGGGAGTGGCTGACGCTGAGCCCTTGGCCGTGTCCTGGCCCAGGGCGGACCGAGATCCGCCCCTGCGGGAATCGGTCGGGGCATTTTGCGAAACAGCCTTAGCAGAGCCTGTCCGAGCATTCTTGGAAACGCCCGCAGCGGGATCTGTTGCGATACCCCGGGGGACAGAAGAGGCAGGATCGGAGGCAAAGCCGGAAGCGCCGCCCTCCATCTCCGCGAAAGGAGCCCCCTCTTCGGCGTCGGTCTCGCCGAAGAGTTTCTCCAGGAAGTGCACGATAGCCGGAAGCAGGTTGTCGCGTTCCTCCTCCGAGAAGTAGCGCAGCGGCAGCGTCAGTTTGCGCTTGTCCGTCTGGTAGCGGCCGGCCGCGCGGCGCAGGGGCTTCATGGCAGCAGCGGGGATGTCGATGGGCTCCACGATGAGCTTGCCCGCCGCCACGGAGATGAGCTTGACCCCGTGCTCGTTGGCGAAGGCCTTCAGCCATGCGCGCTCGAAGAGGTTGGCCGCCGCCTCGGGCATCTCGGGGGCCTTGGCGAGCATATCCTCGCGGAGGGCGGCCACTTCCTCCACCGTGGAAGCCGAAGCCAGCTTGCGGTACCACAGCACCCGGGCGTCGGCGTCGGGAATGTACTCCTCGGGCAGGTAGGCGTGACCGGGGATGTTCACGGTGATGTCGGAAAGCGCCGGCGGCAGCTCGCCTGAGGCGCCCACGCCCTCGCGCGTCTCGTTCACGGCCTGGTTGAGCATCTGGGCAAACAGATCGAAGCCCACGGCTGACATATTGCCGGACTGCTCGGCGCCGAGCATCGAGCCGGCCCCGCGAATCTCCAGATCGCGCATGGCGATGCGCATGCCGCTGCCCAAATCCTGATGCTCGTTGATGGCGGTGAGGCGCGCGGCGGCCGAGGTGGCGTCGTTCGACGCCTGGGTGATGTCGTCGAGGCCGGCGGTGACGGCCGGCAGCACGAAGGCGGAGAAGTCGCTCAAGGTCTTCTGCATGGTCGTCGCGGTCTCCCCCATCTGGCCCAAGGACTCATCGGCCGCGTCGATGCCGGCGCTCGCTTTGGAGAGCGTCTCTTTGGCCGAGGCGGCCTTGTCCTTGGCCGCCTTCGACGCATCCCCCAAATCGGCGAGCACGCGGCGCACCTCGCCGGTGGCGGCGACGGCCTCCGATATCTTCTGCGCGGCCTTCGACTGCATCTCCTTGGTGCTCTCACGCCCCTCGTTCACCTTCTCGTCGATGGTCTTGACGACCACGTCGCTTACGGTGGCGACGAAGGTGGAGTTGATGGTCTCGTCCAAGGTTGTGGCGCCCGTGTCGGTGATCTTGGGCGCCACCGGGCCCGATTTCTCGTTCACGTAGTACTCGATCTTGGGCTGCGTGAAACTTCCGGTGGTGATGGTGAGCAGATCGGCGGTGAAATGCTCGGGAATGACATAGGCCGCGTAGGCGCGTCCGCCCTTCAGCTCGTTCATGGCCGCGTCGTAGTCGGTGAATTCCCAGTGCAGCTGGTTGTTCTCATGCAGCTGGTCCACGATGCGCTCCCCCACGTTCAGCTCGCCGGTGAGCTCGGAGGAACCGCCCGCATCCTGGTTCACCACGCAGACCGTGAGGTTGCCGGTGTTGTCGTAGGGGTTCCAGAACCCGACGACGTTGTACCAGGTGTACAGCGAGGGAATCACCATGAGGGCGAACACGACCACGAGCGCCTGCGGCGTTTTCAAAAGACGCAGAAGATCGCGCTTGAGTATCTTCAGAACATTCCGCACGAAACGGGTCCTTTCCGCCTGCAGTCGGTAAGTGAACAGAGTTGCCGATAATCATAACGCAACCCCGGCAAGTTTGCTTCCTCTTGTTGACGGTTCGGAACGTTTGGTCAAGCACGTGAGAGCCCAGAGGAGACGTCGGGTGTTCTGACCGAGCGAGTTCCGCAGATGGTATCGAAGGCGCAGTGGGAACGGAATGGGGCAATCTCGTCGCCTTCGATACCAGCGAGGACTGTTTGAGCGAATCAGAATACCCGACGGCTCCTCCCCGGGAGACGCGCAACAAAAAGGGCGGCCCCTTGCGAGACCGCCCTTTCGACTTCGGCGCGCGCGACCCTTAGTGGAGGTCGGCGTCCTCCCCAACGATGTTGTGCAGGTCGGGGTCGTACACCAGGCCGCCATGCTCCTTGCGGATGAACATGAGCTTGGTGGGGGCGAAGCCCTCAACATTGGCCAGGTAGATATGGATGAACATGAAGATGATGAACACGTACATGCCGAAGTAGTGGATGATGCGCATGGACATGAGACCGCCCACGAGGTTCGTCGTCGCGGCGAACGCGGGAACGTTCATGGTCACGCCCCACAGGCAGAGCCCCGTCCAGAACATCAGCACGATGAGGATCGGGATCAAGAGGTAGCTGATCTTCTGCGGCACGCCGAGCTTGGCGCCCAGGGGATGATCCTTCTTCAGGAACAGGTAGTACTTGATCCACTCCAGGGCCTGATGACGGTTGTCCTTCTGGGGCAGCCAGGTCTTGAAGTCGGTCACCTGCTGGCGCGTGCCGCCGGTCGGCGCGGTCTTCACGAAGAAGGCCATGATGACGCGGGCCACACAGTTGATGAACAGCACGAAACCGAAGAACAGATGGCAGCCGCGGGCGATGCCCGTGAGGAACGGCAGCACCGGGAAGTGGATGATGATGCCCGACAGGATGAGCATGATCATGGCGATCAGGTTGATCCAGTGGGTCACCACGAAGATAAGAGGATGGGCCTCTTTGTAGTGAGCGAGATGGGCCATCTTACTTCACCCCCCAAGGGCTGGTGACGGTCTCGAAGTGCTTGCCGGTACCGCGCTCCGTGACGTGCACGGCGCAAGCGGTGCAGGGGTCGAAGGAGTGAACCGTGCGCAGGGCGTTGATGGGCTTCTCGATGTCGGCCACCGGAACGCCGATGAGCGCCTGCTCGAGCGGGCCGTGCTCGCCGTCGCCGTTGATGGGAGCCAGGTTCCACGTGGACGGGATGATGATCTGGTAGCCCTCGATCTTGCCGTCAACCACCTTCTCGGAGTGGTAGAGCGCGCCGCGGGGGGCCTCCCAGAAGCCCGTGCCCTCGCCGGTGAGGCGGGCAGGCTCGCGGAAGTACTCGGAGTCGCCGCCCTTGATGGCCTCGGCGAGCTCGTTGACCCATTCCACCATGAGGTTGGCGATGTAGATGGTCTCGATCTGGCGGATGGCGGTGCGTCCCAGGGTGGACTGGAAGGCGGCCAGGTCGCCCGGCTTGGCGCCGAGGATGCCGAGAACGGCGTCGACCTGCTCCTTGATGAAGGGCACGCCGCGCACGTAGGCCGCGAAGATGCGGGCCATGGAGCCGGCCTCCATGGGCTTGCCGTCGTAGGCGGGGGCCTTCACCCAGCTGTAGCGGTCGTCGACGTTGTACTCGGTGAAGTCCGGATCGGTGACGAAGTACGGCGAGGTGTAGGTCTCGCTGCCCTTGTACCAGGAGCGGCCCATGTACTCGGTGATGAGGTTCTCCTGCACGTCCGACGCCTGGAACTGCTCGTCCAGGACGGCCATGGGCAGGTAGCGGTTGAGCATCTGCTCGGTGTAGTTGTCGCCGTAGGGCCAGTCGGGGCCTTCGAAGACGCCCCAGGCGATGTAGCGGCCGCAGCCCTTGCCGAAGGTGAGCACCTCGGGATAGAGCTTGGCGAGCATCACGGTGTCGGCGAGAACGGTGTCGTTGACCCAGTCGCGGACCTCGGTGGCCATGGCGAGCAGATCGTCGAGCTTGCTCTCGGTGGGCACCCACATGTTGCCGCCGGGAATGGAGGTCATGACGTGGGGCATCTTGCCGCCGAGCAGCGCCGCCATCTCGGAGGAGCGGGCCTGCATCTTCAGGGCCTCCAGGTAATGGGAGGTGAGGATCAGGTTCGCCTCAGGGTTGTCGACGTAGGCCTCGCCGCCGTCGGCATCGAACCAGTTGCCCGAGAAGATGGACAGCTGGCCGTTGTCGGCAAAGGCCGCCAGCTTCTCGTAGAGCTGGTTGAGGTCGGAGTGCAGCGCCAGGCCGTTCTCCAGGGCCACAGCGTAGGCGTCGTCGACGTTGGCCTGAAGCGCATTCAGCGGGTTCACGTAATCGAGAGCCGCCAGGTTGTACAGCCACAGGATATGGCTGTGCAGGAACTGAGCGCCCTCCAGCAGGTTACGCACGATACGGGCGTTGTTCGAAATGGTGATGCCGTAGGCCTTGTCACCGGCGATCGAGGAGGCATGCGCGTGCGAAACGGGGCACACGCCGCAGATACGCTCGACGATTTGGGCCGCATCCTCGGGGGTGCGGTTCTGCACGACGAGCTCCATGCCGCGGAAGCAGCCGCCGGACACCCAGGCGTCGGCGACCACGCCGTTCTCGACCTCCATCTCGACGCGGAGATGGCCCTCGATACGGGTAATGGGATCAATAACAGAACGTGTCAAGTCAGCTCACCTCCTTCTTAATCGTTGTTACGGGGTTCGGCGTTCTTCTGCAGCAGCTCGTCGTCGAGAACCGGGCCGCCGGCGACCGGGTCGGCGTAGGTGCCGATCTCCTGGTCGGGATGCTTGGCATCCCACTTGCGGATCTTCTCGAACGGAGCGCCGCCGTCCATGCGGCCGGAGAGCTTCATGCCGAAGCCGTGCACCACGAGCGCCGCCGCCACGATGCCGGTGATGGTCACGGCGATGGTGGTGGGCTGCAGGCTCAGAGGACCGATGCGCAGGTCGCGCATGCGCTTGTAGAACGGGGTGTTCACCTCGGCCCAGTTGTCGCCCGGGTTGTTCGGGTTGGCCTCGCAGCAGCCGATGCAGGGGGCGCCGGACTGCACGCACCAGCTGCGGCGGTTGTTCCACAGCGTGACGCCGCACAGGGCACGGGTCTGCGGGCCCTTGCAGCCGACGGGATACAGGCAGTAGCCCATCTCCTCTTCCTTCGAGCCGAATTCGTAGACGAACTCGCCATTCTCGAAGTGGCCGCGACGCTCGCAGTTGTCATGGATGGTCTGGTTGAACAGATCGCCCGGCATGTTGAACTCGTTCAGACGGTTCACCAGCAGGCCCATGTCCTTCATGACCACGACGTCCACGAGCACGGACATGACCCACTCGGGGTTCACGGGGCAGCCCGGAACGTTGACGACCGGCGTGGCGACGCCGACCTTCTTCAGGTACTGCTGGACGCCAAGGGCCTGGGCCGGGTTGGGGGCAGCGGCCATCCAGCCGCCGTTCACGGCGCAGGAGCCGACCGCCACAACGGCGTTGGCCGACTCGGCAGCCTCCACAAGGGCCGTGATGCCGGTCTCGCCGGCCACGCGCAGAGCGTTGCCGTCGAAGGCCTCGAGCACGGCGCCCTCGTAGATGAGAATGTAGTTGCCTGCCGCGATGGTCTGGGCCTTGGCCTCCTCCATGGAGTGGCCAGCGGCGGCCGACAGGGTCTCCGAGTAGTTCAGGGAGATCATGTCGAGCACGACCGATGCGACATCGGGAGTCTCCACCTGGGCGAAGGACTCCGTGCAACCGGTGCAGGAAGCACCCTCGATCCAGATGACCGGATACAGGTTGCCGGACGTCGCGCCGATAACAGACTCTTCCAGAGCTTGCGCCACGCGCGGAACCGCGAGCTGGGAGAGCCCGGCTGCGGCGGCGATGCCGGCGCACAGCTTCATGAAGCTGCGACGGGTAACGCCACGCGAGGCAAGGATGCTGTCAAAGTCTGACATCGTTGCCTGATTTTCCATGCGTACACCTCCTTATAGGTGTCTCGTCTCTCTTACATGCAGGGGTTAGATTATCCGTTCGATCGCCACAAAAGCTGCACAATGGGTCACAAACGGTCAAATCATCTACCAGCGGCGAGAAAATGTTACGCGCTCCCCTGCTGGTAACAAGGCATTTTCGGCGCCGCGCCGTTCGCGCCCGATTTGCGCCGTCGGCGGGAAGGCCCTGCTCGCGCGGCCCTGGCGAGCTGTCGGCCGCAATCCCCTTGCATGCCCGAATTCGCCAGCGGCGGCAGACGACTGCGCGACCAACACATGCCGCTTGCGATAGCGCCCTCAGCCGCAACTCCGCTTTGCCGCACGAAAGAATCGCGGGTCGCCCGCTCTCTCGTCTTCGGTATTTGCCGCGTAGATGCCACTTCGACCCAGAAATGGTCGACGGGCCAAAGAAAAAGCACGCGAAAATGCCACTTCGACCTAGAAATGGCCAAAAAGGAAGGTGGGCTCCCGTCCATTTCGGGGTCGAAGTGGCATCTACCGACCACTTGCTCGAAACAGAGAGCAGGGAACGGCCGCTACTCCACCGGATAGCTACCGAACACCTTAACCTCACGCAACTTCAGCCGCAGGCAATCGAGGGCAGTCTGAACGTCGATATCATGCATTGACCCGTCAAGCTCAACGAAGAACATGTAATCTCCCAGCTGCTTTTTTGTCGGACGCGACTGCAGCATCGTCAGGTTGATGCCCGCGTAGGCGAATTCGGAAAGAATCATCTGTAGGGCACCGGGCTTGTCCGCGCGCAAAAAGAGCGCCAGCGACGTCTTGTAGCGCGAACCCCGCAAAAGCTCGGCATCGACCAGGCGACCCACCAATGCGAAAGCGGTCTGGTTCTCGGGGTTGTCCTGTATCGACTCCGCGACCACGCGCGCGCCGTGCAACCGAGCGGCAAGGGGGTTGCAGATACCCGCCGTGGCAGGATCGCCGGCCGCCATCCGCGCGCTTTCGGCCGTTGAGGCCACGGAAAGCGTTGAAACGCCCTTAAAATGCTCCGCCAGAAAGCGGCGGCACTGCGCGATGCCCTGCGGATGGGAGGCGATCCTGCGAATGTCGGATCGAGCGGCCTCGGGATGCATCGCCAGACAATGGCGCACATCGATCACCTCCTCGGCCAGGATAACCGAGTCGGTGCGGAAGGCGAAGTTGTCGAGCGTCGCCGTGACGGGACCTTCCAGCGAATTCTCCTTGCCGACGACGCCGAAGCGCACCGTCCCATCGTCGACGCAATCGAAAACCTCGTCGAAAGAAGCGCACTCCACCAGATCGGGGTCGTCGATGCCGAGACGGGCGGCGAAACGCAAAGCCGCTTCGTTGCAGTACGTTCCGGCAGGACCCAAAAAAGCGATGGAGTTCTCGTAGCTCATGTTAAACCAATCTGTTGTGCGTCATTTGCGATGTCGCGCGCCAATCACTGCGCCACTAATCGCGAGCCGCGTCGCACGTCGCTCGCGATGCTGCATGCCAGAACGCGACGTCGCGTGTTGTCTGCGATCATCATAGCGCGTCGGCGCCCGAACGGCTTTGAAACAGCCCCGTTCCGATCTCTTTCACGTGCTCTTCGGTTGCTGAGCCTTGGGCGAACACGACAGCATCAACAAAGCGTTTCCGGGATGCTTTTCCGGCAAAGCATCCTTCAGGGTACGTTATCCACCATCTCGAAACGACTTTCCACTCTTTCGTCATCTCGTCTACTCTCATTCTCGCCAAATTCGCGTTGAAACCGCATTGATGTCTTGTTAAATTCCCGATTTACCAAGAGTTTTGCACATTATTTCAAATCGTATTGACACGGAATTGAGACCTGGTATCGTGGGCTCATGGAATGCACGCTAGCACATAAAAGCTCCCTTGAACTATGGTCACATATGGCCGAAACCAATGCTGCGCCCACATGCTACGACCGGACGCTCAAGTCCAAGAAGGGCGCCGTCGGCGTTGCGGCGAAGGACGTTGATTTCTGGCTGAATCGAGGAAGCTTCTTCACCGAACCGCTTCACATTGCCGTCGGGTCTCCATCCGAGCGCTGCCGCGTCTTGCGCTGCGTTTCCCACATCGATCGCCAACTCGGCAACAAAGGCACGGTATGGGGAATTGCCCCTAAGCTTGCCACAGTTTCACCGGCAATGTGCCTGGCGCAGTTCGCCGGCGAGCTGCCTCTCGCGCAACTCACTGAGCTCGCATGCGCCCTGAGCGGCAACTACCGCTTCGCCTCCAAACCCGAAGACGTTGTCACCTCGGCAGTACCGCTCACATCGTTGCGAGAGATGCGTGCGTTCCTTCACGCTCATCAACAAATTCGTGGAGCATCGAAGGCGCTCAGGGCCATCGATCTCGCCATCGACCACCTAGGCTCCCCCTATGAGACCATTCTCTACCTGTTTCTCTGCCTGCCCCGCAAGCTTGGAGGCTACGGCCTCCCCAAGCCCGTTGCCAACCAACCGATCGCGCCCAAGTCCCGCGAAGCGCACCTTGTCGCCCAGCACAATTTCTACCCGGATTTATTCTGGCCCGACAAGCAGCTCATCGTCGAATACGACAGCTTCAAGCACCACAGCACGCCGAAAAAGACAGAGCATGACGCCCGGAGGCGTAACGATCTCGAGTCCATCGGCTATCGCGTCATGATCGCCAATCGTTCCATCGTTTCTTCCGCCGCACTGTTTTCCCAATTCGCAGATAACGTCCGCCGTGAACTTGGCGTGCGAAGCCGTCCGGAGACGGCGCATTGCCGAGATAGCCGAATGCAGCTTCGCAGGTTGCTTCTTGCACCCGATTCGATTGCGGAGTTCTGGAGGTAAGTTTCGGAATTCGACAAGTATGCATCGCGTCAATCGCCGAGAACGAATGCAAGCGGGTACGTATCGGAAACATGGCAGGTAGATGCCACTTCGACCCCGAAATGGCTCATCCCCCTCCTATCTTTCTGGCCATTTCTAGGTTAAAGTGGCATTTTCGAGGGATTTCCCCTCAGCAAGTCGACCATTTCGGAGTCGAAGCGGCATTCACCTGCGGATTTTAAAAAGTGCAGGATCGGACGCGTCGGCTGGTGAGGGCAATTGGGCGACTGCGGGGATCGGACGGCTGCGAGAGCGCACCGGTCGGCTAGGGACGCGGCACGCAGGGACGCGTTAGCCGGCGAGGTGCTCGATGAGGATTTTCAGGCCGATGAGGATGAGGACGATGCCGCCGGCGATGGTGGCGGGCTTCTCGAAACGCGAGCCGAACTGGTTGCCGACCACTACGCCGACAAGCGACAGCGCGAAAGTGGTGACACCGATGATCGCGATGGCGACCCAAATGTTCACTCCGAGGAAGGCAAACGTGATGCCCACAGCCAAGGCATCGATGCTCGTGGCGATGGCGAGCATGACAAGCTCGCGATAATCGAGGGGCGGGGCGATCGGCGCCTGCCGCGCCGCCTCGGGATCGTCGCAATCGGCGCCTCCGCGGCGTTGGCACGTCGCGCAATCACGCCCGCACACGCACGGGGAGTCCTCCTCGTGGAAGGCGTCCCAGAGCATCTTGCCGCCGATGAAGGCGAGAAGCCCGAAAGCAATCCAGTGATCGACGGCGGTGATGGTGCTGGCGAACAGCGAGCCTGCGGCCCAACCGATAAGCGGCATGAGCGCCTGAAAGCCCCCGAAGAACAGGGCGATCACCAGCGCATCGCGCCAACGTATCTTCCGCATGCCGAGGCCTTTGCAGATGGCCACGGCGAACGCGTCCATGGAAAGCCCGACGCCCGTCAGGAACAACTCGATGAAACCCACAGCGAACCCTTTCTCCCTCAGGGGGTCAACGTATCGTTTTCCTCGCGGAAGAAGCCCTCGGCGAGGAGATCGGCGACGATGGAATCGAAGAGCGGAGGCTCCACCTCGGGACGACCGGCAGCGAGCTCAGCCGTGTTCAGGTCGGCGAGCACGGCCGCGCGGGAAACGCCCTCGGGAGCGGCGAGCACGCGGCGG
>OLRF01002474.1_pt1 | contig 16316 bp, 14 predicted proteins | sample 1672061 | NCBI WGS metagenome assembly OLRF01 (sample SAMEA3136641, study PRJEB25190) | human gut metagenome | reverse complement strand
GGGGAACCATTATAGCCCTACCGTGATCGCGGCATCCATCACCAGCAGAAAGAGAAAGCACAGGATGCCCACTCATGTCTTTCTGCCGGTAGGCACCAGGGGCCTGCGGAGCGATTCCATCGTCCTGCTGGAGCAGGTGCGAACTATCGACCGCGCCAGGCTTGGGGAGTATATCGGAAGGCTGGATGCGACCGCCATGGAAGCGGTGGACGCAGCTCTGGCAGTGAGTGTGGGGATTGAACAGCCCGACAGTCCGAAATATAGAGGAATATGGTAATGAATGCAGACAGCGCATGGAAAAATCCAAACCAAGAGGAAGTATCCGAGCATTCAGATTTCCCGGAACAGATCGATCCGGAACTGATGTCGCAGCTAGATCTTGCCATTGCAGAGAGTTTTGGACTGGGCAAAATCCTGGCGCAGAGTCGAAAGAGTGAGAAATCCAATGAGGATGCAGGCGAATAGCAGGACTGTTGGTAGTGCTTCGGTTTCCACACAAAAATTCCTTAATTTTTATTGGGTATTGTGATAGCTATTCGGGAAACAACACGGTATACTGTGTATTGCGTAAGGAAAGGAGGCGAGCGGATTGAGGCGATACAAGGTAGGAACCCTCACAGAGGGAACAGCAAAATATTACTTTATTCAGGATCGGGAAACCTATGAGATGGTTGCTCTGCCTTCCAAGTATCTGAAATATTATATCAAGGCCAATCGTTCTCCCAATACGGTGAAGCGGTCGGCCTTTTCCATATGTTACTATCTGGAATATCTGAATGAGCACCCGGTTTACTTTTTCGGAAACGGAGCCGCCAAATGCCGTGAGAAAATCACGCATCCCAACGCACATTTCATCGACGGCATTCACCCGTTGGCGAAGATGATGTTCCCGTTGGCAGAGAAAGCGGTGGCGACAGAAGATTATAAAGACGTGGCTTATTTCGAACCTTTCTACCTGAAAGAATTCGTAGCTTCCATGCCGAAGAAACTATTATAAGCCGTGTCCGTTATGAATAAATATACATTATCCATTAAAGATTTATCCAGTAAAGAGATGCAATACAATACCCAACAGAAAAGAATGCCGCTTCCCGAATATGGGCGGAGTATTCAGAACATGGTAGATTATGCGTTGACCATTCAAGATCGTGCAGAGCGTCAGCGTTGTGCCAACACCATTATCAATATAATGGGGAATATGTTTCCCCACCTGCGTGATGTACCCGATTTCAAGCATAAGTTGTGGGATCACCTCGCTATTATGTCCGGTTTTGAACTCGATATTGACTATCCTTACGAGATCATCCGCAAGGATAACCTCGTCACCCGTCCGGATCATATCCCTTACAACACTACCCGTATGCGTTACCGTCACTACGGACACACACTGGAAGTGCTGATTAAGAAAGCGATCGAGTTTCCCGAAGGAAACGAAAAACGCAACTTGATTGCTTTGATCTGCAACCACATGAAGAAAGACTACATGGCGTGGAACAAGGACACGGTGGACGATAAGAAAATTGCCGAAGACCTGTACGAACTTTCCGACGGAAAGCTCCAGATGACCGATGATATTGTCCGTCTAATGGCAGAACGTCTCAACCAGAATTACCGTCCGAAGACGAACTATACCAACAATCGTCAGAATAACCAGCGGAGAAACTACCGTCAGAATAACCAGGACAGATAATTCTCTTTTTTGGAATCGTAAACAATTAAAATTCAATCAATGGCTTCATTTGTAATCGAAGGAGGACATCGGCTAAGCGGGGAAATTCATCCGCAAGGCGCCAAAAACGAAGTTTTGCAGATAATCTGCGCCACGTTGCTGACTGCCGAAGAAGTGACGGTGGACAACATACCTGACATCTTGGATGTCAACAACCTGATCCAGCTGATGCGGGAAATGGGTGTGACGGTTTCAAAGAAAGGCATTGACTCATATAGCTTTAAAGCAGAAAACGTCGATCTGGCTTACCTGGAAAGCGACGAATTTCTGAAGAAATGTTCCAGCCTCCGTGGCTCAGTGATGTTGATCGGCCCCATGGTTGCCCGTTTCGGAAAAGCGTTAATATCGAAACCGGGCGGAGATAAAATCGGCCGACGCCGTCTGGATACTCACTTTTTGGGCATTCAGAACTTGGGTGCGGACTTCCGTTATGACGAAGGACGCGGCATTTACGAAATCACCGCCGACAGGTTGCAAGGCAATTATATGCTGCTGGACGAAGCCTCCGTCACCGGAACGGCGAACATTGTAATGGCAGCCGTACTAGCCAAAGGAACTACCACTATTTACAACGCTGCCTGCGAGCCTTACCTGCAACAACTGTGCCGGATGCTGAACCGCATGGGTGCCCGGATCAGCGGTATAGCTTCCAACCTTCTGACGATTGAAGGCGTGGAAGAACTGCACGGCACACAGCACACCGTATTGCCCGATATGATTGAAGTCGGTAGCTTTATTGGTATGGCAGCGATGACCAAAAGCGAAATAACCATTAAAAACGTCTCCTACGAAAATCTGGGCATTATTCCCGAGAGTTTCCGTCGTCTGGGTATTAAACTCGAGCAGAGGGGAGACGATATTTACGTTCCCGCACAGGAGGTCTACGAGATAGAATCTTTCATTGACGGCTCTATCATGACGATAGCCGACGCACCGTGGCCGGGACTGACTCCCGACTTGCTCAGCGTAATGCTTGTCGTTGCCACGCAAGCCAAAGGGAGTGTGCTTATTCATCAGAAGATGTTCGAAAGCCGTCTGTTCTTTGTGGACAAACTGATCGACATGGGGGCGCAGATCATTCTTTGCGACCCGCATCGTGCCGTAGTTATCGGACATAACCATGGGTTCAAGTTGCGCGGCGCACGCCTCACCTCTCCGGATATCCGTGCCGGTATCGCCCTGCTGATAGCCGCCATGAGTGCGGAAGGAACCAGTACGATCAGTAATATCGAGCAGATAGACCGTGGTTATCAAAACATAGAAGGACGCCTGAACGCTATCGGAGCCAGAATCACTCGAATATGATAAAGAAAGAAGAAGTATATAAAATAGGACTATTCAACAAGCCGCACGGCATACACGGCGAGTTGCAGTTTACCTTCACGGACGATATTTTCGACCGGGTGGACTGTGATTATCTGGTATGCCTGCTCGACGGGATTTTCGTTCCTTTCTTTATGGAGGAATACCGTTTCCGTTCGGATTCCACCGCTTTGGTGAAGCTCGAAGGGGTGGACACGGCCGAACGTGCCCGTATGTTTACCAACGTCGAGGTTTACTTTCCGGTGAAGCATGCGGAAGAAGCCGGTGAAGGAGAATTGTCGTGGGAATTTTTTGTCGGTTTCCGTATGGAAGACGTGCACCACGGGATGTTGGGAGAAGTGGTAGATGTGGATACCGCCACGGTTAACACGCTTTTTATCGTTGAAAGAGAAGGGGAAGAATTGCTTGTTCCCGCGCAGGAAGAATTTATCCGGGGGATAGACCAGCAACAGAAACTCATCACAGTGGAACTTCCCGAAGGTTTGTTGAATTTGGACGAACTGGAGGAGGAAGAATAAGTAATCAGAATAAAGTTAAAGTACTAAAGCGTAATCGCTTATAATTTAGAATAAACGAAATGCCGAAGAAAAGACGAAGCAGAGCTTTCTGGAAAAATTTCAAGTTCAAGTATAAACTAACGGTTGTTAATGAGAATACACTTGAAGAAATTGTAGGGCTTCGTGTGTCAAAACTGAATGGCCTTTCGGTGCTGCTTAGTGTGCTGGCGGTGCTTTTCCTGATTGCGGCCTGCATCATTGCTTTCACCCCTTTGCGGAATTATCTTCCGGGATATATGAACAGTGAGGTCCGCACGCAGATTGTGGACAATGCCTTACGGGTAGACTCCCTGCAACAGATACTCAACAAGCAGAACCTCTACATTATGAATATTCAGGATATTTTCAGTGGAAAAGTGGCGATAGACAGCGTGCAGACGCTCGACTCGCTGACCGCCGCCCGTGAAGACACACTAATGGAACGCACGAAACGCGAAGAAGAATTCCGCCGTCAGTACGAAGAGAATGAAAAATATAACCTTACCACGGTCACTTCCCAACCGGATGTGAACGGACTGATTTTATATCGTCCCACACGCGGAATGGTTTCCGACCATTTCAATGCGGAAAAGAAACATTTCGGAACCGATATAGCCGCCAATCCCAATGAAAGTGTGTTGGCTACTATGGACGGAACGGTCATTCTAAGCACTTATACCGCCGAAACAGGCTATCTGATAGGTGTACAGCATAATCAGGATTTGATTTCGATTTACAAACATTGTGGTTCCCTGCTGAAGAAAGAGGGCGAACGTGTGAAAGGCGGCGAAGCCATTGCTTTGGTGGGCAATAGCGGCACACTTAGCACCGGTCCGCACCTGCATTTCGAACTTTGGTATAAGGGACATCCCATTAATCCGGAGAAATACATTGTATTTTAATGATGAGTATAGAGAATAATAAAAAGAAGAAACAAATAGCTATTCTGGGCTCTACCGGTTCTATCGGCACACAGGCATTGCAGGTGATTGAAGAACACCCGGACCTGTACGAGCCTTATGCCCTGACAGCCAACAACCGGGTGGAACTGTTGATTGCGCAGGCAAGAAAATTCCAGCCGGAAGTCGTTGTGATTGCCAACGAAGCAAAGTATGCCGAACTGAAGGAAGCATTGAGCGACCTGCCTATTAAAGTGTATGCAGGTACTGATGCTATTTGCCAGATTGTGGAAGCCGGACCGATTGACATGGTGCTTACTGCCATGGTCGGATATGCCGGGTTGAAACCGACCATGAACGCTATCCGTGCCCGCAAGGCTATTGCTCTCGCCAATAAAGAGACGCTGGTCGTGGCGGGTGAGTTGATAAACCAGTTGGCACAGCAATACCGCACCCCGATTTTGCCGGTAGATTCTGAACACTCGGCCGTCTTTCAGTGTTTAGCGGGAGAAGTAGGCAATCCGATTGAAAAAGTGATTCTGACAGCTTCGGGCGGTCCTTTTCGCACGTATACGTTGGAACAACTGAAAACCGTGACCAAGACACAAGCCCTGAAACATCCTAATTGGGAAATGGGCGCAAAGATAACGATTGATTCTGCTTCCATGATGAACAAAGGCTTTGAAGTAATTGAAGCCAAGTGGTTGTTTGGCGTTCAGCCCGGCCAGATAGAAGTGGTCGTACATCCGCAGTCGGTCATTCATTCAATGGTCCAGTTTGAGGACGGTGCCGTGAAGGCGCAGCTCGGTATGCCGGATATGCGTTTGCCCATTCAGTACGCGTTCTCTTATCCCGACCGTATCAGCGCTTCTTTTGAACGGCTCGACTTTGCAAAATGTACCAACCTGACTTTCGAACAACCCGACACGAAGCGTTTCCGCAACCTCTCTCTGGCTTACGAAGCGATGTATCGGGGCGGAAATATGCCTTGTATTGTCAATGCCGCCAACGAGGTGGTGGTCGCCTCTTTCCTGAAAGACGGCATCAGCTTTCTCGGCATGAGTGATGTGATAGAGAAAACAATGGAGCAAGCCGCTTTCGTGGCGAATCCGAGTTATGAGGACTATGTAGCGACCGACGAAGAAGCAAGAAGAATCGCTTCCGAGCTTGTGCGCCGGCAAAATCCTCAGAAATAATTTGTAATTAGTAATTTGTAAATAATAAACATGGAAACATTTTTGATTCGTGCCCTGCAATTGATAATGAGCCTTTCGTTGCTCGTCATTATTCATGAAGGCGGGCATTTCTTATTTGCCCGTTTGTTCAAAGTGCGGGTGGAAAAATTCTGCTTATTCTTCGACCCTTGGTTTACTTTGTTCAAGTTCAAACCAAAGAAAAGCGAAACAGAATATGCTGTCGGGTGGTTGCCGTTGGGTGGCTATGTCAAGATAGCCGGTATGATTGACGAATCAATGGATACCGAACAGATGAAACAACCCGAACAGCCGTGGGAGTTCCGTTCCAAGCCGGCCTGGCAACGTCTGCTGATCATGGTGGGCGGTGTGTTGTTCAATTTCCTGTTGGCGTTGTTCATCTACTCAATGATTCTTTTCGCGTGGGGCGACCAATATATAAAAGTACAGGAAGCTCCCCTCGGTATGGATTTTAATGAAACAGCCAAGTCCGTAGGTTTCAAAGACGGAGACGTGTTGCTCTCTGCCGACGGTGTTCCTTTCGAACGTTATGACGGTGATATGTTGAGCCAGATTGCTGATGCACGCGAAGTCAGTGTGTTGCGTGACGGTGCAAAGGCTTCCGTTTATATTCCCGATGATATGATGCAACGTCTGTTGGCGGACAGTATCCGCTTCGCTTCTTTCCGTTTCCCGTATGTCGTAGACAGTGTAATGGTGAACTCGCCTGCCGCGCAAGCCGGTATCCAGCCGGGGGATAGTATTATCGCCTTGAATGGAACTCCGATTTCTTTCTCCGATTTCAAACAAGCCATGGCGGAGCGCAAAAAGAATGCTGCGACTCTCCTTAAAGACAGCATAGACCCCCGCTTCATCACCTTGGCTTATGTGCGTGGCGGCGTGACGGATACATTGAGTATGCGTGTCGATTCTGCCTATCTAATGGGAGTAACCGCCTGCCTTGTCACCGACCGCCTTCTTCCAATGGTGAAAAAGCAATATGCCTTCCTGGAGTCTTTCCCTGCAGGCGTCTCTCTTGGTGTGAAAACGCTGAAAGGCTATGTGGGCAATATGAAATACCTGTTCTCTAAAGAAGGAGCGAAGCAGTTGGGCGGTTTCGGAACGATCGGCAGTATCTTCCCGGCTACATGGGACTGGCACCAGTTCTGGTACATGACAGCTTTCCTGTCTATCATCCTTGCTTTCATGAATATTCTGCCTATCCCTGCGTTGGACGGTGGCCATGTTCTTTTCCTTATTTACGAGATGATAGCCCGCCGCAAACCGAGTGACAAGTTTATGGAGTATGCCCAGATGACCGGTATGATTTTACTTTTCGGTCTGCTTATTTGGGCAAACTTTAATGATATTTTGAGGTTTTTCTTCTAAACTCTACTCTGACACGGTAGTTGTCAGATTGGCAATCTCATTAAAACGGGATGATCGGTATTTGGTGTGGATGTTAGCGCATGAGTATGCTGCATTGTGTTGATATTCAATGAAATGGAATACGTGATTCCTGTGATGCAAGAACGGCGTTTTAACACTGTGTTAAAACGCCGTTCTGCATGCAGAAATGCCCTGGCCTGCATACAAGAAACGGCGTTTCCTCTTTTTCTTCCGTTTGTAATCAGTCATGACTGTTAAATTGTTAACATTTTCTTTTCCCGCTCCAAGTCAGTTTCGTCCAGTTTTGGGGAGGGAACAGTACACGTTTTGATGTAATCTCCTTCCCGGCAGGTATAATTATAATATGCCTCCAGTTCCGGTGTCAGTTCCGCTTTCGGGACCAGTTTGCTCTCCATTTCCAAGAAAGTCCGGATGTCCGTGCTGTCCGATTGTTTCACTAATACGATGCGTCGGGCAATGGGGTTGTGGTTATAGTCCAGACAAAGGTACAGCCCTTTCAGCATAGTGGGAAATTCGTAATGCGGTAGTTGCAGGTAAATGGTGACCAAAGCAAACTGGGGCAGATCCCGTTCGTTGAACATCAGGTATGAGTTTTGGTGATTACTGATAATTCCACTTCCCCAATGAACAGATTTATAAGCGTTTATCATGCCCATTTTCACATATTCACTGTTTTCGGAAGCGCAAATCATGTAAGGTTCGATTTTCAGGCTGTCCGTAGAGGAGGAGAGACTGTAACTGAGATAAGTGCCGCTGTAATTGAAAACATCTTGTACGGATTCTTTCATTTCCTTTTCCAGCAGCTTGATGAATGAGTTACCGCTGTCCGCTTCATTCTGTTGTTCCGGTTCCATTTCCTGCAGCAGTATTCTCATCGAGCTTACATTATTTAATAAGCGTTTTTTCGACACATTGTTCACTAGTGCCAGCGCGTCGTCCAATGCCTCGTCCGGTGTGCGGGTTTTCAGCAGGTCGATGTAGGCAGGCAGTACGCTGGAGTATAAGGCGGACAATACGCTTGGTGCCATATCTACACGGTCGGCAATTTCTTTCATCTTTACGCCATTGTTGCGCAGGTATTCTATTCTTTTGTAAATGTCGGTCAGTTCATCCATGATTCTTGAGGTTGCAAATTGAATTTCGTTGCAAAGGAATGACTAATGTATTATGATTTTGTTGCATGAATATTACATTAATATTTCACTCTGTCCGAAAAGAAAAATATACGATATGATTCATTGAAATTCATTTTTTCACTCGTCCCGGTGTCCTACATTTGCACCGGAAACAAAAAAATGACGCTATATGAATTTCAAAGAAAAACTGTCGCCTTCGGCTCAAAAAAAACTTTCTGATTTACTTTTTATCTTCTATGCGGGAGGTGCGGCGCTGTTGTCTTACTCACTGGTGTATGCGCTTCGCAAGCCATTCACCGCTGCTACATTCGACGGCATGGAACTGTTCGGCATGGATTATAAAGTGGCAACAAGCATCATTCAGATATTCGGGTACATGGTATCCAAGTTTATCGGAATCAAACTTATTTCTGAACTGAAGAGAGAGGGCCGCCTGAAATTCATTCTTGTCTCCATTGGGGTTGCCGAGCTCTCTTTAGTTCTTTTCGGATGTCTGCCTCGTCCGTTCAATGTGCTGGCGTTGTTCTTCAACGGGCTATCGTTGGGTTGTATGTGGGGCGTTATCTTCAGCTTCCTCGAAGGCCGGCGGGTGACGGACTTACTCGCTTCCCTTTTCGGGCTGAGTATTGCGGTGAGTAGTGGTACGGCAAAGTCGATCGGGCTTTTCGTAGTCGATATCTTGAATGTCAGCGAGTTTTGGATGCCTGCGTTGATTGGTGCGGTAGCGCTGCCTCTGTTGGCGGGGCTGGGATACATTCTCGACCACCTACCCAAGCCGACTGCCGAAGATAAAGCGTTGCGTGTGGAGCGTGTCACGTTGGACAGACAACAACGTTGGGAACTTTTCCGCAACTTTGCCCCTGTGCTGACGTTACTTTTCTTTGCCAATCTCTTTCTCACTGTCCTGCAAGATGTCAAGGAAGACTTTCTTGTGAAGATTATAGATGTGAATGCCGCCGGTCTTTCCTCTTGGGTATTTGCCAAAGTAGACGGTGTTGTGACGTTGATTATTCTGGCTGTTTTTGCCACTCTTGCATTAGTGAAAAGTCATATCAAAGTTCTTTCGACCTTGCTGACGCTGGTCATTGCAGGTGCGGTAACTCTCAGTTTCGTCGCTTTCAATTACGATAGCTTGCAACTTTCTCCGTTGGTGTGGTTGTTTATTCAGAGCCTTTGCCTCTACTTTTCCTATCTTAGTTTTCAGACAATTTTCTTCGACCGTTTTATAGCCTGTTTCCGGATTAGGGGAAATGTGGGTTTCTTCATCGCAATGGTTGATTCTATCGGCTATACGGGAACGGTATTGGTGTTGGTATTTAAAGAATGTTTCAATCCGAATCTGGACTGGCTCGAATTTTACAATACAATGGCGGGCACGGTGGGAATCGTTTGCTGTACGGCGTTTACAGTTTCCTTGTTCTACCTGATGCAGCGCTACCGGAAAGGCAAGCGGAAGGAAATACGTGAAAAGGCAACTTCTTGTTCGGTTCCTTCCCTTGCATCTTCTTATTGAAAAGATAAATCATAAATAAATTAATTATATATAGGAAACAAGAATGAAAAAGATTAAATGTGTAATTATGGATTGGGCCGGTACAGCCGTCGATTACGGATGTTTTGCCCCGGTGGCAGCTTTTATCGAAGCATTTGCCGAAAAAGGACTGATTATAGATGTGGTGCAGACCCGCAAACCAATGGGGTTACCAAAGATTCAGCATATTCGCGAGTTGCTGTCGATGCCCGAGGTGAATGAACAGTTTGCTACGCGTTATCAGCGTGCCTGGACGGAGGAAGATGTGGTGGAATTGAACCGTCTTTTTGAAAAACATCTGTTTGCCTCGCTCGAAAATTACACAGACCCTATTCCGGGCGTGATTCCGACACTGGAGAAACTGCGTGCCGAAGGTCTGAAAATTGGCTCTACTACCGGATATACCCGCGAAATGATGAATGTTGTTCTTCCTGCTGCGCAGGCAAAAGGGTATCGGGTGGATTACTGTGCTACTCCGAACTTACTTCCCGCCGGACGTCCGGCTCCTTACATGATTTTTGAAAACCTGATAAAGCTGGGTGTCGACAGTCTTGATGCCGTAGTAAAAGTTGGGGACACGATTGCCGACATCAAAGAGGGAGTCAACGCAAAGGTTTGCAGTGTGGGAGTTGTTCTCGGAAGTAACGAAATGGCTCTCACCGAGGCCGAAACAAAGGCCATGCCGGCTGCCGAACTTGAAGCTCGCATCGCTGAAGTGAAGGAACGTATGTTTGCTGCAGGTGCCTCTTATGTGATTCTTTCCATGGAGGAACTGCCTGCATTGATCGAAAGAATGAACGCTGACAGATGATAAGCGGAACGGTAACCGCTTCTGTACTTTTTATAACAATATATCGCAAAGAAACTTTATTCCAGCACTGTGCTGGTAAAAAAATGTATCATTATGAAACCATATTTATTATTAACTCCCGGTCCTCTGACCACGTCTGAAACAGTAAAAGAAACCATGATGACTGACTGGTGTACATGGGACGAAGATTATAACCTCGGCATTGTTCAGGAATTACGCAAAGATCTGGTGAGCATTGCCACAAAGAATATTGAAGATTATACTTCTGTACTTTTGCAGGGAAGCGGGACCTATTGCGTGGAAGCTGTACTTGGCGCCACTATCACTCCGAAAGACAAACTTCTGATTTGCAGCAACGGCGCTTACGGAGACCGCATGGGTAATATTGCCGAATATTATCACCTCGATTATGATATGCTTGCTTTTGAAGAAACAGAGCAGGTATCTGTGGAATATGTAGACGACTATTTGAGCAATAATTCCGATGTCACTCATGTGGCTTTTGTACATTGTGAAACGACTACGGGAATTTTGAACCCTATCAAAGAGTTGTCCCACATTGTCAAAATGCATGGCAAGAAACTGATTGTTGACTGCATGAGCAGCTTCGGAGGAATTCCGTTGGATGTAAATGAATTAGGAATTGACTTTCTTATCAGCAGTTCCAACAAATGTATTCAAGGCGTACCCGGATTCGGGTTTATCATTGCCCGCCGTTCGGAATTGATGCGTTGCAAGGGGGTGGCCCGCTCTCTTTCTCTGGACATCTACGACCAATGGGAAACTATGGAAAAAGGGCATGGAAAATGGCGCTTCACTTCTCCTACTCATGTAGTCCGCGCTTTCAAACAGGCGTTGGCCGAACTTCTCGAAGAAGGAGGGGTAGAAGCACGTTACCAGCGTTATTGCGAAAATCATCGTATATTAGTAGAAGGGATGCGTTCTCTCGGTTTCCAAACTTTGCTCGACGACGCTATTCAGTCACCGATTATCACTTCTTTCCTTTACCCGCATAAGGATTTTGACTTTAAGGCTTTCTATCTGGCACTGAAAAGCAAAGGGTTCGTCATCTATCCGGGCAAAATCTCAAAAGCCGACACTTTCCGTATCGGAAACATCGGTGACGTATATCCGGAGGATTTCCGCCGGTTGGTAGAGGTGATTCGTGAAACGGAATATTGATTTTTTTGCTGCGAGGCCGGTAGAAGGTCAGTAGTAGCCCACCTATCGTGCCGGCCTCAATTTATGAATTGTTTTTTAATGTAGAAGGTTGCGAAAGTCTCAAACTACTAACGATTGCCGCTACCACTGCAAATATGCTTCCTACTATCAGGCAGACCGCCGTGCTTTTACCTGGAATAACGAAACTGAAAAGTAATGCGACGAGCGTAGTTCCCGATGTCTGTCCCAACAGGCGTGCCATACCCAGCATTCCGCTTGCTCCTCCCGAACGTTTCGTCGGAGCAGAAGAAATAATTGTACTGTTGTTCGGTGTCTGAAAAAGCCCGAAACCTGCACCACATAGCATCAGCCGTAGGATTAAGCTGATATCGGAGGACTCGGCAGTCAGGCCGGACAGGGAGAAAAGCCCCACGGCAAACAGCACCATACCGACGCTTCCTAATATTCCCGGATGAATCCGTTCCACCAGGTATCCCGCCAAAGGAGCAGTGACGAGGGTCGCCAACGGCCACGGGGTTAGCAGGAGTCCTGTCATAACTTCACTGTGTCCCAAGGTGTTTTGCAGGAAAAAGGGTAAAGAAACCATTGCCGACATTTGCGCGATAAACGAACAAATGGAGGTCAGGATAGACAGTCGGAAAATAGGGATACGTAATAGGTCCAAGGGTAGTAACGGAGTGGTTTGGCTGAGTTGACGGCGCACGTAATAAGTACCCACCACCACGAGAACAATTAATTGGATGAAAAGAAAATCCATTTTTTCGTGATGTGCGAATCCGTCCAGCGTGTAAATCAGTAATCCGAAAGTAATAGCATTGGCTATGGCACTGATCGTATCGAACTTTCGTTTCGTGCGTTCTTCTTGTCTCGGTAAATGCTTCATACCCAGCACTAATGCCGTAATTCCCAAGGGTACGTTGATCGCGAACAGCCAGTGCCAACTGGCAATGGAAAGAATCCCGCTGGCTACGGAAGGTCCTGCGGCGGCAGAGATCGCTACTACCATGGCATTAATTCCCATTCCGCGTCCGAGCTGGCTTTTCGGATAAATATATCGTAACTGCGCCGTGTTCACACTTGTAATAGCCGAAGCGCTGAATCCTTGAAAAATGCGGGCGATCGTCAATGTCCAGAATGAATCGGACAGGGCGCAAATCAGTGAAGTGATACAGAATAACCCAATCCCCGAAAGATATACTTTTCGATAACCGATAATCTCCCCCAAAGCGGAAAAAGACAATAGAGAAACAACGATTGCCAACTGGTAACCGTTGATAATCCAGGTAGTCACGGCGGGTGAAGTCCCGAAATCGTGCGAAAGGGTGGGGAGTACGATGTTAATAATGTTAACGTCCAATACTGACATACAAAGAGCGAATCCGACGGAGATTACCGCCCAGATACGTCTGGGCATTGGTAGTCCGTCGGTTTCGTCCGTTGGAGCAGGATTTACTGATTGTATCATAAAAACTTATTCTTGTAGAATTTTCTTTTTTCTGTAAAAGTAAACAAAACAGCGCTTTACGTGTTTTCGTTTTCTTAAAAAAATAAGTTTTTTTAGTGCAGCCGGTGGTGCTGTCCGGGATGCCGGGGAGACTTTGTCTTTAGTGCCGGCAACCGTCTGTTTTTATGGTTGAAAACGGTCTGATAATTTTAGGATTCGTTGATTACTACTTCCACGAAATTCCAGATAAGGAGAGAAAAGATCCTGTTCGAAACGTCCGTCTACCAATACGTTTATATAAGGAAGAACCGCATTCAGTCGGGGTTGTTCCCGGATTTCTTCATACGTATATCCTGTGTAACACCATATATTCATTCCTGTTTCCTCTTTCACTCTTTTGACAAGCGCCAGAAATTCTTCCGGGTAGAACAAGGGATCCCCCCCGGAGAAAGTGACTCCATCCAGTAAAGGATTCGCTTTGATTTCCCGGATAATCGATTGTATCTTTTCTTCCGTAAGTTCTTCACCTGCGTTCGGATTCCAACTTTCCGGGTTATGACAACCGGGACAGTGATGGGAACATCCGGCAAGATAAATGGAATACCGTATCCCTTCACCGTCAACGATTGTTTCCGGATAAGTTCCTAACAAGCGGAGAGTTGAAAGTTGAGAGTCAAGAGTTGTCATTGTAAATTAGGATATGAAAATATAAGTAAAGTTCTCAACTCTCAATTTTTACAAGTGTTTTACGCGGTCTTTTTCTTCCGCCCGTTTAGCGGAGTTCCACGAACTTAAGTCACCTGTCAGGTAGCCGGTGATGCGGCGCATCCGGAGAATACTTTCACTCTGGCATACGGGGCATTTGTCGAAAATCACCCCTTTGTAGCCGCAGTTATGGCAGGTGTCTACCGGATGATTGATAGAGCCGTAACCGATACCCTCGTCGTGCATCACCTTTACTATTTTGGCAATGGCACGTACATTTTTCTGTGCTTCTCCGTCCAGTTCCACATATGTGATGTGTCCGCCACGGGTAATAGCGTGGAAAGGGGCTTCGCATTTGATTTTTTCAACAATACTGATAGGCTCTTTCACGTCTACGTGGAATGAGTTGACATAATAGTCCCTGTCCGTTACTCCCGGAATTTTACCGAATTTCCGGCGGTCCATTTTGGTGAAACGTCCGGAAAGACCTTCGGCGGGAGTAGCCAGTACAGAATAGTTCAGGTTATATTTCGCTTTATATTCATCCGCTACCTTGTTCATTTCCGTTACGGCCTCGTACAATGTGTCCCATGCCTTTTGGCTATGCCCGTGGCCTTCTCCGTAGAGAGCAACCATTGCGTTGTGCCCGCCGATGAATCCGATTCCCAGCGTACCGCTACGCAGCACGTCACCTACCTGTTCGTTTGGGTTCAGTGTGCCGCCGCCTTTCCATACATCATTTCCCATCATAAAGGGGAACTGGCGTGCAAGGGCTGTACGCTGATATTGATAACGTTCGTAAAGCTGGTCGGCCACTAAAGTAGCCGTGTTACGTACCGATTCCATGAAAATCTCCTTCGCTTTCTGTTCGATAGCGTCTTTGTTGCGTTCGTCCTCTATCAGATTTTCAGCTTTGATACGAGCTTCGATAGCCAGTCGGGGCATATTTAGTGTTGTGAATGAAAGGTTGCCGCGTCCTAAAGACGATTTCTCTCCGGCTACGTTTTCAAACACACGAGTGCGGCAACCCATTGTTGCCAGCTCGTAAATATAACGTTTCGGGTCGTCTGCTTTCCATTTTTCGTTCTTGTTGAAAGGAGTATCGAGGAACATGAAATTTGGAAAAAGAGCTTTCGATGTCGTCTGGCAGGCTTTCAGCAGCAGGTCGAAATTAGGAGCTTCGTAAGTTGCTTTCATGGCCTCTTCGATGCTTTCCATTTTCATAGCCTTCTCATAGTCCTTTTCCGAATAAGAAACTCCGTCTTTCACTTTGAAGATCTGAATCGGGAATACGGGTACTTCACCACGGGTTCCCAACCCTTCAATCGTGGCCTTCAGTAGCTCCTCAATCACCATGCGGCCTTCAGCGGAAGTATCCGTGCCGTAGTTGATAGAGCTGAATACCACCTGGTTACCACCACGGGAATGCATCGTGTTCAGGTTGTGTATAAATCCTTCCATTGCCTGATGCGTATCTTTCCGTGTCTGTTGGTATGCCTTCTCTATGATGCGTGCCAAGTGCTCTTTGTCAATATTGATTTGCAGGGCTATCAGGGCGATGCGTAACGTTTCCCGTTCCCGTTCACCGGATTGGATAGACGGCAGATATTCTTTAATCAGTGTGCGGATCGCTTTTTCATCGGCCTGTATACCGTTTTCCATGGCCACATAGAAATTGATGAAAGAAGATAAATGCTTGCGGAATGACTTGGCCACACCCTTTGCCATGAAAAAGTCGAAGGCGGGAATTGCCTGTCCGCCGTGCTGCTCGTTCTGGTTTGTCTGGAAGATGATCGTAGCCAGAGTTGCATAACTTTGAATGCTTTGTGGGGTGCGGATACTGCCGTTTTTGGTACGGAAACCGCGTTCGAACAAATCATCCATGTCATATTGGATACAAGTCGTCGTTTTTGTCGGATAATAATCCAAGTCATGAATATGAATGTCTCCCAGTTGGTGAGCTTCGGCAAAACGCTTCGGCAACAGGTATTTATAAGTATAATCTTTGGTTACTTCCGATGCAAACGTCATCATCTGTCCGGCAGGTGTATGGCTGCTCATATTGGCGTTGCTTAGGTTTACATCGTTCTTGTCGATAGCGACAATACCATCCATGACGTGCTTCATCTGGGTTTTCTTGTCTCGTTCCGTATTCCGCCATTCACGGTAGATGATGTACTTTTTGGCGACCTCCGGCCGTACCTTCATCAATGCTTTTTCTACTAAGTCCTGGATTTCCTCTACGGTAATCGTAGGGGTGGCAAACTGGCTGATTACATTCATCGTGATATCAGCAATTAATTGCTGTTCATCCTGAATGCCTGTCGCACTGAATGCCTTGCTGATTGCATTCTTAATCTTGCTGATAGAGAAATCTTCTCTTTTACCATCACGTTTGATGATACAAATTTCCGCGT
>OLRF01002438.1_pt1 | contig 16534 bp, 10 predicted proteins | sample 1672061 | NCBI WGS metagenome assembly OLRF01 (sample SAMEA3136641, study PRJEB25190) | human gut metagenome | reverse complement strand
AGTCCTACGCACCAGAGATGCAGAAACATCATTCTCAGATGTTCTGGAAACTGAGAAAGGTTTTGGATAATCTCCATATACACATCCTCTTCCACACTTCTGTTATGATGCACCGGAATCTGCTTTTCCCAATAATACGATGCATAAAACGGAACTTTTTTTATGTATCCCTTTACTTCCAGAAATTTCATAAAGAACTGTATTGCAGTAACATTGGTATTAAATGTCTTGGCTCCCATTGCTCCATTCTGTATCTTCTTCAAATAAGTATCAATCAGGCTGGCATCGCACTTTGCCACATCTATCTGCTGTTCACTGATTTCCTGCAAAAAATTTCGGATTGTTCGGAATCTTTCATAAACGGTACTGAGTGCCAGTTCCCCGATACCAATTTCATACTTCATGTATTCCTGAAGCAGCCATCGGTTCTTGGGATGTAAAACTTCCTGAAACGATATTCTTTCTATGTTGTCACTTTGGTTCCGTCTTTCTTTTGCAATATGAAACCGATCTAAATACCAGACGGCCGCATCCCATCGAATTTCATCTGTCTGCATAAAATTTACTTTACGGGCAATTTCTACAATTGTTCTCAGCCGTTTTCGTCGTTGTTCCTTTTCGATATTCTGCTCCAGATAGCTCTGAAATAATGATTCCTGTTCCAGCACTTTCGCTCTGTTGCTGTGACACACCACCAAAGAAATCCTGAACCTGCTGCACACTCATATTTGTAATTGATACGATTGATGGCATTACATTTTCCACAATACTTGAAACATCTGAAGTTACAACACTGGAAGATTTGGATAATGAAGCATTGCTGCTCAAAGATTTGGTTGCCGTAGTATTAGTCTTCGTCACACCGGTCAATCCCAGCACTTTACTTCCAACAACATTTGATGCCAGAAATGTACCACTGGAAACAACTCCAAACAATAGTGCAAATCCTGTCACTGCCACTGCTTTGGGAATTTTCTTTTGTGGTTTCTTACCATGCGGTACTTGATGTTTCTGACCACCATTGTCATCATGAAATGGTGTTTCACTCTGTCCGTTTCCATTCATTCCATCCGAATTATAATAATTATATTGATTCTCCATAAAGATTACCTCTTCTCTTGTTTATTCTTTTTCTTTGATGTTTACATAGTAACTCCGCATTGTGATAAATCTGTGTATAATCAATTAATAAAGATTGAAAAGAATGATAGAAAAACAGGATCAGAACTTCCTTCTTAATCCGTTCTAATCCTGTCTATATTTTTCAACTACCTAATCAGTATCTTTCATCTGTCTCTTAAACTTACAGATCAATGAAATCTACATCATAATCATCTGATTTTCTTCCTTTTTTTGATTTTTTAGCTGATCTTCCTAAATTTCTTGTATTTTCTGTCGGTGCATCATATTCATCGTCATAATCATCATCGTAATCATCATCAAAATCATAATCAGCATACTCATCATCAAAGGCATCGTAATCATCATTAAAATCATCATCATAACCATCGTCATAATCATCATCTTTTACTTTTTTACGTCCAAACGCCTTTCTGTCTGACTTCTTAGCAGCAACCGGCTCGTCATCTTCTTCATCTTCATCTTCAAAAGGAATATCATACTCGTCATATAAATCATCAAGTTCCTGATTTCTATGCACAAGTTTTACTGCAAACATAATCATAAGAACAAGTAATACAACTACGATGAGTGCTCCTCCAGCCAGAAGAACAATTGGATGCTCTTTTACAAGCGACTCCAGTTTTCCAACAATCCCTTTTGCTTCCTTCTTTGTACTGTCTGTTGTCTGAACATCTACACTCTGATAAGTTCCATCCTGTGAATCATACTGATAGAACCCTTTTTCACCGGTTCTTGTATTCACCGCATACAGGAGATCATAACGATCATTCTCCGGGTTTGCCCAATATGGATACGTCTGATCTGCTACTGTAAGTTCCCCTTCCTGGTAAGAATTCGGAAGTTTTGCTCCTCCATTATCTGTTAAAAGAATAATAGATGTTGTGTCAGAAATCTTCAATTCTGTATATGGAACGAATGTTGAATCATCTTCATTGTACAGGAAGAACTTTCCTTCTCCTGAAGCATCTACCAGATATCCAAGTGTAACACCAGCCTCATTAGCAACAAACTTGTGTTCTTCACCATTGAATGTCTTTGTAGTCTCACTGTATCCTACCGGGATTGCAGATGTTGCAAATCCTTCTGAGAAATTGTAATCTGTTCCGTTCACACTTACTGTGATATCTGTGGCTGTACCAGTTGTTGCTGTACTGCCGGTTTCCTCAACTTCTGTTGAACCATCATCTGCCTGTTCAATCTTAATTGCGGAAGATCCCTGATCTAATGTCAGCGTCTCATCAGAATACAGATAAGCCTTTGAGCTGTCAACTGTGATCGTTGTGTCTCCCATCTTCAAGGCTTTAAACTTCATTGTAGTACGAAGCTCTGTCGCTGTTCCGTCTCCGCTTCCTGAGTATGTAAGCTTGCCATCACTGTCTGCTGTTACACCCTCTCCGCTTTCAAACTGAAGTGCAGAAGTATCATAACTCATTGTAATATCTGCATCACCAACAGCTGAATCACCGGATCTCACAACAAGATCTACACTTACTTCCTCTCCACCCTTTGTCTGTGGATCAGAGAACATCAGAGAACCATCAGCTGCACTTACGATTGTGCTGAACATTGGCACTGTAAGACACAGTGATAATGCTACTGCCGCTAATTTCTTTGCTTTCATATAATTACCCCTTCTTTTGTTGTCTTAAACTTATATACCATCCTATTGTACACTGTTTGAATGGAGTTGTCCACCCGGAAGCGAAAGAAATCTTGTATGAATCATTATTTACAGATTTCCTTTTTTCCTTGAAGCTATTCCAATATACTATCCGAAAATCCACTTTCTGAACATTTCGCAGATTATCTTAAACGATTTCAAAAAATAATATGTATAATGGTTCACAAATAGCATATACGGTTTTTCAACCAATTTTTTTCGAATTAAATCAATCATAGTACAAGAAACATATAAAATAAACACAACCAAAATTGAATATAATATCAGAAAAGTACTATCCTGATATTGATTGATTTTAAAGATATTCGTCCATAAATAATAACGAATATAAGAACTGTCATGAATTAGGTATACCCCAAATGTTGCTGATGCAATCATATTAATCCATTTATGATAGTTCATTTTCAATGTTACAAATCCCATAAAAAGTGTAATCGCCATCAACAAAATTGGAAGTCTCTCTATTTCAAAAAAATCAATTGCATGTGTTGACCACTCCTCTTTTTTTGTTCCAAGAAAAAGAAACGTCGTACTTACTGTATATGTTATAATTAACACCATAAAATAAAGAGAAAAATAATGTTTCGATTGAAGTTTCTGATTACCTCCATACAAATTTACATATCCTGCAATTCCATATAATGTTACAAACCACAATAATGAATTACTCTCAAATAACTGAGTTGTAGCCGTAGGTATGATTGACCAGCACAAAACCATCATCAAGATCAAGTACTGATATTCTGTCTTACTCAACCCATGCAACAGTTTATTTAAAAACGGATGTATTAAATATAACATAAAATATGTACTTGCAAACCACCAACCCGGATACGTGATAGGAAGACAAACTTTAATCAATTGCTTTATCTCAAAAGCATTCAATCGTAACATTACCGATAAAAGATATGTCATAATTGAATAAAAAACAACCTGTCCCCAAAATTTCAAAAGTTTTTTAGGCTGAAATAACTTTTCTGTATTTTCAATCAGAAAATATCCAGAAATCAATACGAAAATATCTACACCAACTTTCCCACCCATGAGAATAAAATCATACCAAAGATGTGGAAGTGTAACCTCATTAAAATTCCATTCAAAATTTCCATGATAAGCAAAATGGTGAAACATGATCATAATCATAGAGATGATTCGAAGTAACTCAATTGAAGTATTACGGTTAATTATCTTTGTGGATTGAACACTTTTTTCCATATTTTCACTTCACTCCTTCCATTCATATCTATAACTAATATATTTATCTCATTTTCACTTTGTTCTTAAAATCCCCTTCACCCTAAGTACAAGTTCTTTGAACTCATCCGGTTCAACCACATAATTTACCCCAACAATAGTAAATACGCTTACAGCCACCATTCCGATCGCATAGAGGAACCATGTGATAAAAGATGCTATATTCTGAGGAATAACATATATTCCAACAATACAAAGAAGTGCAACGACAAGTACATTTCTAAAAATTCGGAACATAGATTTTTTTGCACATCCTTTTACCAGATGCCGACTTGTATAGAACACAATTTCAAAAGAACGATATCCATAAGAACATACTGTACCAAGAAGAACTCCTGCCATGCCGAACTTCCATACCAGCCCAAGAGAAACCGTGATATTTATCACTGCTTCTAAAATCGCCTGATATCTCGTTTCTTTATAATGCCCTGCTGCGCAGATAATCGTCAATCCTGGAATCCTTACATTTTGCATAAAAACAATTACTGTAAATAAAATTCCAAGAACCGGACGCACATACTGTACATCCGTCAGGTTAATGGTATATACCCCGACAAAAGGCAAGATTAAGACTCCCATACAGGCAATCACAATAAACATGATTACAAAATACATATACTCATAACTAGAATAGCTCTTCTTTAATGTCTCTTCCTCATTCTTGGCGATCACTTCTCCAAATCCTGCTGTCAGACCATTCGAAAAAGAGGTCATCAGCTGATTCACTGCATTAACCACCATCATATAAATTCCATACACACTGACTTCAAGAAGAGATTTTGCCCCCAGACAAATTGTCAACACTGTTGTATCTGTATTATTTACAATAATACCAACAACCTGATGAAGCAGTGCCGCGTTTTTTTGCTTTAACGCACCTTCATTCGGTTCTGCATGGAAATCTAATGCAGGATATTTTCGTTTTGCATAGATTTTAACCAATACAAGACGAAGCATATACACACCAGTTGCAACTGCCTTTACAAAAAGAACACCTGCTCCAATATAAATCAGAAAAATAGAAACAACCATATTAACGATCGTTCCTGCTGCCTGAATCAGTGCAACCACATATCCTTCCTGATTTGCAGTCAATAAAACTCTGTATTTACCCAGAAAAAAATAATCCACTAAAGTACTTCCTGCCAAAACAAGTATCATCCAACGCACAAGACTATTTTCAAGCTGTCCTGAAATAAAAAACGGATAGACACCTACAAGTACCAGTGTCAATGCCAGAAATAACATTCCGGATTTGTTATAAAATTTTCTTGACGCCGAAAGAATTGAATTTACTTCTTCCGTCTGATTCAATGCAAGAGGTGTATAGAGAGCAACAACTGTTGCCGTTCCTACTCCTGCTTCTGCCAGGCCCAGATATGTTAAAAACTGATTTACTGAAGTGATCATTCCATTCACACTCGATCCATATGCCTCAAGAATAAAACGTGGCAATATCAATCCAGACAAAAGAACAATTACCTGTAAAAGCAGACTTGCCACCATGTTTTTTAATGCCTGTTTTCCTCTCATGAGATTTCCTTTCCTCTACTTTTTCTTTTCCTCACTCATGAATACCATCTTCCTGTACAAGCCCGTATTTACGCACAATACAACAGATGAAATCTTTCTCTTTGGCTGAAAATATGGATTTCGCAGGATTGTCAGGATATGCCCGCGAATAAAGCGTTTCAAATCCTGATATCCTTCTAACTTCTTATAATCCTCCTGTAATAGCATCTTATCCAGAACAATAAAGCGAGACCAGATCCAGAGGCACTCTGCCTCCTGTGTTAGTGATGGAAATTTTTCTTTCACTACTTCATAATTCTTTGTATATCCATCTATTATGTCAAATACTTTCGGACGGTATGCCTTTCCGGTAATACTGTCTTCTCGATGAAGATAATAATACTTCGGCTTTGTTCCTACTGCCACTTTCTTAATTCGCTGCATGAGGTCTACAGTATAATAAATATCTTCATACAATCTTCCCTTCGGAAAACGAAGATCTTCGATACAGCTTTTCCGGATCAGCTTATTCCATATTTCTCCACGGATCGTATGCCCCCTGAGGATACAGCGAAAAGCCTCTTCTCCTGTGCAGACAAAATCCACCTCTTCCTTTTGTGTCTCGATTCTGTCTTTATACACTTCATATAAGCCACATGTTGCCATATCTGCTCCGCTATCTTTGATACGTGTATACATATATTCAAACATATCATTTTCAATATAGTCATCACTGTCTAAAAAAATGATATATTCTCCTTTTGCATAGGGAATTCCAGCATTTCTGGCATCACTAAGTCCACCATTTTCCTTATGTATCACTTCCACTCGATTGTCCTGTTTTGCATATTCATCACATATTTTTCCACACTGGTCGGGACTCCCATCGTCTACCAGAATCACCTGAATATCAGAAAATGTCTGTCCCAAAATGGAATCCACACACTTTCTTATATATGGTTCAACTTTATAAACCGGTACGATCACACTGATTGTCGGCATGATATCTCCTCCATTTTATTCATAGTATGAAAGCAGAGTCTGCGCAGCGCTTTCAATATCATATCCTGCTTTTGCAAATGCCTGCCTGATTCCTGAATTTTCTTCTTCGCTCCTATTTTCACCTTTGTAAGAAAGAATCACACGGCTCCATTCCTTTGGTGAATCCTGAAGTGACAGAAATTTCACTTTTTCAACCATCTTCACTTCTGTTGTAATCGTATCTGCCATTACACTCCTGATTCCGGATGCCTGCGCTTCCAACGCAACAATAGGAAGTCCCTCAAAAAGAGATGGGAATACAAAAATGTCCATTCCTTTCCATAATTTTGCAACATCTTTTCTGATCCCTAAAAATCTGATCCTATCTTCTATTCCGTATTCCTCAGCTTTCTTTTGGATCATTTCCTGAAGTTCTCCTTCTCCAACTAACAAAAGTATAGCTTCTTCACAGGCAGATGCAACCTCACGAAAGATTTCTAAGAGAAATTTATGATTCTTCTGTTCTTCAAAACGTCCCACATGTCCGAGCACAAATTTTCCTTCTACTCCCAGTTCATGACGGATCTCTTCACGTTCTGACAAACTGAAAGCAAATTTTTTCAGATCAAGAGCATTGTGGATAAGATGATAATTGTTACTCTTTCTGATCTTTTTTGAAAAGAGCCATTCTCCAGCCAATTCACTGCATGCAAAATACTTTGTAGCAAACATTGGAATCAACGGTCGGTTAATTCTGTGCAACAAATTTCTCACCACTCCCGGAGTCGAAGAATTATGCGAGTGTGTAATCACTGTTGGAACCTTTCCATAGCTTGCCACAATCAGCGGTACTATATTCGCTGCTGACAGCATATTTACATGAACTGCATCATATCTTCCAATTCGAAGTATCTTTCTCATTTGTCTGCTGAACTTCAATGGATGTTTTCTTGCATCACACGTATGAAACACTTTTCCTCCAAGTGACTTGATTTCTTCTTCATACGCAAGGTGAGGAAACATACTTATAAAATCAAATCTTACCCCTTGCTTACTCAATTCCCTATAATAGGTCATCACAAAACTTTCAATACCTCCGGGATTAAAGGATAATCCAACTTGTAATACTTTCATTTACTTTCCAATTACTTCCTTTCCATTGTCAGTTCATCTATCAGATTCGTCCACTGTCGATAAATCTCTTCTTTTTCAAATTTTTTTACACCCGATATCGTATGATTTGAAAACGCAATTCTTCGTTCTTCACTATCCGTCAACAATTCTATACGATTTGCCATCTTGTCCAAATCATAAGGGGGGATTAAATAGCCATCCTTTCCCTCCTCAACGATTTCTCTTGGCCCTGTTGTCACATCAAAACTCACCATAGGAAGTCCACTTGCCTTTGCCTCAAGCAATACTAACGGCAATCCTTCCCTGTAAGATGGTAATACCAAAAATGCATATTCATTATACAACTTATACACATCTTTTACATTCCCTTTCTGAATCAATTGAGACGTTAAATTGTATTCTACCACCTTTTGGTGTATCTCGTCAAAAGTATCTCCCGTCCCGTATAAATGCCATTCCCACTCAGGATGAGAAGGCAATACTTTTTTCGCCACTTCTACCAGAAGATCATATCCCTTTTCTTCACTGAATCTTCCAACTGTGATGATTTTTCTCGAATCCGCTTTGTATTTCTTTCGCATAGTCAGGATTTCTGGTTTGATCCAATTATATATACTTCGGATTTTCTTTGGATTTATATGAAATTTTCTAATATAATCCTGTCTGTTCTGCTCCGTCAATGTCACTGTACAATGTGAAATTAACGAATCCCAGAAACGGAAAAAGCGGATATCTTTCTTCTCCCATTCATTCATCAATGCACCATGATCGCAAAACACATACTTTGCTTTCGTAAAAAAACGAACCGGTGAAACCGTCATAGCAGGATAATTCTCCATAAGGAAAACTACATCTATTTGATTTTGTCTAACAAATTCTCTAAATGGTTGAAATGTCTTCTTAATTCTGTCGCGTACTCGACACTCTTCTTCTAGTTCTGCTCTGTATGTGATTCTCGGATCCAGGTCATATGGAACATGCCCTCCTTTTCCAAAAATTGCATAAATATATACTTCATATTCTTTACAAAACTCATTGGCAAGAGTTGTTGTGACTTGCTCAACTCCTCCTGTTACTGTCATATCATAATTAACAAAACATATTTTTTTCATTCTGAATATTCTCCATCTGCATAGTGAACAATGAATATCGTTTTACTAAGAAGGCGCCTATTGAACTTACAATAGACGCCCAAACTATTATTTCTTTAATATGTTTGCAGATTCTTCACCATTTTTTCAATATCAATACCATATCCTTCACTTGTAGCCCAGCCATATCCATTTGGATTTTCTTTCTGACCAAGCCATTCCACATAAGGAGCGCTTCCTCTTGTAACCAATGAAAATCTTGGATCTACGCATTCATTCTTTAATGCATCTTTGGATCCATATGCTTTCAAATGCTGAATCTGAGCTCGTATTCCTTCACGTACTGTAGTAAATGATGCTCCGGCAACGCCGCCACCAGTTGTTCCAAGTCCTGCAAAATTATTCTGTTCAATCTTAACATCACCACCAAATTTAAGCCATGCAGTCTCTTTCATTGCCTGTGTAAATGCAATTGCCCCATTGATTCCTTCCGCATTCGCTTCTTCAACGTAAATCTGACAGAACTTTTCAAGTGTTGGCGCATCCGTCTCAGCGTAATATGCCGGATATGTTGCACCCTTAGCCTTAAAATATTTTTCCATCTGGGATGCAGTCACAGTAGTCTTTCCAGAAATAGCCATCAACTGATCTGTAGTACAAGAATCATCCAATGTTCCATTGGTTCGGAAATAATACCATGTATTGGATATAAATTGCCATCCTGTCTGCATCACTCCGTTTTTATCCAAATAATATCTTGTTTTTCCAAAAGAAATCCAACCGGTCATCATGTAACCTTCCGGCATAAAGAAATATTTCTTTCCATCGATCGTCTGCCAGCCTGTTACTGCTACTCCATTTTCATTGTAATAATATTTTTTTCCATTTACTGTTTTCCAACCACGTTTACTCTCTACAATCAGCTTACCGTCAGAAGCAAACGTATACGTTGTCCCGTCAATCACCTGTTTTCCGGTCACCATCACACCATTAGAATCCAGATAATATCTTGTCTGACCAAAAGAAATCCAGCCGCGCATCATATAGCCTTCCGGCATAAAGAAATATCTCTTTCCATCGATTGTCTGCCAGCCTGTCTGCATTACTCCGTTTTTATCCAGATAATATCTTGTACTTCCAAAAGAAATCCAGCCGGTCATCATATAACCTTCCGGCATGAAGAAGTATTTCTTTCCATTGATTGTCTGCCAGCCTGTCTGCATCACTCCATCATCATTAAAATAATATCGTTTTCCATCAATTGTCTGCCAACCTCGTACCATCTTTCCATCTGATGCAAGATAATACTTTGTACTTCCAAAGCTACACCAGCCTGTCAGCATATGTCCATCGGGCATCAGATAATATCTTGTACTTCCAAAAGAAATCCAACCGGTCATCATATAACCTTCTGGCATGAAGAAGTATTTTTTTCCACCAATTGTCTGCCAGCCTGTCACCCGATATCCATTTGCGTCAAAATAATATCTCTTTCCATCAATGTCTTTCCAGGAATTAGTTACATATTTTCCGCCTTCTTTATATTTCCATCCATTGGAATCCTCTACCCAAGTTCCTTTTTCCTTAGATACTCCTAAATACTTTGCTATACCAGTAGCATCCGCAACACCGAGTTTTTTTAACCCGGCTTCATTATTCAGATATGTATTTACATCGCCTGTATTCGTTACAAATGCATGTTCTACTATAATTCCAGGAATATTATTTTCTTTCGCTGCAATCTGAACCGAAAAATAATCTGATTTTGATCCATCTGGATACTTTTCATCTGCCAGTGTTGTATCTTTACTATAAATAGATCTTTTCTGCAAACCAATCGCAGTCAGCTCATCCATAATGTCATTCGCCAGCTCTTTTCCCTGCTGTGCAACTTCTGGTTTCCAACTATCATTTGGTACAATTACTTCTGCACCTTTTGCTGAAGTCGATGTAGAAGAATTCAAATGAAAGCTAACAAATATACTTGCCCCTGCTTTTGCAGCCGCATATACTCTGTCACTGATATCCCCACCACTGTTCTTATTGCTTGGATATGGGCATGCTGCTGTCGTTCGTGTCATGTAAACCGACACATTCGCATACTTTTCCAATTCTTCCTTACAATATTGTGCAATCTTTAAAGTTAAAACTTCCTCTCTTACACCATTCGCTCCTGCTCCTGTGTGTGTTGAATCATGTCCCGGATCTAGAGCAACCACAACATTCTCATTGACAGCTCTCGAATCATCTACAGCTCTTGCATTATCCTCTGCATAAGTCTGAATATCTTCATCCGAATCATATTCTTCAACTTCCGCTTTCTCCAATGCATCTTCTATACTGGACTCCTCCATCACATTTCCATCTTCATCAATACTCATAACAGCAACATCATACTGCTCCTCATCAGTTGCTGCTTCTGCATCCGGTTGTCCTTCAATCGGCTGTAATTCTGACATTCCTTCATATGTTTCATTAACACCAAATTTTGCTTCCATTCCAAGATCCGACAGCAAATAACTTGTTTCCATCTCTGCTGTCTTTACTGTCAATTTGGTTATTGTATAAATTCCATCCTCTCCATCTGCATATGCCTTCTCATATAGAAAGACACCGTCTTCTGATTTTACAGAAGTCCATGTTTGTGTATCCCCATTATGTTCTACACTTAAATCAATCTCTTCAATATTTTCTGTTCCATCCCCCCAGGAAACAACAATTCTCTGTGTTGCCGGAGTTTCTACGTACGGACTTTCTATGTACAAATAATTCAGGTGCTGCTCTATTGCATTCTGAACTTGATTTTCTTCTATCTGCTCACTGTCTGATGGCTGATTTTCAACTGTTTCTATATTTGTATCCACTTTTGTGTCCGCTGCATAAACCGGTACTGATGTAACCACAGTTGCTGCTGCTAATATTGCGACCAGACAAGTTCTTATTTTTGATATCATTTTTTCCTCCTACTTATTTTCTATGTTTATCAATTGCTCTTATTTCCATCAGAAGTGATTCATGTATCCATCTAACTCTGTATCACCTGTATCTAATGCCTGTCCATTCTCTGTTAATTTAAGTTTCTCACAGTTATATGTATCCAAATAGGAGTTCACAATACATGTAAGTATTTCATCTTTCCCTGTGGTCCCCATACTTCTGATACGTTCACCAACTTCTGTATTCATATCCAGATCTATTGTTTTATTATTCTCGTCAATTTTACAACTGTTCAATTTACAACCTTCTGTCAGAATACCTTTTTCTATTAATTGATTCCAAACTGTTGTATCATCTATGTTTTCTGTCTTCATCTCTTCCGAAACGATTTCAGCATTTTCATTGACATAGTAAATTTTCAACGTCCTCATCTCTTGCTTTTCTTCTGAAATATTATCTTTTTGTTCCTCCTGTTTTTGATCATTTTTTTCAGAATCTATCGTTTCACTTGTATCCTTATTGCCTGGATCATCTACTGTAGTATTTTGTTCTGTATCCACATTGTTTTTCTCACATCCTGCTGAAAAAAATACCATACTTGTCAGCATTATAACTACTAATAGCTTTTTCATATACCTTAACCTCCTCTTGCTTATTGCTCCCCACAGATTTCTCTATGATAATAACACAAAAATGCGTTTAAAAAAAGACTGATTTTCCAATCAGTCTTTTTCTATAACATGGTATTTTAAATTATTTGTAATATGAACTTGGAAGCTGTTCTGTTTTTACTGTTTTTCCGTTTTTAACATAATCTCTATAAGCAACCGCTGATTTGCTTCCTGTACTCCATGATCGTACATTAACATAATCATACCAGTCTGGTTGGATTCCCCAAACTTCAGCATACAATGTTTTTCCACTGACATATGTCACCAGTTTCACCGGATAATCATAGTCATTTCTGAATTTCAAATCTGATGATCCATAATCTACCATTGCATCCTGACCGATCGGCACATATGTAGATGGAACAGAATGGTTTCTTCTCTGAACAATTGTGAGTCCGGCTCTTATTGCTGCTCCGTAAAGCGTTGTACTCGCCTGACAGATACCTCCGCCATATCCAACACCACCTACAACTCCTGCCTGCTTATATCCCTCTGCTTTTCCACATGGCCCTGCCACGCCAAAAAATGAAAGGGTCTGTCCCGGCTGAATAACAACCTGATTAAAGCTCTTTAATGCTCTACTCATATTATAGGTTCCATTTTCATTATTTGTAGACACTGTAGAGAATACTGACATTCTATCCACATAGGCTGGAGATGTTATCCTTAAGCTCAATGTTAAAATCTGACTTTCTGAATCCAGGATATCTACATAATATGTATGTGCTCCATTTCCTGAGAACGTAAATTCACATGACTTTTTAGTAGAATAATTTTGTAAAACTTTGTTATTTCCACCATATACTTCTCTGAAACGATATCTGTGAGCATTATCATAACCTCCACTGGAAGTTGCAGTCAACTGTATTTTTTGTCCGTTTTTTGCTATACCATTTGTATTACTTACAAAGGAACCTCTTAACTGATTATCCGGATGTACCACTACCTGCATTGTGTACGTTGCACGTACCACCTGGCCTTCATCATCTTTTACATCCACATAGAAAATATGTGTTCCAATCCCCGTCGTTGTAAAAGAATATGTGTTTTTATAACTATAACTCTGTCTTACCTTTGTAGTTGCTCCATACACTTCAGTAAACTGATACTGACGTTTTCCGTATCCACCCACTCCACTGCCGGTTAATGTAACAGTTCTTTTTGCATATTCTCTCGTTGTTTTATTGCTTCTGAGACCTGCTTTTATTACTTTATCTGGATGTACTACAACAGTCATGGAATATTTGAGTTTTGTACTCTGATTCTCTTTATCCTTTATATATACATAATAAGTATGCGTTCCTGGCCCTGTTGTCTTAAATGAATACGTCTTCTTTTCACTATACTTCTGAACGACAGTTACTTTTCCATTATAAGATTCTACAAACTGATATTTAAATGAACCATAACCACCTTTTGCATTTGCTGTTAAGCAGATATTTCTATCGATATATTCTTTTGTCGTCTTGTTACTTGTCACACTACCTGTCAGCACATTGTCCGGATGAACAACAATATCCATCTCATAAGATGCTCTCGATTTCTGTCCCTGTTCATCAATCATGTCAACATAAAACACATGATGTCCCGTTCCTGAAGTTTTAAAAGTATATGTGTTTTTCTCACTATAAGCCTGTCTTACTGTTGTTGTTGATCCATATGTCTCAGAAAACTGATATTTGATCTTTCCATAGCCCCCCTTGGCTGCTGCAGTCAGCACAACTGTTCTTTGTATATATTCTCGATTTGTCTTATTCGAACTAAGCTCTGCTGTCAATTTCTTTTGCGGATGCAGTACAACTGTCATCGTATAGGATAACTGTATTTCCTGTCCCTCTGCATCTTTAATGTAAACATAATATGTATGTTCGCCACATTCCTTTGTTATAAATGAATAGGTATTTGTGTCACCATAATCCTGTAATGCTGTTTCTACACCGTCTTTCTTCTCAGTAAACCTGTACTGATAATTCCCATATCCATTTGTTGCTTCTGCAGTTAACGTTATCTTTCTGTCTACATATTCTTTTTGTGTTTTATTACTGGTTAATTTTCCTGAAAGAACTTTCGATGGGTGTGCAACCACCTCAATCTTATACTCTGCTGATCCTATATTACCATTTCCATCTTTTACATTTACTCGATATACATGTTCACCAACGCCAGATGTCTTAAATGAATAGACTGGATTTTCTGCGTATTCCTGAACAACAGCTGTTTCCCCTCTATATTCTTCTGTATACTGGTATTCAACATTTCCGACCGCATCCTCGACATTTGTTGTCAATTCTACGGTTCTGTCCACATATTCTCTTGCTGTTTTATTACTGACAATTGTAGTTTTTAATTCTGTCACCACTTCTGTTGATGGTAATTCTTCCGTTGTTGTATCTTCTGCCGCTCTTTCTTCCGGTTCTGTTTCGATCGGCGATTCTTCTGAATTATTTTCATCTTCTGTCTCTTGAATCAGTTCTGTATTTTCACCATCATCTTTCTGTGTGCCTTGATCATCCAAAACCGTTTCTGCCTGTTCCACCTGTTCTGCTGACACTTTTAACGGTATTCCAGAAAAATCTGCCATAAATATTCCCGCACATAACATCAAAGCCATCCATTTTCTTCGCTTCATACCTTTTCCTCCCCTGCAAATAATTATAGAGCTTTTTTTCTTTTCAACCGGTCAAATAGTTTTGTCTTATAACAAAACAACGTTCCACCATAGCATACAGCAATGCAAAGCCAAAATTGAATATACACAATAAATGTTAACCATCCAGTTGCTTCCGCTCGTGGAATAAAGAAAATATTTTGCAATGAGACAAGAATAATTGTACTAAGCAACGCTCTTTTTCCAAAGCCATATACCATATATAGTAAAATAATTCCTAAAATAATGCTGAATATAAAAGCTCCAACATATCCAAAATCGAACCATGTCTCCAACAAATAATTGGATCCTCGTCCACGACCATTCAAATAATCTTCTTTCATGCTCAAATAAGAAAGAATATGAGAAAGATTATTGCTATGAAGGGCATTAAATTCACTATTTGCCGACGTCAAGCCTTCTGTATGAAAAATTTTCTGTCCTATACTTCCTCTATAAATATAGTCTATAATATCTCCAAATGTAAAATTCAAATGAGGCGATAATCTGATTCCTCGATATCCATACGCTATTGCTGTAACGTTAAATGTAACTCCCTGACCATAGAAAAAATCACCAATTAATGTTAAAAAATTTCCGGTTACGATCTCTAAACCACTACGTATATATGCGTATACTCCCATAAAAATAATTAACGCCGGTGTACATATAGCAAGGAGTCCTTTTTCAATTTTTCCGATCCATTTCTTATCATCTACTAAATAATCTCGCAGTAAATAATAAGATAATACAAACAGGAGACTTAACATTGCCGGATTCCGTACTCCTATCAGCAAACTTGGAATCGTGGAAAGGATGTATAAGCCCAATGGAATAAACGTTTTTTTCTTTTCTGGTAGTGTAGCAAGAAATACACATATACTATAACGTGCAAAAGAGGCCAACGTATGAAAGAAACCTGGCAGACTACTGGAATAATTTGTGTAATAATCCAAGTAATTTCCAGTTCCTATTTTAATCAAAGGTTCAAATTGCTCAATAAGATAAAACAACATTGTTACATAAAACACAATCATTGAAACCTTTCTAAGATTACTGACAAATTCTGTTTTACAAAATATGCTATCTGAAGAACGTGTATTGTTTTCTCTGATTTTTATATGAAAAAACTTTATAATGTTAGCACCAATATAAAGCGCAGTCTCTGTAATAACAATCAAAGTTAATGCAAACCAAATATTTTCCTCTTTCTGAAAACTTTCTTCCCACCATTTTCTGCCTTTGCACATTCCTATAAAAGGTCTGCTGATTTGAAATGTAAAAAGTGTAAGCTGCATGAAAAAATATAAAAAATTTTCTTTAAAGTTTTTTATACTGAACAGGATATTCATACAGAATAATATCATGATTGCCACTAATCCCAGATTAAAGAGATTTCCCACTCTTGATACCAAAAATAACACAGATCCTATTACAAATAGTAAAATTTCACATATAAATATAATCTGCTCTTTCTGTTTCC